>JAEEGL010375571.1_pt1 | contig 21802 bp, 13 predicted proteins | sample 9134231 | NCBI WGS metagenome assembly JAEEGL01 (sample SAMN16246548, study PRJNA631951) | gut metagenome | biome: gut microbiome; feature: rumen; material: fiber-attached | host: Bos | place: Iran: Karaj | collected 2018-10
CCCGGCTCGCTCCACCAGCCCTTTTGCGCGTCGCCGACGCGGTAGCTGTATTTCGTTCCGCTCTTGAGGCCCGTCAGCTTCACCGTGTGGCGCATCATCGGCACCTTGGTATCCATGAAGCCGATCACACCCAGATCGACGCCGGGGAAATAACGGTCAGGCCGCTCGTTCACCGCCTGCACTCCGCTTCTCGTCGGCGTGCCGGTGAAGGACGGATTCGCGCTGTACGGCACGAGCTCAATGTCGGAGCCGGTCACGCTGAACTTCGTATACCAGCTGATGCTGCGCGTCGTCGCGGCGTCCTCGCCGGTCGTGACGGTCACGATCGTCGGCAGACGGTAATTCTCGCGCGTCGCCTCGACCGTATGCGGCGCGTCGCTCAGCTGCCGCGTCAGATCCTCGCCGTCGCCGTGATCGGTCACGATGTCGCCGATCATATCCGCGATCGTCGCGCCCATGCCGTCGAACTGGCTCTGGGTCATGTATTCCTCGATGAAATGATCGGCAATGCCGTTGATGCTCTTCATGCCCGGGATCAGCCCCAGACCGAGCACGCTGTTGATGACGTTGGAGTAGCTCTTGTCGCCGCGGAAGACCAGCGACAGGAAGCCGTCGAGCATCTTCATGGACGCGTGTCCAAGCGTCCCGGTCGGGAAGAGCGTGTCGATGTTGAACTGAAGCTGACCGAGCAGCTTATCCTGTACGAGATCGTTCAGCACTACGTCGTACAGCAGATCGAACAGCGCGTGCGCGCCGTCGCGGTTGCGGAAGAAGTCGAGCACGTCCTGCATGAACGGATCGTCTTCAATGGTCTGGTTGCCGCCGTACAGCACCACCAGCGCACTGTACGCCGCGTCCTGGAGCGTCCCCGGACGGTTCGGATCGCCGAATCCGAACGTGTCGATATACTTCGTGCACGGCAGGTCGGAAACCTGAAACGTCGCCAGCTTATCCACGATCTCACGCACGAGCTTCTCCGTATCCGCGCGGCTCGTCAGCAGCGTCGAACGGAGCTGGGCGTCGAGGTCGTTGAGGAAGCTCATGACGTTGCGCATGGTGAAGATCTCCATGCCTCCCAGCCGCACGTCCACGTAATGCGAGAGCAGCTCCTCCACGTCCAGATGGTAGAGCTTTTTCATCGCGCCGAGCAGACCGCCCTCGGTCTGCATGGCGTCGAACAGTTCATCGAGCTTGACGTCAAGGAAGCTCATCGCCAGATCGGCAAGTCCGTCCTTGAACGTGTGGGAAAACGAGAAGGTCTCCCGGAACGGCTGCGCGTACGTCTGACCGCGCACCGTCACCGGCAGGACGCAGTCGACGTCGTACGTCTGCACGTCCGCCGTCAGACCGTCGGCGTTGTCGAAGCGCACCTCGCGGAACGTGTTGGGATAGCCGGTCAGCGTCGCGGTGCTGATGTCGTAGATCACATTGCCGTCGTCGCTGACCCAGTCCGTGATGCTCGTGTCGTGCATATGGCCGGTCAGCATATAGGACAGTCCCGCGTCGGCAAACGCCTCGGCGCGTTCCTGCCAGTCGTCGACAAGGAAAAGCTGGAAGATAGAGTTCTGTATTTTGAAATGTTCCACGATGCCGTGGTGCTCCATGCCGATGACCGCCTCGCCGCACGCTTTCGCGTCCTCGATCTCCGCGAGCGCCCATTCCATCAGCTCGTCGGTGATGCCGCCGCCGGTCTCCTGAATGTCCTTGCCGTTCTTGGTCACGTCGCCGGTATACTTGTTTACGTCCAGAACGATCAGACGGTATCCGCCGTCAAGCCGGACGGAGTAGGACAGCATGCCCGCGCGGCCGTTCTGCGGCGTAAACGTGTGATACGCCAAATCGTAGCCGAGATTTTCGTATATCTCACGGAACTCTTCGGGCGTCGTGATGCGGGCAGATTCCCTTTTGCCGTTTTGGTACGTGAAGCCGTTGTAGTTGTTGATATCGTGGTTGCCGTTGATAACGATCACGGGGATACCCGTTTCCTGCTCGAACCGCTCCAGACGCGCAGCCAGCTCCACGTGCGCGTCATACTCGCCGTTCGCCGTCAGGTCGCCGGGCAGCAGCAGATACCGCATACCGTTCTCCTGAGCATGCGCCTGCAGCGCGGCAAGCGCCGACTCCAGGATCCCGGGCGTCTCCAGATGCTCTTTGGACGTGTTCTTCGCGTATTCCATGAACGCGTCGCACCAGTTTCCTGTCATGGTTTCCGCATAATAATGAACGTCGGACACGACGCCCACCTGCAGCGGCGCGCGTTCCGGCGCGTCGAGCGCAAACGCCACGCCGGACAGCAGCAGCGCCGCGCACAGCAGTACAGACAGAAATGCCGATAAAACCTTACGCATGAATCCGTTCCTCCGAATCAGATAGTCTTTAAGAAATCACCGAGATTGCGCACGGCGTGCGGCACGCCCTTGAGGATCTTGCCTGCGCCCTGCAGCGGTTTATCGTCGTTCAGGATCTGCAGGAAGCCCTCCGCCATCTCCTCGTTGAAGAGACCGCCGCTCATCGAGATAAAGTTGCGCACGGGCGTCTGCGTCGCCACCGCTTCCGCCATGCCGGAATTGCCCTTGTCCACGGCGCGGGTGATCATCCGCACCGCCTTGTGCACGCGGCCTCCCCACTTGGTGTTCTGCGCATCCTCGATGTTGCCGGTCAGACCGACCTTGCCCGTCTTCTGCGGGTCGGGCAGCTTCTCGCCGAGCACCGCCTCGAACTGCTGCGCCGGGATATGCTGCACGTTGCCGGTGTAGTAATCCGGCGCCGACTCACGGTAGTCGGGCACGGGCGCGTCCGGCCGCGTGGAACGCACCGTGATCGAGCTGCGCAGACGGATATCCGCGCTGGACGCCCCGATCAGAATATCGAACGCCCCGCTCTCCACGTGCCAGTCGTGGATCAGCGTGTTGTAGTACGCGAACGCGCGTTTGCCGAGCGTGACGGTGATGCGCTTTTCCTCGCCCGCCTTCAGGAACACCTTTTTGAACGCCTTGAGCTCCTTGACCGGACGGAAGATCGTGCTTTCGCGGTCGGCAACGTAGATCTGCGCCGTCTCCGCGCCGTCGCGCTCGCCCGTATTTTTGACACGGAAGGAAAGCGTCAGCCGCTCGTTGTCCGCCATGTCGAACCGATCCAGCCGCAGATCGGAGTACTGGAACTGCGTATAGGACAAGCCGTAGCCGAACGGGAAGCGCACCTTCTTGTTCGCCTTTTCATAATAGCGATAACCGATATAAATGCTCTCACGGAATTCGACCGTGGCGGGATTGCCGGGGAAAATGTCCGCGCACGGCGTCATGCGCACGCAGATCGGATACGTTTCGGCGAGCTTGCCGGAGGGATTGACTCTGCCGGTCAGGATGTCGCACACCGCAGCGCCGCCCGCCTGTCCGCCGAGGTAGCTGTTCAAAAGACCTTTGACGCTGTCGAGCCACGGGATCGCGACCGGCGACCCGCCGGCGAGCACGACGACCGTGTTCGGGTTGGCCTCCGCCACGGCGCGCACGAGCGTGTTGTGCGGCTTGGGCATGGACATGTGCGCACGGTCGAAGCCCTCGGACTCGAAATCGTCCGTCAGGCCGACGAAGACGAGCGCAACATCCGCGTCCGACGCCGCCGCAACGGCCTCGTCCAGCAGCGCGGGATCGATCTCCCGGTCGCCGCCGTGATAGCCGGGCGCATAGGTCACCCTGAAGCCGTCGCGCTGCAGGCAGTCCAGCGCGTTGTCGATCCGCGTGGGCTGGATGAGCGAGCTGCCCGCGCCCTGATAGCGGGGCTTCTGCGCCATCTCGCCGATCACGGCGAGCTTCTGTTCACGATTGACGGGCAGAATACCGTCCTCGTTTTTCAGCAGCACCATGGACTCGCCGGCGATTTTCCGCGCGAGCGTATGCTGCGCGGTTTCGTCAACCTTGACCTGTTTTTTGTTTTGCATCGCGCGCAGGATCAGATCGACGATGCTGTCGACGCGCGCGTCCAGAACCGCCTCGTCCAGCGTGCCTGCGCGCACCGCGTCGACGATTTTTTTGGTTCCGATGCCCGAAGAGGACGGCATTTCCAGATCGTTGCCGGCCTTGAGTCCCTCGACGCGGTCGTTGACCGCGCCCCAGTCGGACACCACCACGCCGTCAAAGCCCCATTCCTTGCGCAGCACCTGCGTCTGCAGATACGCGTTTTCGGAGCAGTACGTGCCGTTCAGGCGGTTGTACGCGTTCATCACCGTCCACGGACGCGCGCGTTTGACCGCCTTTTCAAACGCGGTCAGGTAGATCTCACGCAGCGCGCGCTCGTCCACGACGGAGGAGACCGTCATGCGGCGCGTCTCCTGGCTGTTGGCGGCAAAGTGCTTGAGCGAAGCGCCCACGCCCATCTCCTGCACGCCCTCGATCCAGCCGGTCGCCAGCTCGCCCGCCAATACGGGATCTTCGGAAAAATACTCAAAATTCCGTCCGCAGAGCGGAGAACGCTTCATGTTCGTTCCGGGGCCGAGCAGCACGGAGACGTCCTCCGCCAGGCACCGCTCGCCCAGCGCTCTGCCCATCTCGCGCAGCAGATCGGGGTCCCACGAGCACGCCGTGGTGCAGGCGGGCGGGAAGCACGTCGCCGGCACGGAGTTGCCCAGTCCGATGCTGCCGTTTTTATGTTCCGCATCCTGCTTGCGCAGACCGTGCGGGCCGTCGCAGACCATGATCGTATCCAGTCCGAGACGCTCGATCGATTTCAGGTGCCAGAAGTCCGCGCCGTCGCACAGGGACGCCTTTTCCTCCAGTGTCATCTGTTCGAGAATGTCTTGATGTTTGAGCATGCATTTCACCTTTTCTGTATATTCTGTGTCTTTATGTATCTGTCGTTCGGTTACGAATTCAAAAGCGCTTCGGCCTGTTCGTCTCCGATGGTTTCCACGTTTTTCAGCTTTCCGGCGATGATCCGGTTGCGGTCCTGCGCCTCCTCCAGAGACCGTCCCGCCTCGTCGATCTTTCTGCGCGCCTTCTGCAGCACGTCGCCGAATTTATCATACTGCTGTCTTGCCGCCGCAAGCAGCATGCGCACCTCGTTGGCTTTTTCGTTCACCGCAACGGCGCGGAATCCCAGCGCCAGAGAATTCAGCAGCGCGGTGATCGTCGACGGCCCCGCCAGCAGCACGCCGCATTCGCGCTGGACGCGTTCGGCGATCCCGGATCGGGACGACAGGATCTCGGCGTAAAGCCCCTCCGTCGCCAGATACAAAATCGCAAACGGCGTCGTCTGCGGCACCCGGATGTATTTTGCGACCGTGCGCGCCTCGTGCAGCACGACCGTCTCCAGCGCCTTGCGCGCGGCAGCCGCAGCCTGCGCGTCGCCGGACTCGACGAAGTGGCAGAACCGCACGTAGTCCTCCATCGGGAACTTGGAGTCGATCGGCAGGTACGCCTCGCTCCCCTGCGTCGACGGGATACGGACGGCAAATTCCACGCGATCCTTCGCCAGCGGATCGGGTGCGTAATTCTCGACGAACATGCCGGGGATCGTCTGGTCGAGCACCGACCGCAGCTGCACCTCCGCCCACGTGCCTCTGGCCTTGACGTTGGTCAGCACACGGTTGAGCGCGGTCACGTTGTCGGTCACGCCCGTGGACAGCTCCTTCATCTCGCCCAGCGATTTGTACACGCTCTCGAGCTGGTGCGAAACCGTCCGGAACGACGCGTCCAGACGCGTGCCGAGCGTCTCGGTCAGCTTTTCGTCCACGGTTTTGCGCATCTCGTCGAGCTTTCTGTCGTTGCTCTCCTGCATGCGGTGCATCTGCTCGTAGTTGTCCGTGCGCAGTCCCTCGAGCTGCCGTGCCATCGCGTCGAGCTCCTCGCGCGTCTCGCGGCGCAGCTGCTGCTGAAAGAGCGCCTGCTCACGGCGGTTCCGCTCAAACTCCGCCGAGACGGACGCGCCCGTCTGCGACAGCCGATCCGCAAGCACCGCCAGTTTTTCCGAAGGGTCGCTGCGCGCGCGCCGCAGGTGCGATACCTGCACGAGCAGCACGATCAGCAGCAAAACGCCGATCCCCGCAAGCGCGGCTGCGATCCACAGCACCAAATCCATACGCACACTACTCCAAAATCAAATACTTTAGACAGTATACCATATATAGCGGCGTTCGTCAAATACTTTCTGCACGTTTTTTCGTTCCGTTTTTTGGTTTTATCCCTTGAAAAACGTGTCGGAATTTGGTAATCTGAAAAGTGACGATTTGAAACGGAGGTGTCCTCACATGAGGAAAGCGTTGAGTCTGTGTCTGTGCGCGGCGATCCTGCTGTGCACCGCGCCGTTCGTCGCGGCGCGTTCGTCAAGGCAGGAAGCGGAAACAGACGGGTATCCCGTCATCCTGCTTCCCGGGCTTCTGGAAAACAAGCTGATCCGCGACAAGGGCGAAAAAACCGAAAAAACCGTCTGGTTTCCGTTTGACCGCGCCGTATCCGTCGGTCTGCGCAATATCGTGAATATCTTCCGATACCTCGCGTTCAACGACAAGGAAGGCATCCGCACGCTCGCGCCGAAGATCGTCTACGACGTGGCGGAGCCGCTGCGCATGAATCCGGACGGCACCTCCTATTACAACATCTCCACCGTGATCCGCGACGCCGCGGAAAGCTCCTACAACGCGCTCAAAAAGGCGCACAAGCTTATCGACGTCACGTACGGCACGACGATGCTCAAGGATTTAGCGAAAATCGTCGGCGGCGACCGCGCGTTCGTGTTTCAGTACGACTGGCGCATGAGCGCGATCGACGTGGCGGACGATCTGCACGCCTTTATCCGCGACGTCAAGCGGATGACCGGCAGCGACAAGGTCAACATCTCCGGCACGAGCTTCGGCAGCGAGATCCTGCTGTGCTATCTCGACAAATACGGCTGGGAACGCGACCTGCATCACGTGCTGATGAACTCCCCTGCCTACGGCGGGTCAAATATTTTTCTCGAAATGCTGTCCACAGACGACCCCTCGCACATCAACTACGAGGACGTGCTGAAGATGCTCATGTGCAACTACGGCGTCGAGGCGGACGTCGGGTATCTGCTGCGAATTCTTCCCGAGGGCGAGATCGACCTGATCTTCCAGTCCGTGACCGACGCGTATATCAAGCCCTATCTGCTGCCGAGCGTCGGTCTGTGGGGATGCTGTGCAACCGGCGATTACGAAACGGCAAAGGCGATGCTTCTCGATCCCGTAAAGAATGCTGAGATGATCGAAAAGGCCGACGCACAGCAGGCGGTCATGGCGCGAGCGGGCGAGATCCTGCGCAGCGCGGAACGCTGCGGCACGCGCGTGTACGCCATCATGAACGAGGGATGCGTCCTTGTGACGAGCCACGGCAGCGGCGACGTGCTGGTGGACGGCTCGAGCGGGACGGGCGGCGTGTGTCTGCCGGTCGGCGAGCACTTCGACGACGCCTACGTTCCCGAACGGACGGTCTGCCAAAATCCCGCGCACAACCACGTTTCCTACACGGGCAGCCTCGATCTGACGAACGCGTATCTGCCCGAAAGCACCTGGGTCTTTTACGGCCAGATGCACGGACAGAATTACTGGGACGGCCGCGCGCGGGAGCTGTCGATGAAGATTCTGACCACAGAGGACATTCAGGACGTTTATTCCGATCCCGCCTTCCCGCAGTTCTCCGAAACCGGCGCGACCGTATCCGACGTGTCTCTGACGCTTTCCGGCTCCCCGGAATCGGTGCTGCGTCCCGCGGACGGCGCGGTGACCGCCGAGCTGAAAAACCATTCGCGCTTCCACACCATGCGCGTCAAGGCGATCGAGATCGACGGCCTGCCGTATACGGTCGGCAGAGAGAGCTTTCTGCTGCTGCCGGGCGAGACCGAAACGCTCACGCTGACGCCGACCGGCGAGGCAGCCGCGAGCCGCTACGGCAGCGTCACGCTGCGGTATGACGAGATCCCGAATTTCCAGCTGCACAAATCGCGCACCCAGTACTTCGCGCTTGCGGATTCTTGACAAAAACAGCCGCACGCGCTATGATAAAACAAACATTGAATCGAAAGAAGGATTACTCATGCAGAAACGGTATCTGATTATCAATGCGGACGATTTCGGCATGTGCCGCTCCGCAAACGAAGCGATCTTCGATCTGTTCGAGTCCGGCAGCATCGTTTCCTCCACCATCATGATGCCCTGCCCGGAGGCAAAGGCGGCGGTGGAGTTTGCCGTCGCGCATCCGCAGTACGCGATCGGCGTGCATCTGACGATGACGAACGAATGGCAGGAACGCTGGCCGTGGGGGCCGCTGACGGACGGAAAGTCCCTGCGCACGCCCGAGGGTCGGATGTGGCCGGAAAACGAGGACTTTGAAGCGCACTGCGACTACGACGAAGCGATCGCCGAGGTGCGCGCGCAGATCGAGCTCGCGGAGAAAATGGGCATGCATCCCACGCAGATCGACAACCACATGGGTTCTCTCTACGGCATGAACGGCAGATATCTCATGCTGCCGAAGGTGTTCGCGGTCTGCCGCGACATGAAGTACCCGTTCCGCATGTGCACCACGCCGAAGGACGAGTTCTGTCCCGAAGGCGTTTCCCTGAAGCTCTACCGTTTCTTCTGCCGCTTCTGCGGCGTGCTCAGCAAACTGTACAACGTGCCGACGCCCGATTACCTGATCCTGACCGACCAGGTCAAGAGTCTGAAAAATCTGGATACGTACGAGCAGTTCCGCGACGCGTTCCTCGACTTCCACGGCAGGATCCCCGCGGGCATCACCGAGACGTTCATCCATCCCGCGCTGCCGACCGAGGAGCTGCAGAACATCACCGGCACCTGGAAGCGCAGAGGCTGGGAATACGAGATGATGAAGGATCCCGTCACGCACCAATACTTCAAGGACAAGGGCATCGAGCTCATCAGCTACCGCGAGCTGGTACAGATGAAAGGAAAAAAATAAGATGGCACCTCTGATCAGCGTCATCATCCCCGTGTACAATCTGGAGCACGAGCTTCCGGCGTGTCTTGCCAGCGTGCAGGCGCAGACGCTTTCCGACTGGGAAGCGGTCTGTGTCGACGACGGCAGCACGGACGGCAGCGCCGACGTCCTCGGCGGCTTTGCCGAAGCGGACGGGCGTTTCGTCGTCCTGCGTCAGGAAAACGCCGGCGTCTCCGCCGCGCGCAACGCGGGACTCCTGAAAGCGTCCGGAAAGTACGTCTTTTTTCTCGACGGCGACGACGTGCTGCACCCGCAGGCGTTGGAGCTGCTTGCGGAAAGTATGCGGGACGGGCAGTTTGACGTCGTCGTGTCGTCCTATCTGCGCGGGTCGACCCAGCATCCGCAGTTCCCGCCGATCGCGCAGACCGCGTGCAGAGAGCTCTCCTGCGCAGAGTATTTTCAGATGGACTCCGGGCTCGTCCGCTCCGCCTGCTTCAAGCTGTACCGCCGCTCTCTCGCACAGTCGGCGCAGTTTCCGCAGGGCTTTACGCACGCGGAGGATACGCACTACGTCCTGCAGATCCTTTCGCAGCAGGTGCGGCTGGGATTCCTGGATGCGCCGCTTTACTACTATTTCGATCGGCAGGTTTCCGCTTCGAGAAAGCTCTTCACCGCATCCAACGTGACGGCCGTGCTGGCGTTTCACGACGCCTGCGGCAGGCTGAAAGCTTGTCCGGACACGCTGCTGTTCGGCATGGCGATGAAGATGATGCTGCAGGACGCGCTGCTGGTACGCATGCACCTGTCAAACAACAAGGAGGTCGTCCGCACCTGCAAGAGATGCGTCAGGCAGTATCTCGGCGACTGGCTCCGGTGCAGGGCGATCCCGCTGCGCACGCGGATCGAATACGCGGTGTTTTTCACCTGTCCGTTCCTCTACGCGCTCGCGCGTATCTGCAGGGACCCGACCATGCTGGATTTCTATCTCAAGAAGCGCAAAAAAAATCAGGAAAGCGTACAATAAAAACACCCTATTCGCGTAATTTTGCGGGATAAATGCATTGCGTCTTGTCAGCACGTTGGGCAAGACAGGCGACGTGCGGCGGCACGGATGTATCCGTGCCCTACACGTGAAAGGCGAACGAAACAAGCATCCCGCAAAAGCCGTGAAGAACCGATAAAAACAAAGACCTGTTCCGTCCGGAGCAGGTCTTATTTGTTGCTGCCTGTATTTTATCCGACGCCCGAGAGCCATTCGTGCGCGAGCGTATACGCTTTCTTTCCGTCCTGCGACATGTACGAGCTGTGCGTCTCGCCGCGCAGAACCGCCGTATCGCTGTTGCGGATATTGCCGGCGATGTAAACGGTGTCCGAGACCCACATAATGTCATGCTGTCCGCTGACGATATACGCCGGGCAGGTGATCCGCGCAAGATACTCCGGCGTGAAATCCGGCAGCGTGAGCATCAGATCGTTGAGCTTGTCCCGGCGGAACAGGTTGCGGATCGCAACGCCGATCGGAAAGTACGGCTTGAAGGTTTTCGGGTGTGAATTCGCGCCGCAGGCGATGATCGCGCGCGGCACGTCCGGGTACTCCGCCGCCAGCGCGATTGCGTTGATCGCGCCGTCGGAGTGCCCCATGACGACAGGCTTTTCGATGCCGAGCGCTTGTGTGAACTCCCTGAGGTCTTTCGCCATCAGAGAATACGTGATCTCGCCCGGATCGCTGCTCTCGCCGTGGCAGCGGCTCTCGGGCACGTAAACGGTATAATCGTTCGCAAGATACGCCGCCGCTTCGCGCAGGCTTCGCACGCTCCCGCCGTTCCCGTGCACGAGGATCAGCGGCTGCTTGCCCGAACCGTAGACCTGATAGTGCATCCGCACCTCGGACAGCTGCACGAAAGCGTCCGTTTCCGGCTCCGTCACCGGCGCCGGCAAGTCCTTCACTTCAAGTGTTCGTGCGCCGTACCGCTCCGGGCGGACGAGATAATCCGCCTGAGACGCCACTCCGCCGAACAGGAGCAGAAGCGAGAGCAGAATATTCACGAATGCCGTCATATCGATCCTCCGTCTGTGTGCGTTTTTTTTCAAAAAAGCCGTTCCGGACTTGCAAAATCATGAAAGAAAGATTATGATAGAAGCGCAGATTCTATTTGCAGTATACTGCAAAAGGCGCTTTTTTGCAAGCGCCGTTTTGTCAGTGTCCCGCATCTTAAAAAGGAGCGCAGAAAATGAGCTTTTCGGAACTTTTCCAATGGATCCTCGGCAGTGTGTACGGTCTTTCCATGGTGCTCGGCATGATCCTGCCCTTCGGCGGCGTGCAGCGGCTGGGCGGCAGCATCACGGATACGATGCCGCAGACGCCGTCGGATTTCGTACCGGCGGTACGACTGGTCGCGTTCACGGACTCGCACAACTGCAACGACCACGTGGCGGATGCGATCGACACCGCCTACGAGCTGTTTGACAACGACCGCACCTATGCGGGCGTGGACGGCTTCTTCGGCCTCGGCGATTTTTCCAGCGTCGGCGGCGAGGGCGACTATGCGCGCTATGCCGAGACGCTGCACGCGCACGTGCGTCCCGAGACCGTGCTCGTCAACATCCACGGCAACCATGAGTTCAAAGACGACAATTACCGCGAGTACTTCATCAAGTATTTCGGCCACGATCCGGACACCGTGACCGAGATCAACGGTTTCTCCTGCATCGCGTTCTCCGGCGAACGCGGCATCACCGAGTGGACGTTCACGCCGAAGAGCCTGCGCTGGCTGTCCGCCGAGATCAGGACCGCGGAGAAAAAAGCGGACGGCAAGGCGGTCTTCGTCTTCCAGCATCCGCATCCGTGGGGCACGGTCTACGGCTCGACCTACTGGAGCGATCCGGAGATCAATCTCGTGCTGAACGGGCATACGTCCGTCGTGGATTTCTCCGGCCATTCGCATTTCCCGATGAACGACCCGAGAAGCATCATCCAGACGTCGTATACAGCCGTCGGCTGCGGCGCGATGGCGACCTTTGAGACGGACAAGGATTACCTCCCCGGCCAGCATCCCGACGGCTACGATCCGGCGGCGCAGATGTGCGTGATCGAAGCGGACAACGACGGCAGCGTACGCATCCGCGGCTACGACCTGCTGTCCGACCGCTATATCTGCGAGTACTACGTCGACAACGTGAACGACCGCCGCTCCTTCGCCTACACCTACCGCAATGCGCGCGCGCACGACGCCGCGCCCGTGTTCCCCGCGGACGCCGCGGCTGCCGCGTTCAAAAACGACGCCGGCGAATGGGTGATCTCCTTTGACGAGGCGACCGTGCCGCAGGGCTATATCGTGCATGAATACAGGATCACGATCAAGGATGCGCGCGGCAAGGTCGTGTTCCGCGACAACTTCGTGGACGACTACTTCGTCTTTGACGACGACGACACCGCCGACTTCCGCATCGGAGCCGACACGCTCGAATCCGGCCAATCCTATACGCTGCTCGCGCGTGCCGAGAGCGCGTATCAGAAGTACTCCAAGACGGTCAGCCTGCCCTTCACCGCGGAATAAGACCGAAAACCGAAAACGCAAAGCGGAGCTGTTTTTGCAGGCAGCTCCGCTTTCTTTATCCTCAAAACGCTTTTTCTGTCAGAATATACGCCAGTCCCCCGCCGGATGCGGTTTATTCAACCGTGTATTCTATCCCCTGCGGCACGAAAACCGTCGGCGGCGCGTCCTTTGCGGCCCCGATCCGGATCGTGCCGTACGGCGTGGGGATCTCGGCGCGGACGAAATCCAGCCCCAGCGAAGTCGGGCTCAGCGTGATGCGTTTAAATCCCGCCTCCAGGATTTTCAGGCCGGACACCGCCAGCGGCAGCGCATACGCGGGCGTTCCCGCCCACGCATGGCTGCGGTCAAACCCGTAGGAAGGCGTCGGCTTGTAGAAGCCCTCCGGCAGTCCCTTGGGGCACGCGGCCACAGGCGCTTTCCATTGAGAGAGCAGCTTTAAGGTGTATTCCTCGCGCAGACCGTTCCGGTACACCGCGTCCAGCAGAAAATGCTGAAAGTACGGCTGCACCTCGCCGAGCGAGTCATCCTCCAGAATACGCCGCAGCAGCGCGCGGCACTGCTCCCTTTCAAAAAAGCCGAAATACGCCGCGAGGATATTGGCATGCCTGCGGTAATAGCGTCTGTCGACGTTCTGCGGCATATAGTGACAGATCATCCCGGGCGGCGTGGGCGTGTTCAGCCCCTCGAAGAAAAGCTGACGCGCATCGTCCCACAGATACCGCATGATTGCCGCATGCAGCGCCCTGCGCCGGGCGCAGGCAGTCATCGCGCCCGCCTCGTCGCCCAGCACGGAACAGATCTTTTCCGCCGTCTGCAGCGCGCCGAAATAAAACATGCACATGCAGGTTTGTCCCAGCGCTTTCGGCGGATGGTGCAGGTCGATCCCGTCGACCGTGACCCAGTCGACAAACATATAGTTGGGCGGCGTTTCGATCAGACCGTTTTCGCCTGTGTAGCCCGCAAACCGCCGCAGGAGCAGCTCTAACGCATCCGCGTTTTCCGACAGCAGCGCCGTATCGCCCGTCAGGCGGTACACGTCCCACAGCATCTGCACCCAGATGAGAGAGTACGTGGTGTGGAACATCTCGCCGTCATGCTGCCGCAGAAGATTCGCGGTGCGATGCACGTCGAACGCCGACAGGCGCATATCTCCGTAGGTAAACGCCGTCATCAGCGTTTCGATATAGTAATCGCCCGTGCACGCCAGCGGCTCGCAGTGCTTCGGGCTGTCCAGATGCATGGTCTGGCGGCAGTATTTCAGGGAATGTGCGCAGGTATCCAGCACGAGATCCAGCGCGGGATCGGACGTTTCGGTTTTGGCGCAGCGCGGCGCGGGATAGTGCGAAGCGTTTAAAACCAGACGCACTTCGGTCTCGCCCGCCGTTTCTTTTTTGATCTTCACGCGCACGCCGCCCACGCTCTGCAGCTCCATACCGTAAAAAATATCGCTGTGCGCAAAGCGCAGATCGTATTCCCAATCGCGTCCGTCCTCAAGCTCATACCCTGTGATCTGCACCTCGGCGCCCGCGCCCGTAAGCTCCGCGCTCACGTAGCACGCGTAGGTGCGGTCCAGCGCATACACGGTTTCCGATTCGCCCGGCTTGTCCAGTCGGACGATACCGCCGTTTTCCAGCGGCAGGGCGTGCTCCTCGCACGGCGGAATCGGCGCGACAAGCGTCGGGACGGGACTGTCCGCGCACTGCGCGGGAAGATAACGCTCCGGCAGGATCGTCCCGTCGTATCTGTACGGCGCGGCATACGCCCCGAGCACGCGGATCTGCCAGCGCTCGTCCGCAAAGATCGTTTCGCTGCCGCCGTCCGCGAATTCCACCGCTGCGCGCAGGAAGAATCCGCCCGTTCCGCGCGAATAATCGCAAATACGCACGCAGCCCATCCGCACCAGCGCGCGCAGACGCAGCGTCTGCGCAGGCACGGCAGGAACGTATTCGCAGTCAAACGCGTAGTATTCCGGTCGCAGCGCGTCGTTATACAGGAAATCGCCGCCCACGCACGCCGGACCGCGCAGCACAAACGCGCCGTCCGCAAACAGCATGAACGCGGTATCGCCGCTCACGCACAGCCTCACGCGCGTGACCGTCCTGCCCGGGAACGCGTATTCCCGCATAAGCTCCGTCACGGTATAGTTTACGTCGCCCCCGTCCGCCATGCAGGAGTATTTCGTGTCCTGCCGGTCGGGGTATTCTTTTTCCGGCAGCCAGATCCAGCGATCCGCCGCGGCGCCGATACGCCCGCCGCCGGTAGTCCTGCCGCCGTCCTGCACGCGCAGAGGTCTGAGCATCTGTCTGTGCGCTTTGTTCGTCTGTTCTCGATCGGTCATTATTCACACCTTATCCGTTATTCGTATTTGTTTTGAAGGCGCGCGCAGGATCGACGACGCCGTAGACCCAGTTTAGTCTGCCGTACGGCGCGCTGTCGCCGCGCGTATAGAAGGACAGAAGATCGCCGTCCGTATAGTTGTCCGCCCACTTGAAGGTAAAGGCGGCCTTCTGACCCGCCGCGAAGCCGAGCGCCGTCTTCGGCACCTTCAGCATCAGACGGTTTCCTTCAAAGCGGATATCCGCCTCGCCCCGCTGCGCATATCCCGTGTCCGTCACCGCTTCCACGAGCGTTTTGCCGTTTTCTGGAGCGCGGCGGTTGACGCAGAAATCGTATCCCGTTTTTCCGCTGACGTTGAGGAAGAGCGTCATCCACGCGCCGCCCGATGCAGGAGAGAGCGCGTCGGCCGTCTGCACGAAGAAATACAGGTTTTCGTCGTCCTCGCACACCTTCGCCGTCACGACGTCGTTCCTGCCGGAATCGTCCGTGTAGTACAGGCTGCCGTAGCCCCGGCAGCTCCTGTCGAACGTGTCGCCGCGCCAGTCGCGGTAGACGGCGGTGATCTTTTCATCGTCCCACTGCGCAAAATCGACGCTGACGTCAACGGTCACGTTCTCGCCCTGCGGGAGAACGGATACGCTGTTCTTGAACCGTGCGACGTACCGCACAAGCTGCATATAGTAATTGTCGCCGAGGACGCCCGCGGACGGCTCGACGTCGCGGGAGTATTCCGTGTCGCAGGCGTCGACGAACACGACCGGCTCTCCGTCCATGTTCAGGCGCATGGCGACCCATTCGTTGAAACCCGTCACGAACACGATATCCGGATCGAGACGGATCGCATGCTCCCACTGTTCGGCGAAGTTGCAGCCGTACTGCACGGCGTTTTCGGACGTATCCTTCCGGCCGCGGTGCCAGCTCCTGCCGTGATCCTTTCCGCCGTACCATGCGGAAGCGCTGAAATGAACCGTACGCAGATGCTGCGCAACGGACACGTTCATGATGCTCTCGTCCCGCGGAGAATTCTTGTAGTAGGCACGCAGAGTCAGGTTGTTGCCGAATTCCATCCACGGGAAGCCGTCCTGCTTTTTCCGCTCGACCGGCCACTGGACTTCCTTGATGCGGAAGAAGTCCCTGACGTCCTGCCGCAGCTCGGCGTCGGACGGATTGCCCACGATCATCGGTTTGCCGCCGAGCCGGAACCACAGCTCGTCCAGACGCGGATATTTCTCGTGCAGTCCGGGATCGGTGTAGAGCCTGTCATAAACGGTGTTCATGATCGTGCCGGACGCGGAATTCGTGTAGAACGCGAGTTTCGGGACGTTCCAGCCGTCCTCGAGATAATCGTACCAGACGTCGACGAGATCAAGCACACGCTCTATATACGGCCGCGCGTTGGTCGTGTCGAACACCAGAAAGTCGACGCCCGCGTCCGTGAGCATCTGACAGTGCCGCGAGAGCACCCACCTGTCCGACTGGAAATAATAGCCGAACAGAGGCTCGCCCCAATGATGGAACACCGCGTATCCCCCGCCGCCTGCCGCCTCCCAGCGCTCGACGGAGCGAAACGCCTCGGGATCCTTTTCGAGGATCTTCGTCACGTCATAAGGTCCGCCTGTCGATTCCTCGCCGTTCCACAGAAAGTAAAAGATCCCGACCTGTTTTTCGCTCTGTCCGGCAGAGACGACCGGCCTTGCGAGCGCGTCCGTCGCGGCAAGAGAACCGTTTTCCGGCACCGTCTGCGTTTTGACCGGCAGAAAAGCGCCGAAGCAGACGTTAAAAAGCATGACGAAAACGAGACCGATCTGAACAAGAAACGAATACATATCAACCCTCCGAACATGCTGTAATCTCCATACGAATCCAGTATACCATCCCGGCAGAAAAAGTCAACAAATCCGCCGCTCGGACGGCGCGGAAAAAGTGTGCCTGCGACGCTTATTTTTTGAAGTTTATAGATGACATTCCGAGAATTGTATGCTATAATGAGTAAGATTGTAATTTTCGTCTTTCGGAGGGTTGCTTATGAAAACCGGCAAACGGATCCTTTCCTGCCTGTTCGCGTTCATTCTGGCTGCAGGCGCGTTCGCTTTTTCCGGCCTTGCCGCCGGCGACGCGCAGGCAGAGGCGTTCACGCCCGTCCTGCGCTTCATCGCATCGAGCGACACGCACGTGCGCGACGATAACGACATGACCGTCGGGCGCAGTGCGAAAATGCTCGATCTCGGCTACGCCTGTGCGGAAAGCGATCCGTCCCACGGCACGCTGGACGCCGTTCTGATCGCCGGCGATCTGACGCATGACGGCACGAGGACGGAATTTCTGAAATTCCGCGACGCCGTGTTCGGCTCCCTGAAGGGCGATACGCGTTTTCTGGGCGTCGTGGCCAAGAACCACGACGGATACGAGATGCGCCGCGCCGAAATGCGCGCGACGTATGAGGAGCTGACCGGCAACGACGCGGATTTCCACGTCGTCATCGGCGGCTATCACTTCATCGGCCTTTCCGCATCCTCCAACGATCTGATGCATTACGACCTCGGTCAGCTCCGGTGGCTCCGAAAGCAGCTCGACGCGGCCGTCGCCGACGACCCGCACAAGCCTGTTTTCGTGATGCATCACGAGCACGTGCTGAACACGGTCTACGGCAGCTCGCCGTACGACCTGTGGGGCGTGCCGTACTTTACGTCCGTCCTCCGGGACTATCCGCAGGTCGTGGATTTTTCCGGCCATTCGCACTACGCGCTCAACGATCCGCGCTCGGTCTGGCAGGGCGACTTCACCGCAATCGGTACCGGCGCGATCTACTACACGGAATTCACCGTGGGCACGAACCGCTCGTACAATCCCCCGGACGCGTACAGCGTCGGCACCTGCTGGATCGTGGAGGTCGACGGTGCAAACCGCATCCGCCTGCGCGGCATGGACGTGGAAGCGGGCGAAGTGCTGTGCACGTATATCCTGGACAATCCCGCCGACCCCGCCAACCGGGATTTCACGCCCGCAAAGCGCAGGGCTGCTTCCACGGCGCCGGTCTTTGCGTCGGACGCGTCGCTGACCGTCCGTGAGGACGGCGGCAAACGCGTGCTACAGATCCCCGCCGCGCAGTCGACCGACGGCATGCCGGTGGTGCTCTACCGCGTATACGCGCAGAATAAGCTCGGCATGACGGTCGGCAGAGACTGGACGCTGCCGAAGTACTACTACGTGAACGATCAGCAGACCGTGGAGCACACGCTGCGCGGCGTGCCCGCCGGCACGTATACCGTCCGTGTCGCCGCCGAGACGGCGTACGGCGTGCAGTCCGAGATGCTCGAAACACAGGTCGAGATCCCGTCCTATATCTGCCCGCGCTGCGGCGAGGCGCACGACGGATTCGCAGGGCTGTTCACCGCGCTGTTCCACCGTATCGCGTGGGCATTCTCCGAGGTGCTCGGCTGATGCGGTCGTTTGATCTCGTTTCGGATGCATACAAAGCCTCGCGCACGCCGGGGCTCAACCCGTTTCTGCCGTTTTCTCTGTATATTCCCGACGGCGAGCCGAAGGTGTTCGACGAGCGCGTGTATCTGTACGGCTCGCTTGACGTGTTCGGCGGCGCATACTGCTGCGGCGAATACCGCGTCGTCTCCGCGCCGGTCGGCGATCTGACCGCATGGATCGATCACGGCGTCTCGTTCTCGTCCAAAGACGTGCCTTGGTCGGACGCGCTGCTGTACGCGCCGGACGTGCTCTGTCACGGCGGCAGATACTATCTGTTTTTCTGCATGTCGGACGGCAGCGAGGGCGTCGCCGAGAGCGACACGCCCGTCGGGCCGTTCCGCAACGCGCGCCGCATCACGCTGAACGGCGAACCGATCACGGGCATCGACCCGTCCGTGCTCGAGGACGGCGGACGCGTCTACTACACGTGGGGACAGTTTCATCTGAACGCGGGCGAGCTGGACGACGATCTGTGCACGCTCAAGCCCGAGAGCATCCATACGGACGTGCTCTCAAACGCCGCCGGACGCGAGGGCTTCCACGAGGGCTCCTCCCTGCGAAAGCTCGGCGATCTGTACTGCATGATCTACGCGTCGGAGTACGCCGACGCGTTCCCGCACCACGGCGCAAAGCCGACGAAGCTGGACTACGCGGTCAGCCGCTCGCCGTACGGCCCGTATGAACGCCGCGGCACGGTGATCGACAACGAGGGCTGCGACCCGCAGTCGTGGAACGACCACGGCTCCGTGATCCGCATCGGCGACAGGTGGTACGTCTTTTATCACGCCTCGACCAACAACACACAGTTTACCCGCAGAGCGAGAGTCGAGCGTCTGACGGTCGACGCGGAAAACGGCCGCATCTCGCAGGCGGTTCCGACGACGAACGGATTTATCGACGATCTGACGCCGGAGCATATCACGTCCCCCGTCCACGCCTGCCGCTTTTTCGGCGGCGCGTACGTGACCGAAACGCAGGACGGCCGCTTCCCGGCGATCCTGCCGCAGAGCGGCGCCGGCTTTTCCTTCAGCCCCATCCGCATGGACGCGGGTGATTACACACTGAAGCTGCGTTATTGCGCGACAGGCATGCGCGTTTGCGCCTATCTCGGCAACACCCGCGTGCTCGACGCACAGCTGCCGGACTGCGGCGAAGGCGGGCTTCTTGCCGCGTTCCGTTTCACGGCGCAGGGCGGTACGCAGCCGCTGCACATCGTGTGCACCGGCTCGTCCGACGCATGCCGCTGTCAGATCGACGCGATCCGTTTAATCCGAATATAGAGAGGAAGATTCCTGTGCAAACGAATCCTGCAAACAGTACATACAAACACGTGATCGTGGTCGGGATCGACGGCGCGGGCGCGTTCATCAAGGACGCGGACACGCCGCATTTCGACCGTATTTTTCAAAACGGCGCCGTCACGTACAGCGCTCTGGCTTCGCGGCCGACCATCAGCGCGGAGTGCTGGGGTTCGATGCTGCTGGGCGTCGGTCCCGAGGTACACGGCCTGACAAACGGCGTCGTATCCTCGCAGCCGTACCCTGTCGACTCCCCGTTTCCGTCGCTGTTCCGCCGCATCCGCACGGCGATTCCCGACGCCGAGCTCGGCTCCTTCTGCGACTGGGATCCGATCACGTCCGGCATCGTGGAGGCGAATCTGGGCGTCGCGCACGACACCGCGCACGATACGGAGCTGACGCCGATCATCTGCGACTATATCCGCGCCAAAAAGCCGACCTTCCTGTTCATCCAGTTCGACAGCGTCGACGGCGCGGGACATTCGTCCGGCTACGGCACGCCGAACCACCTGAAGCGTATTCACGAGGTGGACGAGCTGCTCTTCGCGGTGTACAAGGCGGCGGAAGAAGCGGACATTCTCCGCGACACGCTGTTCCTCACGATCGCGGATCACGGCGGCACCAATCCGCCCGAAGGCGGCGGAGGCCACGGCGGCTGGACGGACGCGGAAAAATACGTCACGTTCGCCGCGGCGGGCAAGACCGTACAAAAGGGTACGATCCCCCAAATGAACATCCGCGACCTCGCGGCAATCGTGCTGCGCGCGTTCGGATTGGATGCGCCCGATTTTGACGAAAGCGGCTGGACGGCGCAGATCCCTGCCGGGCTCTTCGTCGGCGAAGCGCCGGCATACCGCGACATTTCGCATCTGACGGGCGCGTCAAAAAGCATCTCAAGAAAGCCGCACACCGCAGAATCCCTGTAAAAAGGAGAGAACATCATGAAGAAATACGACGTTGCCGCCTACGTCTGGCCGTCCTACACGGGACGCGAACCGCGCAGCCGGCAGTTCTGGGAAAAAGGCATCGGCGAATGGCAGTCCGTGCTTTCCGCCGAATCGAGAGTCGAGGGTCAGATCCTGCCGCGCAAGCCGCTTTGGGGCACGGTGGATGAAGCAGATCAGAAAGTGATGGAGCATCAGATCGCCGAAGCGACGCGGCACGGCGTGAACGTGTTCATCTACGACTGGTACTGGTACGACCGCCGACCGGTGTTAGAGCAGTGTCTGGAAGACGGCTTTCTCGGCGCGGCAAACAGCCGCGACATGCGCTTCTATCTGATGTGGGCCAACCATGACGCGGGCTATCTCTGGGACAAGCGGCAGCCGGATATAAACGAGATCATCTGGTACGGCACGCAGCCGCGCGAAGAATTCGACCGCATCTGCGATCGCGTGATCGAGCGCTATTTCTCGCAGCCGAATTATTACAAAATAGACGGCTGTCCCGTTTTCAGCATTTACGAGATGTCCAATCTCGTGCGCGGTCTCGGCGACATCGACAATACCGTGCAGGCGCTCGCGCATTTCCGCGAGCTGACGAAGCGCGCCGGGTTCCCCGGTCTGCATCTGCAGGCGGTCATCTACTCCGAACACGCGGTCGACGTCAGCGGCGTCGATTCCGGCCGCAGCGGCTCGAGCAAAGACCTTGTAAAGATGCTCGGCTTCGATTCCGTGACGCACTATCAGTACTGCCACTTCGTCGACTGCAACCGCGACTATGCCGACGTCCTGCCCGACGTTCTCAGGGAATGGGATCGCGTACATCGGGAATACGACGTGCCGTACTACCCGCACGTTTCCGTCGGCTGGGACAACAACCCGCGTTTCAACGACCTGCGCTATCCCATCCTGCGCGGCAACACGCCGGATGCGATCCGCAAGGCGCTCGAAGAGGCGAAAGCCTTTTCCGACCGGTACAACGACGTACCGCTCGTCACGATCAACTCGTGGAACGAGTGGACGGAGATGAGCTATCTCGAGCCGGACGACGTGTACGGCTACGGGTATCTCGAGGCCGTCCGCAGCGTCTTCGGCGGCAAGGAGGAATAAACCGTGGAGCTTCTGAAAAACACACTGCGCATCGGGCTTGACAAGCCCGTCAGGCTCCTGCACGTGACGGACACGCACCTGGCGTATGTCGACGAACAGGACGACGAACGCAAGCATGCGCTCGCCAAACGAATGCGTGATCCGAACAAGGAGAAGTATCTCGCGGAGCA
>JAEEGL011097194.1_pt1 | contig 21802 bp, 18 predicted proteins | sample 9134231 | NCBI WGS metagenome assembly JAEEGL01 (sample SAMN16246548, study PRJNA631951) | gut metagenome | biome: gut microbiome; feature: rumen; material: fiber-attached | host: Bos | place: Iran: Karaj | collected 2018-10
CAGCTACCATGATTGAAAATGGTATTGAAACTACTAAAGATACCGACGGATATTACAGAACCGCTTATAAAGCTCTCTGTATTGCAGAATCCCCAGATGGAAGTGATTCTGGAGTATACGGTCCTTGGGTTGAATTAGCAGCCGCAGGAAACGAAGATACTTTTGTTGGTGTTATTGGTGATGATACCGCACCATATGCTAATATGGATGTTGAAGTTTTAACAGACAGACAACCTGTTCTTGGATACGGAAAATCCCGTTCTTTTGCACCGGGGGATGTAATGACTATTGAAAGAAACGGAATTCTTTCAGTAATTGCAGGAGCAAATATTACACAAGGACAATATCTTAAACTTGCTAATAACGGAGCTTTCCAACCGGGTGAAAAATCCGATGGAATTGGTTTTGCTATGGAATCTGCCAAAGCAGGCGAAAGATTTAGAGCAACAATTTATGCATTATAAGGAGTTATAATTATGGAACCATTAGATTCATTTGCACAAGCACCACAAAGAGGAGAAGGATATTATTTCAGAAATAATGTTTTAGCTCCAGAAGTTAAAAAAATATTAGAAGAGGAATCTGATTTAAGACAATTCTTCACTCCAAAATCAATGGATGGAGCTTTATCTAAATCTTTCAGATTAGAAAAAGAAGAAGGAATTGCAGTACAAATCGCTGGTAATTCAGAAGTTCCTCGTGAAGAAGATGTTCGTAAATTATTCCATGTCGTTTTACACAGAATTGCTACTGGTTATAAAATCGATGATGACGATAAAAGGATTAATCGTAACGAACCTAATTATGAAAAAAATAAAATGACCGCAGCTATAAGGAGATTAGAGAAAAAAGAAAATAAAGACCTTATGGATGTTATGTTTGCAGGAGCTCAAACCATTACCCAAATTCCTGTTGACGGAGCTTTTGATGTTGAAAGTATTGCTGATACCGTAGCAAAAATGATTGACAATGCTCGTAAAGGCCAAAATAAATTAACCATTGAACCAGATGTAATTCTTATGCCTTATCAAATGTTTGTAGAATTACAAAAAGACCCAAAATTCCAATATGTACCTGAAATCTATCAAAACATTTTATTAGATGCTAAAATCGCTCAAGGCGGAAACAGAGGTATTCATTATGGAGAAACTGGTCAAGTTGTAGCTGGTTTAAGAATTATAACCGTAAATGAGCTTGATAATACCGCTATTATTCTTGATAGTACCAAAGATTCATTATGGTTATGCGAAGACGATGCTCCTCGTATCTCTAAATACAGAGATGAAGAACACATTTCTGATATTGTTGATATTAGATTTGACCAACAAGCAGTTTGTGTTTTACCAGAATGTTTAGCAGCAATTAAAAAACTTACTGAATAAGTTTAAAAATAAAATGAGGTGTAATAATGGCTGAAAAGAAAAAAACACAAAAAAAGTCTAAAAGCACAAAAAAATCAACTAAGCCAAAAATGGTTCAACTAACCTTTTCTCCGGTAGCTTCCGGAGCTAAAGAAATAAATCTTCAATTGAGGACCAAACGAAATGAAAATAGAAATGGAGCTAATGTTATTGTTAGTGCACCAGCAATCGAAGGTTTACCAATGATTTTAACTGTTCATAAAGATGAAATCATTGAAGTAACAGAAGAGCAATGTGCTCAACTTGAAGAAAAAGGTTTGGTTGAAACAAAAGAAGAGTACGAAAAAAGAAAATCATTTGTAGATAATTTGGAGAATCAACATCCAGATAGACTCTCTTACAATCAGATTGTCGGTAATGATAGTGGGTTATTGACAATGAGAGACTCTCAACACAAAGTATATATGGATAAATTAATTAGATTATAGGTGGTTGTTATGCTATCTGTTGACAAAGCTAGATTATTATTAAGAATTAGCGAAGATGATATGTGTGATAGTGAATTAGAGCAATATATTGATTATTTTACACAAACAACTCTTGCTCGTCTTGGGGTACATGCCCAACAAGATAGCAGTATTCTTAATAATCCGGTTTTTGAGGAAGCTGTGATGTCAGCGATAGCATGTCGACTATCTTTAACTGATATAGATATTATTCATTCTCCATCAGATTATGATGTTGGAGATACATCAGAGAGTTTTAGAAACACTTCTTTGGGAAACTATGGGTCAATACCAAGTTGGTGTAGTTTATATGACAACCTACTTGGCACTTTATCTTCAAATTATCATCAAATTCAAAATATTCAAGTATTTAGAAGAAGAGGAATGTCTGTTCGTAGAAAATGGTATAGGGATTTGTATTAAAATGACTCGCTTTAAAAATATCCTTAGAAGAACCAATCGACCAGACGAAAAACTTATTTTATTAAAAAAAGGAACATCTTTGGAAAAAGATGATTTAGGATTTGCCAAAGAAAAATATATTCCAATACAAGAATTGCAAGGGATTATTCAGGCTGGACAAAGTTTAGATATTGATTTTCATGGTCAAGAGTCTCAGGTTAGTTATGTTGCCTATCTTATGCCAGAGTTTAATTTAGAGCGAGAAAATCTTAATGACTATCGTATAAAATATGAAAGGCCTTATGAAACAATGATTTTAAAGATTATGTCATATAATCCTAATTTATTTTTAAGACATAAAAGACATCATGTTAAAATGGGTTTGATATTGGAGAAAAAATATGAGTAAGGCTATATATGGGAATGCCTTTATTGCCATAGAAACAGATTATGAGTATATTAAAGGTATTATGGAACATAGAGCCGCTCGTTTTTTATTGGATTTTGCCAATATTGATGGTCCATTGAAAGAGCAAATGGACCGTATAGGTTATGCATTGGAAGATAGTGCAAAAGATTTTTTAGAACAACAGGGTATTGATAGAACCACAAATTTATCCAAAGGTATACATGCAATTATTCGTCGACAAAATATTGAGCTTCGTAGTTCTGCTTATAAATTACCTAGAACTCCAGCTAAAGGGGGGAAAAGAGCTACTGGACGCAGAAGAACGGTGCATGGTAAAAGAACAAGAGATAATGGAGATATTGTTGGATTTAATCGTTATCCATGGACAAGATGGGGTACTTTGAGTAGTTCGAATAATATGATTTCCCCACAGGGTGAAGATTTATCTGGGGCAACTGGTGGTATTCATAGTTTACAAGTATACGATATTACTCGATATAATACAACACAAAATATTCAATATTATGGAGGTCATGTTGAATTTGGTCATAGAACAAGAGATGGTGGTGGAATTGGATTTGTACAAGCCAGACCACATTTAAGACCGGCTTTAAGAGTAGTTGCTGATGCATCAACGGGATGGTTACAACAAACAATGGCATATATGTTACAGGGTCTGGGAAATGAGTTTCAAACATATAAAACCCCAAGTGGTAGTCTTGTTAGTGGAATGATGTTTGGTTCTGATTTTAAAACCAAGTTTGATATTACTCAAAGTAAAGAAACAGGTAGTAGATTTCCTGAATTGCATCAAACAATTTCAAAATTTAATGCCCAAAGATTACGAGATGTTTATTCTGTTCAAAAAGGTGAGCATGGTTATTGGAATAGAGTTCGTAGAGACAATGTTGGATTTGATTCTGTTATGAGCTATAAAAAGTATGGGTATGACACTAGAATTAGTGAAAATGCAAGAGCTCGACAGCAATTTCGAGAACCAAAATACCCTCCTGCAAATCTACCAAAATCAAGTGATATTATAGCGGACTCAAGACATTATTCCAAACAAAGTATAAGAAAAGCATCTTGGATGAAAGGAAAAACTAGGGCCGAAATCAAATATCAAGCTAAAGCAAGAGCTCGACACGAAAGAAACAGGGAACGACGATTAAGACACCCTTATTTCCGTGATTTAAGGAAACGAGCTGGTGTTGCACGAGCTGCTTATTTCGCTAAACATAATAAAAAAGGTGGTAATAAAAGCGGCAAAAAAGGTGGTAAAAAAGGTGGTAAAAAAGGTGGTAAAAAAGGCGGCAAAAAAGGTGGTAAAAAAGGCTTTAATCAAACAGGAAGAGGTGGAAAAGGTAGAAGAGGTAAAGCAGGTGTTCGTCAACCAAATCCGGGTGGAGCTGACCCATATAGACCAACAAGACCTCAAGATTTTATGTTACAAGCTAAACCAACTCGTGAAAATACAAAAGGTATGTCATCTGAAGAGGTTCAATGGTTAAAAGAGTTATATAAAGAGGAATATGCACAAGCCGCTGAATCCTCAAGAATTCATAATGAAAAATTTGAATTTTATAGAAAATTAGCGGAACAGGAAAAATTATTAAATAGGTGATAAAATGAAATTTACGAACGAAATTACACAATCTATATTAGAATTGATTGGAGATGTATCACCTTTTGGTTATTATTTTTATTATGACGATAAAAAGGTGCCAGTATTATTAAATAAAGATGCTACTACAACCTATCCAGAGATTAGGGTATCTCCATTTATTGATAGATATGATTTAGATTTTCAAAGATTTTTAGAAAAATCATATTCACAATATCGTCATTGGCAAGGTGGGGTATTTCAGATAGATATTTATGCTCGAAATATTATTGAAGCTCATAATATTTATGATGAGTTGAGCCAAAGAATATATGATTTTTTTAATCTAGAAACATTAATATATTCTTGGAATAATCAATTTGAGGAAATTGATACACATATATTTAAAAATATTGCTTATAATATCCCCAAAGATAAAAACAAACAATTATTTAAAGATATTTATAGCATTACAATTGACGGAATTAAATTTCAAAGAAAATTTGGTTATAATGATTTAGAATTAGATTGTTTTTATGTAGATGAAGATGCTTTATATGTTTGTACTGAAAGAAATATCAAAAATATACAAATAAAAGTATTATTACAAGGGAGATTGTTTCAAGATGGCGATGCTTATAGTGATAGAGGATTGCATTATCATGAATTATCAGACCAACGAAATTTGAGTGCATTAGAAGATAATGATGTTGAAAGAATTTCATTTGATTTAATGATATTTTTCAGTTATAAACGAAAAAGAGAGCAATTACCGAAAGTTAATCGTATTAAATATCCTACCGGTAGGAGATGATAATATGGCAAAGAAAAAAGAAAGAATTGATAAAGAAGAAATAAGTGACAAAGAGAAAACAATTGAAAAACCAAAAATTGAAAGAAAGAATGTTAATAAGAAGAAAGATATACAACCACAGTTATTTTCCCAAAAAGAATTAGCTGATATGTTTGGAATTAGTGTATATCAGATGGATTCTTTGTATAGTATTAGAGGTATGGACAGAAAGAAAAAATTAAGCTTCGAAGAAGCTCAAAAACTATTTGAAATGTGATAAAATGGCAACTAGTATACCAACATTTAGATTAGAAGTAAGCGAAGGTATGATTGATGTCGATACCTCAGCAGATAGATTATTTGGTTACTGTGTTGAAGCACCAAAAGGTCCTGTTTTAGAACCGACTTTTGTTGCATCTAATGCTGAAGCTAAAAGAATCTTTGGAATTGATTTTGCACCTCATTTTTACCAAAAACCAACCGGATTAGTAATTTGTCGTGTTGGATTTGAAGATATGGCTAAAGCAAGTATTACTTATCAGGCTTATCCAATGGTAAGACAAGGTGAAGGAAATGAAGCGACTTGGGTGGTTGGAGAATCTAATCCAGTAGATGTTATTAAAATTCAAGCCACTTCTGAAGGAGTAGCTGCACACAAAGTTTTCATTACAAAATCTAAAACAGGTTCTGGATATAATTTATCTGTTACCATTGATGGTGTCACCGCAAAAAATTACCAAAATTTAAGAGATTTAACATCAATTGTTAAAAAAATTAATAGTAAATTCTCAAATTATTTACAAGCTGAATTATTAGTTTCAGAGTCAGAATTTAATGAAGAAACCAGTAAACAACCATTTAGTAGAGAACAATTTATTTTAAAAACCGATGGAACATTAACAGGTGGTTCAAACGGTGTAATGTTAAATACTAATGAAAGTAAATCTAATGTTTCTATTAATCATGAAACCAATGGTTTATCTAAAGCAGAAGGAACTGGTGCAGTAGACCCTGATACTGGTAAAAAAATATTTTTACCAAATGAAACAAACCCAGAAACAACTTTAAAAGCAGCTTATGAAAAAGCATTTATAAAAATTCAAGATGTAGATTTAGTTGGAATTGCAACACTTAGTAACTCTCGTGCGGTTCAAAATGCATTGATTGAACACATCAATGAAGTTAATGACCCAGAAGTTGCTCAATTAAGATTTGGTATTACCGGATATCTTGATTATGTTGTAGAACCTGAAACCACAGCAGAACAAACAACTTTTGAAGATTTAATGCAAGAAACCGAATATATGAACAATGAATGGATTATCTTTATTGGTCAGGGTGTTGTATTTTCCGAAGATGGGGTTAAAAGAAATATTTTACCTCATGAAGCAACTCAATTATACACCGGTATTAGAAGTGCATTAGGTTATGCAGAAGCTATTTTTGGCGGAGAACCTAAAAAAGTACTTAATGGTGTTGTTGATACATTACCTGTTGTTACCGATGGCTCATTAATTGTAAAATCAGACATTGAAGCATTAAATGAAGCTGGAGTAATTACATTTAAAAAAGAATATGGAGAAGTTACTTTCCTCGAGGGTGTAACAACCATTCAAGATGAAGATGTTTTATCTTACGAATCTATGATGTCTATTGTTGCTTATGTAACTAAAAGACTTATTAAACTCGCAAAACCATATCAAGGTCAATTACTTACAGAAGATTTAAAATCAACTTTACAAACCGCATTATCAAATGAGCTTAAAACCATTACCGATACTGATGGTACTTTAATGGCATTAGAGGACTTTAACATCCCACCATACGATGTTCAAGTATTTTCTGCAGCAAAAACTATCTTTGATGAGTCTAATCACTTAATTAGAGAAAGTAAAATTATTATTCAATGCAGAATCGTACCTGTTGGAGCTCTTAGAGATATTGATTTAGGAGTAATAGTAATTTAAGGAGGATAAACCATGGCAAGTGATGATTCAAACAGATTATGGGTAAATGGTTATATCGTATTAGGAAAAAGCACTAGAATTCCTGTGCAAGAGGTTTCCGTTGATTTAACCAGAGATTTAAAAGAACAATATAATTCAGGAGTAACCACCCCATCAGCATTGGTACCGGGACAAGAAAAAATTGATTTTAAAATTAGAAGAATTTTTTCCAACACTACAATGATGAAAATTTATCAGAAAAGATGTTATTTCAACATGGTTTTATTTAACAACAGTTCTGACCCGGGTGAAAACACTCAAGGTGAGCAGGTTTGTGCTTTAACTGGATGTATTCTCTCTAAAAACAGTTTATCTGGATTAGGAAGAGGAGACCCAGTTTCTGAAGATATTAGTGGTAAAGCATTAGATATTACTTTTAATATTGACCAAATTGCACCTTTATTAAACCCTGCATGTGAAAATTTATAAATTTTCACATCTTTTATTTTTTTATTATATTAATATATATTTATAGGTGATATAATGGATATCTTATTTGAGCTACATGATTTAGTATTACATAGAATCGATGATAACAAAATACCTACTTTTAATAGGAATCATATATATGCAATCTTCTATTTTGATAAAGAATGGATGGACCTTTGTAAATATGCATTATTCGTTACACCAAATGAAGAGAAGTATGTTATCTACCTAGGATACGGAAAAGAAAAACGATGTATTATACCAAATGAAGTTTTGACTAATACTTTTTTTGGAGTAAGTGTGTTTGCAGATGATTTATTGGTTAGTACACAGGAAAATATATTATTAAGTCCGTCAGGGTATTCATTTGATATAGACGAATTAGATTTGGAAGAAACAACAAATGCCGTTATTACAACAATTGATGATTATACTGATTTGCATAAATATGATGAAGAGCCACCATATATAAGACCGGGAAAAGAATTTGAAAAAGAAGAGCATATACATCGTTAGTTGAATAAATCATTTTAAATTAATATCTTTATAGTTCAACATATAATATTTAGAGGTATTAAAATGGGATATAATCAACAAAACCAATATATTATAGAAAATGATGTCGATGAAAACGATGAAGCTATTTTTCAAAAAGAAATGAAAAGTGCTGCCGAAATTAACAATGGATTACCTGATGGTTATGAGGTTGAACAAACACCAGTAAATCCTGTGCAATCAGTACAACAAGAAATTCAGGAAGCTGCTGAACAAGAAGGATTGGTTTCCGAAACAGAATATCTTGGTGGAGAAGGGGCATCACCACAAGAAGTTATTGATGCCATGAAAAATGAGGGTATGTCAAAAGGGGCCCAAAAAAATAAAGAAGAGTATGAAGAAAAAAAATATGAAGATTTTAAGATTGTTACAGCAACAAGAGATTTATTATTAAATCGTGTTCAGCAAACCGTTTCTATTTATGTACCTATGATAGTTGAAGAGGTTAATCCACAAACAGGAAAAATGGAAGAAACTCCAATTCGATTAGAGTTTAAAGCAAGAAGATTAACTGAAGCAGAAAACACACATGTTCTTAATCATAAATTAATTGGGAAAGAAATTAAAGATATGACTGACGAGGAATATCGTGAATCATCTCATTTTAGAAGCAATTTATTATCTAGGGCAATTGTAGAACCTAAGATGACTGCCGAAGAATGGAGAACACAATGTGATAATGCAACATTAAGTAAAGTTTATGATGAATATAATAAAATTCTTACTGAAACCGATGATGTAAGTCGATTTCAATGAATATTTTGATTTAATTGAGGAACATGCCTCTTTACAGCTTGATGGAGAGCTGTGCTTATTTTTGCGAAAAACTCCATCACAAATTAAAAAACTCGAAGAAGAAGGTTTGTTGTCTTATGAAGAAAAAATGTTTTTATGGGCATTTATTCGATGGAGAACAAAATTTCAGTTAGAAAATCATGTTAGTTTATTTTAGGAGTGAAATATAATGGCTGGAAGTGATACAGAAGCAACTGTAATGCTTAATGTAGTTCCGGGAATGAATACTGGTATTACTGCTTTTAATGCTGGATTATCATCTATTAATGCACAATTTCAAAATATTACAGATACGATAAATAGTACTTTTGGTATTATGGATGCTATGATTGTATCTACTGGTATGATGGTAGCACAATTTGGTATGGGAGCTGCAAATGCTTTTGGTGAATTTGAGCAAGGAATGCAAATTGTTAAAGCGGTATCCCAACAAAGTGGTGAAGCAATTGCTTATCTTAAACAAGAGGCACAAGATTTTGCTGTGCAATATAGAACTGGTATTGATAGTATTACAGAAGGATTTCAAACATTAGGTCGTGCTGGATTAAATTCTGCTCAAGAGCAAACAGAGGTTCTTGAACAAGGATTACAAACGGCTAAACTTGAGGGCCGTGATTTAAATAGTGTTTTAGAAGAAATTATTCAAAATACTTCATTGCTTGGTGGAGATATTAGGTCTGACCAATTTGGTGAACAAGCTGAATATTTAAATAATTTACTTGTTGGAACATCTTTATCAGCTCCATTAGATACACATGATATTTCAGAAACTCTTAAATATTCTGGTGGTATGGTTGCGGCCGCCGGAGGAACCATTGCTACTGATGATGGTTATGCAAATGAAGCCGGTAGAGAAATAGTTGAAGATTATATGGGTGCGGTAGCAGCATTTGCACAAAAAGGTGTTAAAGGTTCTATTGCTGGTACAGCACTTCGTGCTTTTTTTAATAAACCTGCGGCTCAAGACCAATCCGTAGTAGATGCTTTGAGTACTATTGGATTGGCCCCAGAAGATTTATGGGATAACGAAGAGACTATGAAACCTGTTTCTGAGCAAATAGAGCTTATTCAAACACAAATGGCCGCTCATAATGTTTCTAAAATGGACCAAATGCAATTATGGTCTAAAATTGTGGGCGGAAAAATGGGACAACAAATGATGAAGCTTGATGCTCAGGACATTCGTGAAATGACAACTGATATTCAAGATGCGAGTTCAGCCAGAGATTTGGCTGAACAAACTTTTAATACTTATAATCAACAAGCTAATAAGTTTAGCGAAGAGGGTCAAAAAGCATTTCGTGAGTTTGGTGAACATATTGTTACCGCATTAAGACCGGCATTAGAGATTTTAACAAGACTTATGGATGTTTTATCTAACCCAGCGGTGAGTTTTAGTGGGTTTGTTGCATTTATGGCTATTATTGGTCATTCTATGCAAGCAGTAACAAGGATTGCAGGTCGATTAAAAGGTGAGTTAAGTTGGTTGTTAGGCGGAAAAAAATTTGCAAATTTTAATCCTCAACAAATGTTAGATAGTGGTGTAATGCAAATTAAACGACCATCTGATATATTTAATCAAGTATCATCAGAAAAAGCAGTTACTGGTTTAAGTACCTCCGCTAAAAAACAGCAAAAGAAACAAGAATATTTTACAAATATGAAATCAAGTATCTCTGAAATAAAAAGTCAAATGGCAGAGATGATAGAAAATACACAAAATCAGTTCAATAATCTTGATTTAAATGTTGATGTAAATTTAGATGATATTAAAAAAGAAATTAAATTAATTAGTGAAGAAGCTATACAAACTATTAAATTAGTTACATTAGAAGCAAATAAATCCGCTAATCAAATTAAAAATAATATTACAGATGCTAAAAAAACAATTACTGATTCATCTGCCGTAAATGCTCAGGATACATTTTATGAGTCAATCAATAGAAAAGAACAAATTAAGCTTGGCGACATTATTCGAGATAGAAAATATTATACAAAAGATGTTTTAGCAGATATGCTCGTTGATTCCGGTAGTGATATGACCAAAAAAGAGTTAATGAAGTTAAAAAAAGCAGAATTAGCTTCTATGGCATATCCACTTATTAATAAAGATGCTAATGCTGATTTTATGGAATTCCAAATGAAAATGAAAAAAGATTTTCCTAACATGCCTCATCAATGGGTTCAAGATGAAGATGGTGGTTATTTCAATTTGGCTGAAGGTTGGGAATATAATCATAAAACAAAACAGTATGAAAAAACTGGTGTTAATCAATGGGATGCATCATATCAAGCTAAAATTGCTGCAGATGAAAAAGAAATGTATAATAAAGCAAAAGCAATTTTAGATGAATTGTTTGCAGGTGCGAAAGAGGCTGTAGCTTTAGCTAAAGCTATGAAAGAACAAGAAATGTCTGGAGAATATGCTACCATGGGAATCAACCCTAATTCAGGGTCAACACAAATGGATGATTTTATTCGATTTCAAATTAAACAAAAAGAAATGTTTCCAGATTTGCCACATGAATGGAGGGTAGATGAAGAAACAGGTGAATATTATAATTTAAGAGAGGATGAATGGGACCCACAATCTATTGCAGCCGCTAAAGAAGCTGAAGCAGAATATTTACGAAAATCTAAAGAAGTTTTAGACATATTATTTGCAGAGGCAAAACAAGCTGCTGCAACTGCTGCTGCGGAAAAAGAAGCGGAGTTAGCTGGCCAACCATATTGGGGTGGCATGACAGAAGATGAGTTTAATCGTGATTATTATCGTAAGCATAAAAAACCTTGGGAATTAGATAAAGACGAGATTCAATGGGCTGATAAAGCAAATAGAACAGATAGTGAAAATTATATTGATGAATATAACAAACGAAATGGTGATTTAGTAGCCAAACGAGATTCTTTGGGTAATTTTTTAGGATATGGTAGTAAAGAAGAATATCATTTAACAGGCGATGATGTTGCTGGACTCAATTCATTATTGGGTGAAGGCGAAGAATATAATAGACTTGAGAAATTTAAATATCGTATTAATCAAATGGTTGAACCGGGGTCTGATTTTTATAAAAATCATGAAACCACAAGTAAAGTTTATCGTAGGTTAGGCGAACATGCTGATACATTAAAAGAGAAGTTTAATGGTTTTGCAAAATCATTGGGGTCAGAAAAAACAAATGCAATTGGTAAGGTTGTTGATATCCTTGGTGGACCATTTTCTACCGCCATTATTGGAGCAACAGCTGCAATGGAGCTTTATAATTATGCATTTGGCCAATGGCAAAAAAATGTTCAAGAACATCAAACAAAATTAAGTAAAGCTCAGGATTCACTTAGCGAAGCAGAAGGAAATATTCGTGAAGAATTTTTGAAAAATAATCCTGATGCTACCCCAGAAGAAGCTGACCAAGCCGTTAGTGATGCTTATTTAGCTATTGAAGATAACAATTATGATATGTCCGCATTAGATGCAAATACACAGGCATTATATGTTGCAACATATCAGGTACAAAGAGCATCTGATTTATTAGAAGGAGATGCTATGCATAATGCATTTGGTGTTCGTGGTTCTGGTACTCTAACAAATTTAAGCGATAATTTGGTAACCGGATTAACTAATGAAATTTTTGGTGTTTGGGGAACTCAAGTTGTACAAGATAATGGTGAAATGGGATATGCATGGGGCAAATTGGGTTTTGGATATAATACTCAGGCGGGCTCTATTTTAGATAATGATAATCAAGCTGTCTTAACAGGTTCTCAGGCAAGCGATGATTATGTGTATTCTAAGGAAAATGCGGCTATTTTTGCAGCAGATGTATGGGCAGCCAGCAAAGAAAAAGGAAGAGAAGCTATTGATGGTTTGTGGGACTTTTTTGGTACAGATGTAAAGCATTTTCAAGAAGTTAATAGAAGTATATTCGGCGGAACATCTGATTTTGGTAATAGTTATTATACTCATGTTACTGATATGTTAGATAAAAATTTTTCTTCTTCAACAGACCAACACCACCTTCAAATGTTTTTAAAGAATAACCAAAAAGATGCTCAAAAACTTGCTAAGGACATTCGTAAATTTGAAAAAGCAAATAAAGGAAAAAGTCCTTTGTCATTTTTCACCGATAGTAAAGGAAGAAAAGTTCCACAAGATAAGGCACTTAAAAATCTTGAAGTTAGAGATAAAGACCTTGTTAAATATTTAAGGTCATTATCTATTAAAACCGGAATGAGTGCTCAACAATTATTAATGGCTTCGCAATTACAACAAATGCAAGATTTAAATCAAATTATGACTGAGCAATTACAACCACAGGTTGTTGGTTTGGCTCAAAATGCATATCAACAGTTATCCGCACAACAAGGTATTGGTAGTAGTACAAGTAGTACATCAAGTGGTTCATGGTCTACATATAATGCTGCCGCAGCAATTGCTTCAAAATTAAATGTTCTTGTTGAACAGGCATTAGATACAGAAATGCAACAAGATTATATTGCTGCAGGAGGACAGAACCAAGAATATATCGATAATCCTCAAAAAATGAAGGCAGATTTGGTTAAAGCATATAATACACCAGAGAGTCAAAGAACAGAACAACAAAAAACATTAGTGAATACATATGGTAAAAAGTGGTTTGAATCATATTATTTAAGTGGATGGGATACTGGACATCCTGATGCAACTCCAGAACAAAGAGAAGGGGCATTAAAAAATTTTGATAAAACAATGGCACAATATGATAACTTTGGCAAATTAGTTGCTGACACAAGAAAAGGAGCAAATGCTTATTATGCAAAGGCATTGGTAGCCGCCTATGATGCAAGTAGTTTAGGAGAGCCGGGAGAATCTCCATCTGGTGGCTCAGGTGGCGGCGGAGGTGGAGATAAAGATAAAGACAAAGATTCTGGAACTAAAAAAGAAAGAGTAGACCTTGTTCTTTGTAATAAAAAAGAGATTCCAAAATTAAATGTTAATTTATTTAAAAAAGCTCCACAATTTACTGTTCTTAACAAGAACTTTAAGCTTCGTGATATCAAAATTAATACACAAGATAAACCTAAGGCCGTTCTTGCCTCACTCAAAAATGCAATTATTGATACACAAAAAAGAATGGACCCTAAAATTATTCAGGATGAAGAGGCAGAATATGACCCAGTTGCTGCAACAGATGGAAATTCAACTCCATCTGGCTCAACTAGCACTACAACAGATGATTAGAGGAGGAATACTATGGTTAGTTATGCAATTAATAACGATAAGGTACTTATTGTACCGGGATTTACTGATGCGGAATTGATTCAAAAATCAAATAAAAAAAATAAGAGTAAGGTTGAAACACCAACCTCATTCTTTTTTGAAGTGCATAATGTTAAATATACCCCACATATAAAGTCTTATGAAGAGTTTAACTCTTCTGAAGGATTAATTTTAATTGAAAAGGCTTGTGACAGATATGCTGAGGTTGAAATGGATATTTTGGTTAATCAGCAAATATCAAATACAAAAGGTAGTATTATGATTGATAAACAAACTCGTGAAGCTCGTTTGAGGGTAACAGATAATTCTACTTTAACAAAGGATACTTCAACCGGCATTGAATTATCAAGATGGGTAACTCCGGAAGAATTTACCGAAGAGTTTTTAAAAATCAGAGATGCCTTTTTTGAAGACTTATATGGCCGTCCATTAACTATTGTTTCTCCGTTATTTCCACCAATGCCTGTCGCATATTTAACAGAATGTGATTATAATATTGAAGAGGGAAGCGAAGAAGCAAGTTATTCCGTTACCTTTAGAGAAACCGAATCATTAGGCATATAACATGACTTTATTAAGTTCTATTTTATTTAATAACAAAAATAAGCCAAAATCCTCTGTAACAACATATGCTACAAAAAAACAACGAGATTTAGATGATAACAAAATTCGTCGTACAAGAGCTAAAAACGGACAACAATTACAAAGAACTCTTTATGGCGGAGCATCTCCTGTTTTATTACAAGGAGTGACAATTGTTGACCCTCGACAAAAACTAACTCCTAATGAGCAAAAAGCAAAGGAACTTGGTCAACAGTTACTTTATGGTCGTAATAACAATAATAGCGGCAGCTATGATGGTTCTGGTGGGTCTGGTGGCTCTGGAGGGTCTGTTGGTGGTAGTGATTTAGGCGAGGGAGGTGAGTCTTCCGATGAGGCACCAAAACAAAAAATGTCTGATGCTGAAAGAAAAGCAATAGACAATATGAAAGACTCTAATATTCCTTATACATACACTATCGATGAAAATGATTTAATGTATATTGCGGCATCTGAAAAGCAAGATGATTATTGGCAATTAAAAGAAGAGGTTTTTATTTATACAATTCATGATAGACAAAAACATCGTTATATTACTGGTTTTCAGATAGATTCAGACAAAAATGATATTGTAACCTCTTGTCAGGTTGATATGCCATATGATTCAGATTTGATGGCATATTGGATTCCCGGTAAAACAGCATTTATGATTATGGGGGGAACTTTTGACAGAGAAGTTCTTTTTGTGGGAAGAGTGAGCGAGGTCAATCAAATTGGCGATACCATTCAAGTAATCGGGCAAAATATCGGTTGGAAATTTAAACAATATATGCATCAAAGTTTTTTTGAAAAAATACAAGATTTACCAGTTACAACAGTTGTTAAAGCGATTTTTAAAGAATTAAAATTTACCGAAGGAAAGTATTATATTGATTTATGGGGCATTCCTAATCTTGATAATTACACTATTGATGAAAATGGTAGTGTGGTTTGCGATGGGGAAACCGTGTATAATGTACCGGAATTAACTGAGGTTGTAAAAAATATGAGAGATGTTGACATTAATAAGTATGTTGCATCTCAATCCAAAATTAGAACAACAGAAAAAGTAAGCGAGGATTATAATAAAACAGTACAAATGACTTCTTTGGATTCTGTTGTTGATTCTAGTAAATCATATACACCATCTGCTCTTCGTAAAAGCTTTGGTGTATCAACGACAGTTAAAAAAGGAGAATTACAATATGACCCATTAATGGATAGAATATTTGGGTCAGATAAAAAAATGAAATATTTAACTGAAGATGCTTCCGGAGATAGCGAACATACATATGAGGATATTTTACATAATATTGCATCTGCAATTGATGCTCATTTTTATATTGTTGATACAACAGTTTGTTTTGTCTCATTTAATGCTCTTATGGCTATGGGTGGGTCTTTAGCTACTCAAAAAGCTATTCAGCCAAGAGTTGAATTTTGGCAATTATTGGACGAGTCATATGAATTGGATATTAATCAATATGGTTATTATAATACTGTAATAATCAAATATAAGAATGGAACATTAAAAAGAAGTTTTGAAGACCTTGTTCGTGTATATGATGAAGTTCCTATTACATATGAAGAGCCAAATTTAACATATGCGGCTGCTCAATTAAAAGCACAAGCTTATTTAGCCGCTCATGTTCGTGACTTTGGTATGGAAATAAAGGCTACTATATTATATACCGGCAAAATTATTCCATCAAGCTTTATTAAAATAATGAATCCATTAACGATGAGTGAAAGTCTTTTTTATGTGTTTGGTATAAGTGTTCATTGGGATGCGGAAGGACAAACCATAACTTGTGACTTAGACCTTCGTTATGGTCCAGAAAATCCTGATAATCCAGAGGTTCCCGAAGTTGGTCTTGGATATAATAGAGGGAAATCATCAGACTTTCAGGTTTATAATGGTGATGTTTCGCCAAATATTGAAGAAGCCGCAAAACAAATAACAAGCGGTTGTACGACTAGTGACCAAAAAGCTTATGCAATTTACGATTGGGTTGATAAAAACATTAAATATGAGTTATATTGGGGAAATGAGCGAGGATATTCTGATGCTGATATACTAACCAAGAAAAAAGCAAATTGTTATAACACCGCTTATTTAATTTATAAATTATGTAGTGCGGTTGGGGTAAAATGTAAGGTTTATAGTGGAACCTATCATTTTTTAGATGGAAATTGGGGGCATTTGTGGAATGAAATTGAATATCAAGGGCAAATGCTTTTTGCAGATACAGGTAGGAGCAGTAGAAATAAATTGGGAGAGCACGGAAGTGGTAGATATATAGTATCAGGTCATTGTGTTGCTCAAAATTATTAGGTGTTTAATATGGATGTTAAAACAAATCAGGATAATAAAACAAATAAGCAAAATCCTTTAATTGATACGGGACAAGTAACAGTCAATGCTTTTAATATTTTACAAAACAAACAAAAACATGATAAAAATTTTATTTTAGGTGTAGACGATAATACATTAGATAGGTCTCCTAATTCCAAAGTAAAAGTTAAGGCTTGGACACAAGATGATGATAAAACACATACTTATTTTACCTCTCTTTCTATAGATACTAATGTAGAAGATTTTATGGGAACAGCAGAATTAAAATGTGCTTATGATTCTGATTTAATGGAATACTGGGAGCCAATTAGACAAACCGTGGTTATCTACGGGGCAAATCGTGGTGATTATAAGATTCTTTTTATTGGCCGTGTTAGGGAATTAAAACAAGATGGATATGAATTAGTAATTACATTTCAGAATTACGGTTGGAAATTTAAACAATTAGTAACACAATCTTATGCGAATGATTGTGTTTTAAATAAAGATGGATACACAATAATGAAGTTAATGTTTGAAGCTTTAAAAATTGATTCTTATGTTATTAGCGAAAGTGCCAAACAGAGGTTGAAAGAGGTAGGTATCAATAGTGATGGAAACCTAACTTTGAATGGCGAGGAATTAAAAGAAATGCCCGACTTATTAAAACGACTTCAAGCATCAAATCCATCAAAATTATTAACCAAAGATACATTAAAAAACAAGGTAAAAGAGGGGGAGCTTCACAATATTAAAAATATTAATTATACTTTAAAATATGAAAAACCTACCCCTATTATGAAAAAGATTAGTAGCGAAGGAGATTATAGTGCTGGGTCAAATGTTTATCAAGATGCTTATGCATCTCCATCCGCTTCGGGAGGAGGAGCATCAAGTGGCGGTAGTTCCGGAGGTAGCTCTGGAAGTAATAAAACAAATTGTAATCCACCTAATATGTCTAAAACATGTCCTACTTGTAAAACATCAAATATACAAACAGCGATGCAAAGTGTATGGAAATTTAATCGTGGGTGTACTGGGGATTATAGTTGGGCTCGTAATACAATTGTAAATTTTGCAAAAAACAGTCCAGCAACTTATTCGTATCAAGCAAAACCATGTTTACAGACATTAGCGAAATATTGTACAAGAAAAGATGGCATTAATGCCGCTCAAAATATTTTAAATATGGCTAATTCAACGGCAACCACATCGGGTTTCAATAAACGAGTATCACAAACATTTAATGATGCTAGTAGGTCCGCAAGTGCTGCTTTAAACAAAATTGCTCGTGGAGATGTTGTTGGAGGAGTAACACAAGCAGGTACCGATTTCTTGAATTGGGCAGGAAGAACAGGTCATTCATGGGGATTGTGGTAAAATGGTTTCAACATTATTGACAAATCCCGGATTAAAATTAAATATTCATCCAGCTATTAAAAAACAAATAGAGGAGAATAAATCAAAACCATTAAGTCCAACAGAAAAATATGCTGATAATATAGCAAAAAGAAATCGAGAAAATGCTATGTTAAAAAAGAAATCCAAGTCAGTTAGCAATACTGGTGGTGGGTCTAATGAATCTCAAGAAACCTCTTCTGGTAGCGGAATTACCACAGAAGAAGATGCTGGGGCAGATGTTTTATCTGGTGGAGATGGTGCTGATGTTACAGGCGAATCAACTGGAGATAGTAGTTCTGCTGATGGTTCATCCACTAGTGGGGCTACATCTCCATTATTATCCGGAGATATGACATTTGAGGAGTTGATTGGTGAAATATGTGATGGTTTGGATTTGATTTTTGCTGTAAAACGAAGTACGATTGTTATTACGGATTATGAAAATTTATTTGCTGAGGCCAAATATTTGAGGGATAAACATCATAGTTCCGTTAAGGCGGAAGATATGGCCTTATGGCAACTTGAAGAAGGGTCTTACGAACTTGATGTTGCTGAATATGGTTTTTATAATACAGTTAAAGTTCATTATTCAAAAGGAACTGTTAAGGAAAGTTATGATGATTTAGTTCGTGTATATGGTGAATCCATAGCTGAATATCATGAACCTGATTTGGATAAATCAAGTGCTATTATGAAAGCTAAGGCATATTTGGCTGCTCATGTTCGTGATTTTGATATGACCGTTAAAGCAACTCTGTTACACGATGGAGATATAGATATTGGAGATATTGTTACATTGGATAATCCAATGACATTAAGAGATGCTTATAGAAAGGAAACTGAGGGTCGAGACCCAGAATATTTTTTTGTATCAGCTAATAGTGTTTCGTGGGATGGTGATTCCTACATTCAAAATGATATTGAAATGAGATATGGGGCAGAGAGTCCAAAGAAAAAAGAAGTTCCTGAAACCGGAACGGCGGGTTATAGTAATTCATCATCAGATTCTCAATCAAATGGAAATGTTGATTCAGCAATAGAAGAGGTTGGAAAAATGGCAAGTAAAATAAGATACTCAGGAGCATGTCAAACACATGATTGTGTCAAACAACAGGGCACCGGTGATTGTTTTGGTATGAGTGATTTTATTGCTTGTGAATTATTAAATAGAGGAGTTCAAGCAAGAATTAGAGGATATCCTACTTATGTACCAGAGCATAGAAGTGTGCAATATAAAGATGCAAGTGGACAATGGGTGAATTTTCCATATCGTCAATATGGTTGCGACCAAAGATTTAATGATACATCGGGAGTTAATCATTCTCATCCGGTTAATTGTACTTGTGGTGATTCTTAATGACAGATTATGCTGTTGGAATAGATTATGGTGGAATTGGTGATGCAAAAATATTGGGTGATATAGTAAATAACCTAAAAAAATGTTGCGGAGGAAGTGTTACTTCAATAGGAATTGGGCCGAATAAAGTACAAAGCTATGGACTTAGTTCCGCAGCTAGGGGTAAAACAGGGGTATTTATTACAAATGGGGTTGGATTGGCAACTCCAAATGATTTAGCACAATCTTATTATCATTATGACCATGTAATTTTTGTTTGGCCTCAATATATTAACAATCAATGGATGAGCGATGAAAATATTTTAAAACATACTGTTCGTGGTGAGCATGATTGGAATAGAGCAGGAAATTGGAATGTAGGTGGACAAACCGCAGCACAATGGTTTAGTTCAAACTCTAAAGTTGATTTGGTTGCTGGAAAATCTGCTGAGGATATAGCTCAGAGAATTTGCTCAGGTACTTTTGTTACAGCACAGGGAAACCCTTCATCACCAACGGGGGGCAGTAATGGTTCATCATCTAATACATCATCATCAACATCTGATGACTCTGGGTCATCTGGCTCTCCATTATTAAGGGGAGAAATGACATTTGAATAGTTGGTGGGAGAGATATGCAATGGAATTGACTTAATGTTTCTTTGTAAACGAAGTACGGTTGTTGTAACTGATTTTGAAAGTATCTTTGCGGAGGCAAAGTATCTAAGAGATAATCATAAAAATTCTGTTAAGAGTGAACAGGTTAATTTATGGCAAATGGAAGAAGATTCTTATGAGTTAAACATCAACCAACATGGATTTTATAATACTGTTTATGTTAAATATAAAAATGGTAAAGTAAAAGAATCTTTTGAGGATTTGGTTCGTGTATACGGAGAGGTTCCTATTACATACACAGACCTTGGTGTTGACAAATCAACAGCCATTATGAAAGCTAAAGCATATTTAGCGGCACATATGAGAGATTTAGAATTAACTGTAAATACAACAATGCTGTCTGATGCAGATATTGATATAGGAGATATTATTAGTATTGAAAATCCTTTAACATTAACCAATTCGGTAAGGCAGTCTCAAGGAAGAGATGCAGAATTTTTATTTACCAAAGGAGTAAGTACGAGTTGGGATGGCGATGAATATATTACATCAGATATTGAATGTCAATTTTCACCGACATCACCAAAAAGAGCAGAAGTGCCTACGGCTGGTTCATATGGGGGGTCTAATGGCTCTGGAGGGTCAGGTGATTCAGGAACATCTGGTTCATCTTCCGGTGGAGCAAGTGGTATGACATTTAATTCTTGTGGTGTTAGTAGTGACGGAAAAACTTTGTGTGCCATAGGTAAGCCATCTGCCGCTGGAGAAAGCCATTATGGATATACATTATATCGGTCTTTATTTGTGCGAAAATGTCCATTTTGTGGCAGTAATGAATTATATTGGGGTTATATGTGGGAAGGTAATTTTCCTTGTACAAAAAGACACAATAATGGTGAAGCCGGCAAATATGAGGGGCATATTTATTGTGACGGTTGCGATGCTGATTTTTCTTGTATTGACGGAAAAGACCATATGAACCCTCCACGAGCAAAATTAAAAAGGGCCGATAGTGGACCTGTTAAATCATCTGATTCGGAAGTAGGACAACTAAAAGGTGGAACATTCTCTGTATAATAAAATATTAAATACTAACTTAAATATAATTTTCATAAAATTGAGGTTTTATTATGGTTAAATCTAATCGTTATTCTCCAACAAATAAAAAGTTTAAAAGTCACTTTGAAAATTTTGCATCAACCAAGGTTAAAAAGGGACATTTGAATAATAAGGGAGATAGAGATTCTGAGGATACTTCTATTAAAAAAGGTGTTTTAGTACGAATTGATAGAAAAAAAATGTATGATAATGGATGGGAAGTCAAGATTGATGGTAAAATAGTAAATTGCACATATGGTGGAAATGTTATTTCTATTCCTAAATGTACTGTTACAGATGCTTATTTTATTCCTAAAAAA
>JAEEGL012366725.1_pt1 | contig 21802 bp, 24 predicted proteins | sample 9134231 | NCBI WGS metagenome assembly JAEEGL01 (sample SAMN16246548, study PRJNA631951) | gut metagenome | biome: gut microbiome; feature: rumen; material: fiber-attached | host: Bos | place: Iran: Karaj | collected 2018-10
CATGGCATCTTCCAAAAACGTATACCATCCGTCCTTAACAAGCTTAGTATCTGCAAACTTGTCACTTATCAATTCTTCTGCGGATCTGTATTTTGAAAACTCCTCACCCCATGCTATACAGTTTTTGCCTTTATACAAAATGGTCGGAAAGGTCCCATCCAAAGCGCGAATATACTGCGGGCAGTAATAACCGAGGTCACGGTACTCTTTAGCAATCCTTTCCCATAGTGCAAGATGTTCTTCGTCTGTAAATCCATTTGAGGAGAGTTTGACCACAATCTTTTCATTTCCAAAATCCACGAGCAAGGTTTCTCTAAAGTCATCGTCTCCGTGACTGGTGTTTTTAGTTTCTATACTTTGGGGAATACTTTTGGTAAAGAACCCCACCACATCATTTATATCCATCTGCTTTTTCTCTTCATTTTACAGTTTTTTCTTTAAAACGATTTTTTCTTCAGTTCTATATTCTTCACAAAACCTTTGTCCATTTTCCAAACACTCATAATTCATTTTTTCAGCTCCGAAGGCATTTTTAACTGCTTCCGCGACAAGTGTCATCTCGTATAGATGCTTTTCTCTTGTTTCTTTATCCAAATCAAATAATTCAACGACATGGTCTTTATACAAAAACAGCGTATACCCCTTAAAGTGCTGAAAATCTCCGATCACCACATATCCCGTTTCAAGTTCTTTTACAAGAAACGGATTCTTACCGGCTTTTGTTTCTTCTATTCTTTCACATATTCCGCACATTAAAACTATCCCCCCTCTCATTAACACCGCTTGAACAAAACCGACACATCATCTTTTTTCAATCCGCATTTTCCGTAGAAAAGCTCATCAGGTTCTATTGTTATCAGCTGGATTACGGGAATATTCTTTTCCTTCAGTCTTTTTTCAAGTTCCCTGATCAGGCTTTTGCCTACTCCGTTTCTCTTTTTCTCAGGGATGACAAACAATTCCGAAACAAAGAAAAAATCTTCATCCGCATAGGGATCAACATAGCCCAATAAGCCGCCCACGATCTGCCCATCATCTATTGCTGCTATACCAAGAGCCTCGAAATTGCCCATTATCGCTTTTACTCTCCGGATCGCCCTTTCTTCGCTCCAGCTCTCATTCCAGGGTTCTTCGGAATATGACGCAGACATCGCTTTCGCAAGTCCGTCATAGAAACTTTCATCAACGATCTTATAATCCATTTTTCTTTCCTTCCTCTGCATGCTTTTCCCACCAGCTTGATAAGCATGGACTGAATTCCAAAACCATATAATGCGGCGAATCGATCTCCATGATCCCGCCCTTTTTTGCAAATGCTTCCCGAAGCATCCGCTCGCAATTATGCCGGTATTCCACACATTTATCATGTCTGGATGCGCATTGGGACTTCGGGCGTTCCAGCTTTATCCTCTCAATTACTTCTCTGGCTTCATCCTGAGATATGGAAGTCAGGCTTCGAAACGGACCTGACCTGGCATCATAAAAATGATATAGAAACATAGTATTCTCCCAAACAGCCGGATAACAGCTTTCCGGGCTGACGTATCAGCCCGGCATATTGCGATCACGATGGCATTCCTCCGATCCATCAGTTCTTTCTGAATACAGACGGATCTTCCAGGCGGAGATTTTCAATGCTTCCACACTGCAGGCAGGCATCGCAGATCACAGCTGTTTTTTTCTTTTTGATCTTATTCAGTTCTTCCATAGCTGTAAAGATTATTGAATGATAACTCAAGTCGTCCAGTAAAGCACCTTCCATAAGTTCACCACCACACTTACTGCATTTCCTTTCCATAGCTATCCCTCCTGTGTAACTTATTAAACCCATCCTTTTGGGTCTTCCTTTTGGATGTAGCCTGAGATTCTTCGCATTCCCCCTATCATACGATAAAGCTCGTAAAAACAAATGACAGTAGTGCTGCAAATGCCGGGTACATGATCATAGAGGTCACCCATTTTCTGATCAGCACTTTTTTCGGTATATATGGCATAAGATCCTCCGTTCCCGGAATGATCCATGCTTTTGTATGACCAACCCAATACCAGTCAATGAAAAAGCGGTCAAACAAATTACAGATCATATATGCTATCAGAAGATGAAGAAAGCCCTCCGGAAAATCCGAAGCCCCATTCAGGAAGAATACCATAACAGGACATACTATGATCATCATAACAAAGAACGGAATACCTGACAAACTCTTATTTCTTTTTATTTCCTTTTCCGTTAAGAGTCCCATTTCTGTCACTCGGTCCTGTACATCCTTTTCGTAGTAATGAACTCCTCCCGCCGGGCCATTCTTTATACTTAATACACATATCATAAGCAGTGTAAAACTAAGCAGGATCCCTTCGATAAACGCTAATATCAAATCTCTCACTCCTCTCTTCTTCTGATCAGGCTTTCATGTATCGATATAAAGTGTCAAATATAAGATCCACGTTTGTCTGAAGTGAACCCTCGAACAAGGTATCTCTGTTCTGATACATTGCATATATTGATTTAATGAAATTCGTGACGACTCCCGGGTCGATATCCTTCCTTATGCCTTTAATTCGCGGGCGCATAAACTCAAACTTTTCCAGATCTTTTTCCGTGTTGAAATACGGCGACCCCTTCAGGTGTGATTTAAGCCATACCCAGTCTTCCAGTCTTATTCGCAGATAGAAATTGTTTTCCGGCCGGAAGTTTTCACTATACACATCCAGGAATTTCTTTAATGCGATCGTCCCATCCTTCGAGAAGCCTGCCATCATTTTCTTCATCGCCCTTTGTTCCGTTTCGCTGATCAATGCCACGACAAAATCTTCCTTTGAAGGGAAAAAATTATAAAAGGATCCCACAGCCACCCCTGCAGATCCTGCGACCATTGCTATGGTCATCTTTTTAATCCCACAATCTTCGATCAGAGCATATCCTGCAGATATCAGCTTTTCTCTGATAGCCATTCTCTCCTCATCAGTAAAACCGCCGGCCATCCCGTCTCTCCCTTCATGCCATTCCGTATCATTCAGCTTCGTTTTTTGATCGTGAATATTTCATTCAGATTGTTCACTGTGAATGTTATCACGCGGATGTTCACGTGTCAAGCAAAAAACGGTGGCAAAAGCCACCTTCTCCTGCCACCTGTATCTTTCCGCTGTCTTTTTCTGCGATCTTATATACATAACCTGTCCCTCTCACAGGGACGGTGCCCGTCCCTGCCGGCCTTTCGATCTTTATGATTTCCCCATCTGACCTGACAGAAGCAGCTGCCCGTATCTGCTCCATTTTCTCTTATTCCAAATCCGTTCTGTAGGATTTAATCCCACGTTCGGATGTCATTTTCCGTCCGCCATTTTCATATCCGATAAAAGTCATAACTCCTTTCTCAACAGAATAAATCTCCGTAGCACTGGGATTCCGTATACCTCGAAAATCATTGCAAAGCCAGTCAAAGCTTTCATCTTCGCAGTAGTATGACCTGATGATATATATCCTGTCATCACCGGAATACAATACCTTTGTGATTTTACTTTTTATGTTTATCTCGTCTCCGATCCCGATATAGTTTCGAATAAAATCATCATTCAGTATTTTTTCTCCTTCCGTTCGTGCATTTTGCACATTCTCAAATCGTTCGAGATCTTCCTCAGATATCTCCGTCATATCATATTCAACCAATTCCTCATTTATGTAATTTAAATGCCACATAGAACCACAACCCGAACTATCACCACCATAAGTGAATTCATACCCGTCTCTATTATATCCAAAAGTATATATGTTTCCCCCCCTATCTGCTTCAATAAAATAGGATGAGTATTCATGGTATTCATCGGTCATCCGAGAGTATACATATAATGCTGTTTCCTGAGCCCCCTCTGTACCAGACACCCCTCGTTCGAGAAGGACCCCATATTCCCTGCCGAAACGTACAATTACCGGAATTATACTCGAGTAACTCTCATTCGAATAAAGAAGAGTATCCTTTTCATCCTCTGATATATATACTTTGTATTCCGGACCACCGTACCACCCTTCGATATCTATATCCTTGTTCCACACTGTGATCTGTTCTTTTGCACCATCTCCATCCAAGTCTTCATTTGCAACATATATCAGATCTCCGTCTCCATAACGCTTATAATCATGTTTGATCGATTCGATGTTTTCCAATCCTTCTTCATCATCAAATCCATACCTGTAATCGTGATTGTAGCAAACATTTATTCCATATCCTATTATCACACTGTCAAATTGCTTATTTCTCGTACTGCACAGATCAATGCAGTTGACACTTTCATACTCTTTTCTATATTCATAAGATTTCTCATCAGAAAGCTCTACTACCTCGAAGTTCCTCTCTGTTTCTTCAAATATAGATTTGACCAGTTGATAAGCACCCGAATCCCCATAAGTCAGAGAGTATGATTCTCTCCGTCCGTTTTCGCAGATCCTATCATTATATAATTGCTTTACCGAAGCATCGCTGATAGTATATATAAAAATATTACAGCATTTCAGCTTATCACGGATATCGCACATAATTATATATGGCTTTTCTTCATATTCCTGATTCACTACTATACACTCTTCTGTTCCATCATTTGTCAGATCAGCAAAATATACGTAATACTCCTTCTGGTTCCCTATGTCAAAGTTATCATAAAAGAATTCTTTGTATTTTGCCCTTATATCTTTTTCCGAAAGAACAATGGTCGGTTCCTGTTTCCTGTCTTCATTCGTATCCGCATCATTCTTTTGTTCTGCGAATACGTTCTCTTCCTTTTCAGCATCCTCATTTGAATCATATTGGTCTTCTTTACGGCCGCCAAAGATCAGCAATACAATGATCGCAGTGATGAGAACAAACACCCCCGCCGCAGCTGCGATCAGGATTGTTTTATTATATGTCTTTTTCCTGCCATTCAGTTCTTCTTCCAGATCCTTGACGGAAGAAACTCTTTCCCTGCTGTTAAGCGCCATACCATGGTTTAGCGCCTTTGCAATATAAGATGGCAAGTTCTCTGCATGATCTCCCGCATCCGCGAGCCTGTCATTCCCTATCACCCGATCCGTTGCCGCCTGCGGGACAATACCGGTGATCATCCGGTACATTGTTGCCGAAAGAGCATAGATATCCGTCCACGGTCCCTGTTCCCCGTCGCTTTGGTACTGCTCAGGAGGCGCATAACCATGCTTCAGGATCACAGTCAGACTCTTTGCATCATTGTTTCCCACAAAACGGGCGGCACCGAAATCAATGAGCTTCATCTCACCGTTCTTTGTGACCATGATATTGTCCGGGCTGATGTCACGGTGGATGATGCCCACGGAATGCATGGTCTGAAGCGAATCCAGGACCGGCTCCATCATTTCCAGAACCTGCGTATACGGCAGACTGCCGCCGTTCTCGTCCAGGTACCGCGACAGAGTCATACCGTCAATGTATTCCATTACCATATATGCGGTATTGTTTTCATAGAAAAGATCCATGATCGAAACAATACCGGGGAAACTGTTGAACTTCGCCAGATTCTCTGCCTCCCGTGCAAAGCGTTTCAGACCTTTCTGATACGGTTCCTCACAGCTGCTGCTCAGCACCGACAGTACTGTCTTCAAGCCTGTTGTGGTATCTCGTGTCACAAGCTCCGAAGGGAAGTATTCCTTGATCGCGATCCGTTTCTCAAGGATCGTATCATATGCAATATAAGTGATCCCGAAACCGCCCTCGCCGAGGACTTTTCCGATCAGATATTTCTCATTTAGAATCGTCCCGGCACGCAGACAACGCGCCGGATTCTCTTCTCCGTGCTTATATCCGCAATAAGCGCAGAAATCATCTTCTTCAAATCTTTCCCGCATGCAGCCCATGCAGAGTTTCTTTTCTTCAACCATTCCTCTTTACCGTATCCTTCCGCCCTTTTGATATAATGCTCCGGATTCCATGTCAGATACAGCGGCATGCATCACCTTAGTTCAAAATCCCGGAGAAACTGTCTGAAAACCTCTTCCCTTTCCCTGGCCGTTTCATAGTAAGGTAATCCATATTCGATACACTGCTCTTTCATGAGTATGCTTTGCTCAACAATATATTCCGCACCCTCCCGCAGTTCTTCATCCGGTTTATAGAAGGTATAGTCTTTCTCTGTATCATATTTTTTCTGGATCAGGAAGCGTTCTTCAGGCGTCACATCCGATGTGATGAAATATACGATCTCACAATTGGCCCCCCGGATATAATTATCAAAGTCTTCAGGTAAAAGCTGATACATATCCAGAACCATTCCCGGCGCAAATTCATCATATTCGCCACTGTCCAGCATAGCCCGGACAAAGGGTGCCATTTTGCTGCTGATAAGCCGAAGGGTTTCCAGCGAAGATAAACCCTGATATGTACTCACTCCGGTCTCCGGGAAACACCTTTCAAATCCGGCAATGATCGAATCCATACTGACATGCTGATACCCATATTCCCGGGATAACAGATGTGATACCGTGCTTTTCCCGGCTCTCGGTACACCTGCTATGATGATATTATTCTTCATGTTGTTTCCTCATAAAAATATTCAAAGTTTAACCAAATGCGTCCCCCAATGAAACAATAGAGGTATAGGTCGGATAAACCATATATCCGGCCACATCTTCATCACTGACCCATTTATATACCGCATCGCAATCCTCCAGGCTTAAAGGCCGGAGGATCAGTCTCTCTGTCTCGATCACAAAAGTCTGCATGCTCTTACAAACCCCATCATCTTATCTCTGTCTTTTTTTCCGTCTATCTCAAGACACGAACTTGCATCTATGGCATAGGGATGAAAAGTATTAATGATATCCGCAACATTGTCTTCATTCAGTCCGCCGGCCAGAAAATACGGCCTTTCAATCCCGCGGATCAGGGAATGCTCAAATGTTTTTCCGGTACCGGTACCGGAATCCAGAAGAACATAATCCGCAGTACTGCTGATCGCATTCTGTATGTCCTCCGCAGAAGTGATCTTAAATGCTTTGATGATCGGCTTGGCTGTATGCTGCCTGAGCTCTCTGATATAATTCTCATCTTCATTTCCATGAAGCTGTATCATATCAAGCTCCTCTTCATAGTATTCCAGGATGTTCCCGATCGCTTCATTTACAAATACACCGACTTTCTTCACTTTACTTCCGTGAAGATAACTGTTCAGTTCACAAAAAGTACCAAGCCCGATCGTACGGCGGAATCCTTCCGATAAAATGAAGCCGACATAATCCGCTTCAAGTTCTGCTGCGGTGATCACATCCGGTGGATTCATCATCCCGCATAATTTGATTTTTGTTTTGTTCTTTTCTTCCATAAAAGCTTTACCTATAGTTTTTTATTTTGCAAATTCGTTATCATTACACGCTCTGGATTCCGTCTCGACCCACGCGGGAGCAAAGCCGCTTCCCAGTGCGATCTTCCATGAAAAGATATTGGAAAGACTTGTTCCGTAATATGGTATCGCTCCCCTGCGTATCACTTCGTTCTTAAGCAGTGTGACCAGCGTTTTTCCTATCCCGCGGTCTCTGTAAGCGGGCAGCACATCGATCCCGATCTGCCACATAAGAGGAGTGTCAGCGGAACAGCCTGCCATTCCCATGATCTCCTCTCCGTCCAGGGCGATCACGGCAAGCACATCCGGTCTTTCCGGCTTAAAGCGGTCACACAGTGCATTTGAAAATTCTTCCTTCCCGTAAAAAGGCAGGATATCCTTCTGTTCCAGCCACCTTAGCTTTAGATCCGTTCCGAAACCGGAAGTATCCTCTTTCGGCAGGAACATATGATGCGTAAGCGCCATCTTAAAGCCATACTTTCTGAGTTCGGTCTCAAGCTCAAAAAAATTATGCTGTTCAAACAGCCAGAATCCCTTTTTTCCTTTCACCCATTCATTAAGCCATGGATGCAGCTTTTCGTCAGCAGAGATAACGGCATTTCCTCCGAATGTCGCCATCTGGAGAAAAAACGGTTCGTCAGAAAACTTCCTTCTGTTTTCATGCAGACAGCTCTTCGTGATCACATTTTCATCACGCTCAAAATCATCCGCTTTGCAGCTAAACTCAAGCGCAAGCTGCTCTTTTATCCTATGATCGATCATTGATGATCCTCCTATACGCCCATTTTATCGCTATTCTCTCATTACCGCACGTCCTGCCTTGCGGACTTCGACAACTCTGTAGCCGCCTTCTTCGTATATTCTTTTTGGTGTCTCTCCATCCGGCCAGATATAGACATTATCAATGCCCTTATGCCTGCACCATTCCACATAGGCAGAAAACAGGGCACGACCGGCACCTGCTTTTCTGTATTTTTTGGATACGAGCAGATAATCCACACGGCAGGCTCTTTCCGAAATATGTCCATACAACAATCCGACCGTTTTACCATTCAGACTTGCTGCAAACATCCATGCTTCCGGACAGTCCAGTGTTTTCTTCGCGACCTTGATCTCCCACGGTTCTTCTGCTTCGAGAAACACATTCTCTATCCCGTCACTCCATTCCGAAACCTTCCTGACCTTAATATCCGGATTTGGAATGATCCTGTTCTCTTCCGCCAGGAGCATATATTCCTGGTCTTCGATCCAGCTCCTGAAACCGGCCGCAGAGAGTTCTTCCTGTATTTCGCCGAACCAGTTATCATCCAGCATGGATTGATAGATGATCGGTCTGCTTCCCTTTTCCCTGTAAAAAGCGCTGATATCCGACAGCACCTGCCGCAGATCACGGATCTTATCCTTATAGATCACCGCATGGTTCGAATCATAAGAATCCTTATTATCGGTATTAAAGAAAAGAATCCCGTATTCCCTCTCCTCATGATCCGTAAAGATCCCGGGAAACAGATCCTCTTCAATGTAGCAATCCCGCAGCTCCATCGATCACTTACTCCTGTTTCTCTTCCATAAAGAATTTCAGTCCTCCAGACTTTTCTGCATAACGATCGCATCGCTGTAGACATCGTTTGCGAACCAGTAATTTCTGTATACTCCGACATCCGAAAAGCCCATTTTATGGTACAGCGCAATGGCCGCCTTATTAGCGGCTACAACTTCCAGCTCAATATTATGCAGCTTCATTTTTTTCGCGCATTCAATGATCTCTGTCATCAGCATCGTGCCGATCTTCCTGTTCCAATAGTCTTTTCTTACGGAAATTGAAAACTTGGCATTATGACGTAATCTTGCACCCGGATAGCCATCCAGTTCTGCCCGGGCTATGATCTTCCCTCCTGCCAGGGCGATCAGGATAATGCTGTTAGCTGCGTCATGCTGAGCCTGAATGCGCCGTTTTACCGCTTCGACCGGCGCTTTAAAGCCGTCAGCTCCGTGCATGAGATTATCGGATTCTCCCCCAACGATGTTTAAATATGCGATCATTTCCTCCGCATCATCTGTTTCTGCTTCTCTGATAACGATATTTTCCATAATTTTCCCCTCAGCTCTTAAATGAGTCCCGCTACGATCTGATAATGCAGGTACAAAAGCGGAATCTATAGTTTCTTCCCCTGTATGATCATGGAGAGCGGAAAAGCGCTGTGATCTATCGAAGCGAAGCCGCCGCTCAGATCGTGATCAAACTCCTGAAGCCCGGTAACAACAAGCCCGTTATTACACATTCCGGATATTATCTCCGACATCGAATGCGTAAAATCAGTAAAGGTCTTTGAATGATAGCTCTTCTTTGTCATATAATACATGCCGCCGTTTCCGGTCCATTCGTGCTCGAAGTAGGAAAAATGGCATTCCAGCCTGTGATCCGGATCAAACTCCGCATCACCTTCCGTGGCAAGCATATTCGTGCAGGGGTGCTGTTCGTTCAGCACGATCATGCCTCCGGGCTTCATGCATTTTGCAACGATCTCAAAAAAGCGGTTCAGATCTTCGAACCAGCACAGTGCACCTATGGTAATGATCACAAGATCAAAGCGTTCGTTGAAACGCTCATCGATATCATAGACATTTACGGCTTCAAAGCTGCACGGCAGCTTCAGTTCTCCTGCTTTTTCGTTTGCAAAGGCCACCTGGTTTTCGGCGATATCAAAGCCGATCCCCTGCGCCGCCTTCCCGCTTTTTACCAGAGAAAGCAGTTCACGGCCGTTATTACAGCAGAACTGGCCGACCGTCTTTCCTTCCGTATCGATGCTTTGCAGGACAGCACGCATTTCTTTTTCAAAAAAAGGATAATCCTCTTTTTGTATACGCTCTGTTATATCCGCCCCCCATGATGCATCTCTCTTATCAAAGGCCTCTTCCCATGCTGCTTTATTTCCTTCAATATATTTCTCCATAAACTCACCCTTTCTCTTCATTCATGCTCATTTCAGCGTTGCTCTGATCCTCATCCATGATCAGCCATTGATCCATTCCGGGTCCCGCATCCTCGTTAGGACGGACTCTGAAGCCGAATTTTTCATAAAAAGCTTCTTTCCCCTTAGCGGAATTCAAAGTCAGTTTCACTTTATAGCCGGGTTTCATCCCTTCTTTCAGTTTTTGGAGGCTTGCTTCCAGCAGTTTACGTCCTATTCCCTGTCCCTGGTACTCCGGAGCAACAATGACATCCGATAAAAAAGCAATTCATGTTTTTTCTCCTTTGTCATTTCTAAATGTACTTGCCGCTGACTCAAAGGCCTGCGAGCGCTCTGCACACAGTTCCCTCGATATCCTTAAGATAGCGTATCCTTCCTACCGTATTCTTTACCTCTTCTTCCCCCAGTCGTATGTCTTCTTCATCTGCCCCTTCCATTCCGAGTGCACGCCGCAGGTTATACTCCAGCCATTCCACCCAGGTATAGGATATCCCGAACAGTTCATCATAAGAACGGAAGCCGTTGTCATAAGCAGACAGATATCCTTTAAAAAAGCCCAGCAGCTTTTCTTCGGAATACTGAGTATTGACCGTCCCCGCCCATTGAAGCGCCAGATCCAGGCAGCTTGCGGCCGGATTTCCCCGCCCAAGGCATTCAAGGTCGATCACATACGCCTCATCTTCATGCCACATGATATTCTTCGGATCCATATCCGGATCATCGATCACGCTCACAGCCGGCAGCCTGCGTCTCGCGTTATTCAGCTTATCCTGCGCTTCTTTCAGAAGAAGCAGCTCATCCGCAATAAGCCCGGCAATACCGCTGTTTTTCTTATCGGCTTCCAAAGCATACGTTTCAAAATCGATATCACTGGGCCCGGCTTCTTCCGCCCCGGTATTCCGCGGATCGATCCCATGGATACGGCCCAGGATCTCACCGGCCCTGTAACACTGCTGCTCCGACAGGACGTCAGGATCCGTGATATTCCCTTCCTGCCAGCGGAAAATGTAATAATACTTTCCGGCATCCTCAAGCATTTTGGTACCATTGAAAGAAAGCGCAGGAACGATCGGAATGCCTTCCTTCTCCAGAATACACTCCAGTTCCTCCGCTCCTGCATAATTATCAAGAACCCCCGGCCGCTTCATGACCTCGGGGTTCAGACATTTTACCGCATATGTTCCCGATCCCGTTCCGACTTTATACATTTTATGCATAAGACCGCCGGAGACCGGCTCTATGACGCCGCATATTTCCCCCAGGCTGCATTTACGAAACAGCGCGGATATATTGTCCCGGTCATAAAGCTGTTCTTTGTTCATTTTTTCCTCCCCGTCGAAGTTCCTTTCTGTTCTTTCGCCCGCTCAGCCGGCGGAGCTTTTACCGCGCTTCACTTTTAACGATCTCAGATAGTTTTTCTGTTCGTCCGTGATCCGGTAGCTCTCAATACTTTTCTGAATGGCCTTGTTATGCGTCCAGTCGTCCAGCCGTTTCTCTTCCAGATAGGGTATCACAATTTCATACTGCTTGGCCAGAGCCGTTGCAAAATACCATGCGATCATCATATTGACGTAGTATTCTTCGGATCTCAGTCCGGCGACCATCGCAGGATACGCGGGATCAAAATCCACGTCAAGAAAATGCTCCATAAGCATCCCCACGCCGAATCTCACGGTATAGGTCCTGTCGGAGCGGATCCAGTTTTTGATATGGGAAAGAAGAAGATCTTTATGTGTTTTAAAGATCTTCGGTGACATCTGATCGCAGCTTGCCCAGTTATCGACATAGGGAAGGAAGCGCTCAAGCTCCTCCATGCATTCATCTACATCTTTTATGCCCGACAGGATAAAGGCGTGCAGCTGGTTTTCCTCAAAGTATCCATGCGGCAGTTCTTTCAGAAAAGCTTTATATTCTCCCGATCTCAGCAGTTCTTTCGCCAATGCCCTCAGGTCCGGAGTCCTTACTCCTATGATGGACTCCGGATCCAGAGAAGGTATGATCTTTATCTGCATATCACGGTATTTCGGATCCTGAAGACTTTTTAACCTGTCCACTAACTCCTTATTATTCATGCGTGCTTCGCCTTTCCCTTTCGACAGTTCCCGATTTTTCCCGCCGGCACCGTTCTTTCCTGACCCTTCCGGCTTCCGCGGGATCTTTATGTATCGTTCCTATCATACTATTTTCCGCAGGCAGAAGCAATAAATATCAGTTGATCCGGATGCTCTCTCCGTCAAGTCCCGCGAACATGATATAGCCTTCGGAGGGAAGCGGGATGTTTCCGGAAGCATTACGCATGTGTGTGGAATAGACGATCTCGTGGTACTTGTTATATACATAGAGCGCTGTTTTTTCGGGACAGTCGGCTGTGATGGTGCTTCCCGCCATATCATCGCCGATGACAAACCACTGCGCCTCGTCATCATGCAGGCTGACCTCAGCTACCTGGGAATCAAACACAGGGAGTTCATCCGTAAATCTGTAATCTGTCCCTCTCGATGTCTCAAGTACCGTAACGGAAGAGCCGTCAGACATCGTCTTTGATACGATCCGGGCATCGATCAGATCCCGGTTCGAGCTGCAGGGCATGGTGGTAAAAGATACAGCATTCGTTCCGTCGGTGATCTTCAGCGGTCTTCCGCCCAATCCGGTTTGGGCATACACATATCCGGGAAGCTCATCAAGCATATATACGCATGCAAAAGGCCGGTCATATTCTGTCGAGGAGTATCTTTCGCTGTAATTTACCATCTCCCTGTTGCGTATACTCTGCCAGGACGCTTGTGCTTCCTCACTCAGCGGAGCCGGATCGATGCGTTCTGCCGCATATCGGTAATAGCTGCTTGTCCCGAGGCCTGCGGTCTGCATATCTGATCTGACCTTAAAATATACACCATTCTCACTCACTTCGATGCGGCCTTCATAAAGTTCCACCGTCGGCCTGCCGCTCTCATCCACACTTACAAAGCTCCCGTCCGTCGTGAACCGGTAATCATCTGTCCTTTCCGTCCCGAAATCCAGATGCTGTACATGCATCATCGACTCGTCAAAAGAAACATAAGCATACCCGGGTCCATATAAGGAAGAGAATACATAGAATCCTTCACAGGCAAGGTACTCTTCGGGCACTTTATCCGCAAACGCAAACGTCTGCTCCTTTCCGTGGCCGACCACGATCCCCTCTTCCTCGAGTACGGCATCGAGAAGCGCCTGCGCCACCAGTTCGTTATAAGTCGAATTGCCGCCTGTCGAAAGGACAGCAACGGATATCTCCTGATCCGGAGCCACACAGAGAAACGCATGCTGCATGGTCACATCGCCGCCTTTACCAAGGACCCTGACCCCGGCCTGCTCGTAATCCGGATTCCCGACATAGTCCCAGCCCAGGCCGTTGGCATCTTTATAGATGTCCGTTTTATCACCCTCGTCATTCCACCTTACAGCCATGGCATCCTTGGATTCCCTGGACAAAAGCAGATCATTTCCCGTAAAGAATGCGCTTCCGAAATTTGCGGTATCCGATGCGGTTGCGTAGATACCGCCGGCCCCGATCGCCATACAGTAGTCATAGTCATAAGGGATATTACCGCTGAATGTTATGGGGGCATTCCGTTCATTCCCAAAAAGCGTGAACGGTGAACCCGTATGCGTTGCACCGACGGGAGCTGCGATATTCTGCACGACATAGTCCGTGTAATCCATCCCCGTCACATTCTCGACGATGAGTTTGAGAAGGTCAAATCCGTCATTGCAATATGCCGCATATTCCCCCGGCGCATGGGTCAGCCGCTGGGCAGACAGGCTTTGCAGAAGATAATCTTTGTCAAAATAATTATCATCATACAGAAACATGTTCCTGGTCGAGGTGCCCATGATCCCGGATCTGTGATCCATCAGCATACGTACCGTGATATCCCTGTATCTGTCGTCCGCCATCGTAAAATCCGGGATATAAGCAGTTACCGCTTTATCAAGTTCCACGAGTCCCCGGTCGACAAGCTGCATGACTGCTGCCGTCACATAAACTTTACTTACCGATCCCACGCAGTAGATCCTCTCATCCGGCTCTTCATCCGTCGTTCCGGCAGCCGGTGCGCCCATATCAGAGCCCTCTCCCGTCTGTATCAGCTCCGTCCCGCCGCCGGCTGCCCCGGCATGCACGTTCCCGGCATAGCCTGCCGCAGCACATCCCACGATCGTGATCATCAATGCCCCTGCCAGTATATTCTTTGCTTTATTCTTCATACCGCTCCACCTCTTACTCTGTCATCAGTTCATTTACGGAGATCTTCCGTATCCTGCCTGCGCCTATGTAGGTCATAATGAATGTGAATGCTATGAGCGCTATATCCGTAAGGATCAGGACCGGAATGCTTGTCCTGATATCCGCACCGAAAAGCTGAAACCAGAACACTTTGTTGAACAGGATCGCCGCAACGGATGCCAGGATCACGGATATGACCGTCACCGGCATAATGCTGATCGCGATCTGCGTCATGAGATCCTTCGAAGAGTAACCGAGGCTCTTCATGATCCCTAATTCTTTCCTTCTCTTCTTAACATTCGAAGATGCGATGATGCCGAGTATCACTGCTACCACGATACCGATCGCTGCAACTCCGATCCCCGTGAAGAACCTGGTGATGTCTGATATCGGATCAAGCTGTGATTTGATCAGATCCTGATAGGACTGCAGATCCTTCATAACAAACTGCCTGCTGTTACCGGTAATAAGCCGGTCCCCGACCCTTACCGCATAATCGATGCCGCTTACCCCGTATGTAGACATCAGAACGGCGATCTTTTCGGCTGCCACCGCCTGTATCCTCTCTTCCGGCGTTCCGCCCGCAGGATCCCCGTCCATAGCCGCATCCATACTCCGGCCGTAGACAGAGCTGAGCTTCTGCTCAAACTGCTCTCTGTCAACGCCATCCTCAAGGTAGATCTCTACCATCGAGGCTGCGGCACCTCCGTTGGCTCTCCGGAAACCGTCACTCGTCATATAAAGGTTCATCTGATTATTGCTCATGGAGCCGACGATGCCCGTGATGATGTAGTTCACCTTCACACCCTTGTGGTCAAGGGCGATCGTGTCACTGATATCAAGACCATAATCTCTGCTTCTTCGAAGCGTGATCATCAGCTCGTTATCATGTTCCGGATACCTTCCTTCCATCGGGATGATATATTCCATATCGGAAAAGCTGTCATAAGCAAAAGCCGTTCCCTCTTTTTGTCCGTCTATGCGAAAGATCGTATAGGCGTATGTAACGCGTGTCATACTCACCTCAGGGAAACTCCGCAGTTCTTCACTTAATGCATACGCATCAACGCCATCGTTTACCGTGATGATGTCATCCGATATCTCCAGTCCCATGAGTCTGACCAGTCCGTCGGAACCATGGAAGAACATTACGAAGGTGAACATACAAAACAGCAGTGCGGTTCCCGCAAGGAAGATACAAAGCCCTACTCCGGCACCCGTTCTTATGTTCCGGATACTGTCCTTGATACCGAGTCTTCTGTTGATACTCTTTCCCGCCTTCTCAAGCGGAAGGATGTTACGCTTAAAGCTGTGTGTACGTATCCCTTTTCGAAAAGCGACTACCGGAGGAAAGCGCTTTACCATAGCTGCCTTCGCAAGAGCGAAGAGGAGTATCAGTCCGATCACACCGGCCACTACCGGCACTGCCATGTACAGCTTTGCGGAAGACAGCACTTCACGTCCGAGCATGACACTTATACCGTTATTCATAAACGGAGTGGTCATGATAGCAAGGATGCCGCCGGCGACACCGCCGATACCGCTTGAGATCACATACTCAAACACATACGATAAGGAGATCTCTTTTCCCTTATAACCCAGCGCCTCGAGAACACCGATCTTCTCCATCTGGTCTTCGATGTCGCTTCGGATCTTGTTTCTGACCATAAAGATCGATGCCACGAAAGTAATGAGTGAGAGCGCGATGCTCAGATAAAGAAACATATTCAGGAAACGGGTCTCATTCAGCTTCTCGTCCTCTCTGAGAAAGCCGAAGCCTTCGAAACTGTCCCCGGATTCATCCATGCATTTTTTGAAATATTCTCTGTAATCAAAACCATCGTCCGCATTATAAGCCAGGAAAACCGATGCCGTATAGGAAGGTGTCAGGAGTCTGTAATCCTCAGCTGAGACAAGGATCTTAAAAAGCATACCCGAGTCGTTCGAAAAACCGGTATTGTAGAAACCCGCTACCGTGAAGGGATACTGCTTTCCTCCGACAACAAGCGTAAAGTCTTCCCCGGCTTCGTATCCCAGATTATATCTGAAATACGAAGGAAGCAGCACCCAGTGTTCCAATGTGCCAAGCTGCTCTTCCGTCAGTGCTTCGATGATTTTTCCGTCGTCGATCTTCTGATTCTCTTCCTTTGCAATGAACACAAGATTGTATGCGATCTTTTCGCCATCCCGGAGCACACCGCTTGCCATTCCGTAGAGCATATTCCCTCTGCGGATATCCTCAAAGCCGTATTCTTTTTCGAGGATATCCTGATATACCCCCCGGTAATCACTTTCGGGGATCATGATCATCGTGTCTACGGATCCGCTCTGCTCAAAGCTTTCATCGAAAGCGTTGCTCACCTTGCTTACATTGATCGCAAAGATGCCGAGCATCACTGTGGAAACAAGCGTAAGAAACGCGATCGCGACCGCTTCCTTCCGGTTCTTCCTTAAGTTGAAAAGTGACAGCCTGAATATTTTTCCCATCCTTACCACCCCATATCCTCAAGGAACGACGTCAGGCTGTTTCTTCTTTCCCTGAGATCGTCCTCTCCGTAGTTCTGCATTCTGTGATCGCCTACAACACCGCCGTCCCGGAGGTAGAGGACGCGGGTGCCGCGAAGTGCGGTCTTTAGGTCATGTGTGACCATGACGATGCTCTGGCCGTTCTGATGGATCTCCGTAAAGATATCGAGCACATCGCGGCCGGATGCGGAGTTTAACTGTCCGGTCGGCTCATCGGCGAAGAGGATCCTCGGATCATTGATCACGGCTCTTACGATGCCGACCCGCTGGGCTTCTCCGCCCGAGAGCTGGCTCGGATACTTATTCCACGCTTCCTCATCAAGTCCGGTCTTCTTAAGAAGCTCCTTCACCCGGTTAATGAGTTCGGGCGAATTCTTCTGCACGATGAGTGCGCCGGTCAATACGTTATCCAATACCGTCTGATTCTCGAGAAGGTAGATGCTCTGGAAAACAAAGCCGCAGTTGCCTCTCCGGAAGACCGCGAGTTCATCGTTGTTCTTATCCTGGATCTCCGTACCGTCAAAGATGACCTTGCCCATGCTGGGCTTATCCATTCCGGATAAGGCATAGAGCAAAGTCGATTTTCCGGATCCCGAAGAACCCATGATGACCGTAAAATCGCCTTCCTTTATTTCCAGATCGAGATTCTTGATCACGTGCTGCTGAATGCCGCCGTTTGAAAATGATTTACAGAGTTTTTCCGTTTTTAAAATAGAAGAAGCCATATATCCTACCCTTTCTCCGCTCGTCTCTAAAGCCGTATCATCATACGCCTCCACGACCGGTCTAAGGCTATCATATATGACTTACACAGATATATCCTTAAAACGATGTTGTAAAAATATTAAAAAAATATTAAATGCCGTCTCAGCTCAGCGGTATCACCAGCGTGACCGCCAGCCCCCCGCCGTCGCTTTCCGCAATAAGGTCGCCGTTCATCTTCTCCATAAGCGTCCTGGCGATATAGAGCCCGAGACCGTGTCCTTCCTTATCCGTATCCTGCCAGTCCTTCCCGCGGTAAAACTTGTTGGTGATCAGATCGAGCTCCGCGGGAGGAACGCCGGGACCGTGGTCTGCGATCTGCATCTCCAGGTATTTATCCGACAGTCTGTAATGTATGTCGATCTGCGTATCCGCATACTTATAGGAGTTGGAGATGATGTTTCCGATGACCTGCGCCATCCGCTTTCTGTCAATATTAAGGATCACGGAGGGCAGCTCGTCCGCCTGCACAAGAGCTCTGTCATCCGCCCCCTTAACGATCTCCGCCAGGACCGCCGATCGCTCATCCCTGCAGTTTACTTTAAACTCTCCCAGATCATCCAGCGTAGAAGTAAAGAGATCTCCGAGCAGCGCATCGATCTGTTCCGCTTTTTCGTATATCCCTTCCGCATCCGCATTCAGCGCACGGAGCTCTTCGGCCGTGAAGCGCAGTGGCTCCTCCGCCTCCCCTTCCACAGCCGGCTTTTCGCCCTCCGCCTCCGTGCTGCCTTTGTCTGCGGCATTTTCTGCATCCTTCTTTACGGAGAGCCGCATCTGCATGAGCTCTGCCGTGAGCTTTATCCCGGTCACCGGTGTCTTCAGATCATGGCTTAGGGACGCAACAAGCTCGCGTTCCTTTTTCTGAAGCTCAAGCTCCCGCTCCTTCGCTTCCGCCAGCTCCTCACGCATGATATCGAAGCTTTCCGAAAAAGCTCCGAACATATTGTCCCGGTCCATCACAAGGGGTTCATCCAGCCTTCCCTGCGCCACCTTTGAAGCAAAGTCTTTCATATTGCGGAACGGAACAATGATATTTCTGCGGATATAGGAGGCATACAGGATCATCCCCACGGCTGCCAGCAAAATGAACAGGAGGATCGCAAGGCTGATATAGCGGATCAGGCTTTTGATCCCGGCTGCCGGATCATCCGCAAGGATCACCGTCCCCCACACTTTACCGCCGTCGGATAGATAAGCATAAGGATATCGTTTCCGGATCGCATTTCCGACAGACAGCTCTCCGGGATCCGTCCCGTGAGAATACAGGAGATGATCTTCCGGATCAACGATAACAAAAGCCCCGTCAATAGCATCGAGCCTGGTCAGATCATTTTTATTTTCTTCGGCGGTCTTAACGATATCGTTCAGAAGAATGATATTTTCTCTCGATACATTTACGGTCTCTCTGTAAGCCGCATCCGTGATCAGGAGAAAGAGCAGGACCGCGATCCCGGCCAGCAGCAGCGTGATCCCGGCCGTTTTCATATAGTTCTTCATCGTCCGGCCTCTTCTGCCATGTATCCGACTCCGTAGACCGTCTTGATGATCGCCGGATTTTTCGGATCGGCTTCGATCTTTTCACGGATATGTCTTATATGCACGGTTATGGTCCCGTCGCAGGTATTATCATCTCCCCACACACGCTCGAAGATCTCGTCCCGGGTAATGACCCTGCCCGCATTTTCCAGAAGATAAAGAAGAAGCTTGTATTCCATGGCTCTGAGCTCTTCCGCTTTTCCGTGATCGATCAGCTTGTGCGTCGCCGTATCAAGATACAGTTCCTTACGGATAAACAGCCTGCCTCCCGCGGCATCCGCTTTCGTCCGTCCCGCATCGTCTCCCGGGGCTTTTCGTGCCGCCTCCCTGGCCTTTTCATACCGCTCCAGCACGGCTTTCACCTTTGCAAGCAGAACATTCAGCGTATAGGGCTTTTTGATATAATCATCACCGCCGATGTTCAGCGCTATGAGTATGTCATCATCACTGGTCCTGGCACTGATGAAAAAAATAGGCATATCATAGTTTTCGCGGACTTTTCTGCACAGATCAAAACCGGACTTATCTCCGAGATTGATATCCAGGAGCAGCAGGGAAACCTCCTGTTTCTCCAGAAAATCAAGTGCCGCATCATAGCTCGTAACATAGGCCGTCCTCACGCCGACGATATTAAAGTAATCCGATGTCGATCTGGCGATCAGCTCATCATCGTCGATCATCAGCACCCTGATCTGCTCCGTGGTCTCCATAGCTTAACCCTTTCATTTTATAACCCGCCTGCGGCATGCCCGCGCCGGGATATTTTCCCATACAGCAAAAAACAGACTGTCCCGGACAGTTTAAATTCTATCACAGGACAGTCTGTAAATCATCAATAAAAATATTCCGGCGGAACAGCTCACTTATCCAGTATGGCGGCCGCCTCATCGATCAGGCCCTTTTCATCCTCTGCCAGCGGCTCAAAGTTCCGGAACGTTGCGATATTATCTGCCATCTGATCGTCCGCAGACATCCCCGACAATATCGTCATTACTCCGGGGAGGGATCCCACAAATCGAAGCGCCCAGGAAGCTGCCGAACGTTCCGGCCGCATGGAGGAGCGAAAACTTATGCCCGGTGGCGGCGCCGGAAGTCCTCACGGATCTCCTCTAAGGCTTCCGATTCATCCAGCGCACTTTCCAGCATCACGGCGGACTCACACGCTCTCGTGCAGCTGATCATCTCCGACATTACGGCAAAATTCAGTGCGGTTCCTTCATCGTCACATTCATAACGGACGGCCCTGTTTGCGGCGACTCCGAATCGGCCGGCCACTTCGATGGCATCGATATTGGCTCCGAGGAAGATGAATTCCCAATGATGTTTGCTCTTTTTCTTCTCCACCATTTTTTTGACCTTCTCATAGCTATACTGTTTGCTGGCATTCTCCATCCCGTCCGTCGTGATGATGAACAGCGTCTTCTCCGGTCTCTCATCCTCCGGCAATTCTTTCTGCACTCTGCCGATATGCCGGATCGCTCCGCCCAGAGCGTCCAGAAGCGCGGTACAGCCGCGGACGAAATAATCTTTCTCCGTGATCTTTTCCACCTTCTTAAGGTCTTTTCTGTCATGAAGGATCTCCGTTCTGTCGTCAAAAAGGACGGTGGAGATGACCGCCTCTCCCTCCTCTTTTTTCTGTTTCTCGAGCATCGAGTTGTAACCGCCGATGGTATCCGCTTCCAGTCCGCTCATGGATCCGCTTCTGTCCAGGATAAAAACGATCTCTGTAAGGTCTTTACGCATAATGTTTACCTCCTTTTTTCTGCCCGTCTCCGGGTTTTCCTCTTGCTGGCTTCATTATACGAAAGGAAATAAAAAAAGAGGTCGCTTCCGAAGCGACCTCCGTTTCAGGAAATGATGCATGGCAGCCCGTGCTCTTCCAGCTGTATATCCAGTTCGATCATATCGTATATCTTATTCTCGATGAAATAGGAAAAAATGATGTCCGTCTTATCACAGGGAGAAAGCGCATAACCCGCACGGGCCAGCAGATCCCTGGTCTCATCCAGGTTCAGTCTTGCACCGATGCACAGACACAGGGCCGTCAGCTTCTGCGGATGATAATCCGCATTGTTCTTGATCTTGGAAAAGATCTTTTTATCTACGATCGCGCGCTTGTATACCTCTGCATTCTCCAGTTTTTTTTCCTGTATCAGATACATGAGGTACTGTGAAAAAGTATCCGAAAGATGCCGTATGCGCTCCTGCAGTCTGCTCTCATGTTCACTCTCAAAATCAATGACATCCTCTCTGAGTTTCTCAGCCTGCTCCGCCACCTCCTGATCCAGGCAAATAGAAGCAGCGGGTTCCTCAAACAGCGCCGTGCTGCTCTCCGCCCTCCTCCCCGGCCGCCTACTCCCGGGCTTTGCGGACAGATTTTCCGGCAGCGCGGCATCAAGGATAA
>JAEEGL015007054.1_pt1 | contig 21799 bp, 21 predicted proteins | sample 9134231 | NCBI WGS metagenome assembly JAEEGL01 (sample SAMN16246548, study PRJNA631951) | gut metagenome | biome: gut microbiome; feature: rumen; material: fiber-attached | host: Bos | place: Iran: Karaj | collected 2018-10
GGCGCGGCGGCGAAGGCCGCTGAAGCGCCCAAGAAGGAGGCGGTGGAGGAGAAAGCCGCCGTTGCCGAACCGGCCGCCCAGGCGGCTGAGCAGCCTGCCAAGGACGAGCCTGCGGCCGCCGTCGCGGCGGCTCCCGCGGTGCCAGCGCCTGCAGCCCCCGCGTTCAAGACCTACGAGGTCAAGGAAGGCGAGAACATAAACGACATATCCGCCGAGTGGGGTCTCGTGCCGCAGGAGATACGCGACCTCAACAACATGGACGCCGACGCCGACGTCAAGCCCGGCCAGATAATCAAGCTGCCAGCCTCCGCCTCGCAGGAATAGGCGCGGTGCGCAAGTCCGCGCTATTCGCGTTCGGTCTCGTCGCGATGGCCCTCGTGGTGCTGGGCCTCGTCGTCCTTTCCTCGGCGAGCCAGGCGTACGCGTTGCGCATTCACGGCGACGTATACGGGTTCCTGAAAAGGCAGGTGGTCTACGTGGGCGCGGGAATCGCCGTCGCGGCGATTGCCGCGCTTTTCGACTACCGGCACTTTCGCGACCACCCCGCGCTTGTCGTGGCGATGCTGGTGGCGACGGTCGCGGCGCTCGTGCTGGTGCTCTTCAGCGCCCCGGTCAATGGTTCGCGCAGATGGCTCGACCTGAAGGCTTTCAACCTGCAGCCAAGCGAACTTGCGAAGCTCGTAACTGTCATTGCCGTCGCCGCGTGGCTCGACAGGAGCGGGTGGCGCGTCGGGCTTTTCCGCAACGGGCTTCTCTGGCCGGCAGTCATCATAGTCATGATGGCGGTGCCGGTTCTCAAGGAGCCGGACTTCGGATCGGTGATGGTCATCGGGGTCGCTGGGGTGCTGATGATGGTGCTCGGCGGCGTGAGGTGGATGCATCTCATGGTCGTCTTCTTCGGCGGCGTCGCCGTGGTGGGTGCGCACGTCCTCACGAACGCCAACCGGATGGCCCGCATAGCGGCGTGGCTCGGCATAAAGATCAGCGTCGGGGCGCAAGTCGCCGAGGGGGCTGCGAACCGCGCCGCGTACCAGGCGTCGCAGGCGCTCATAGCGCTCAAGAACGGCGGGATATGGGGCGTCGGGATAAACCAGTCGATGCAGAAAAAATACTATCTTCCGGAGGCCCACACCGACTTCATCTTCGCAATAGGCGCGGAGGAGCTCGGGATGGTGTTCTCGATAGTCGTCGTCCTGCTCTTCGCGGCGTATTTCGCGCTTGCGGTCCACATAGCGCGGAACGCCGCAGACAGGTTCGGGCGCTCCATCGCCCTCGGAATGGCGTTCATCATATTCTTCCAGGCGATGTTCAACATAGGCGTCGTCTGCTCCGCGCTGCCGACGAAGGGAATGGCGCTTCCGTTTTTCAGCTACGGCGGCACGAACATGATATCCGCCGCGCTCGCCACGGGCATGATACTCTCCGTGGGCATACAGTCGATGCGCGAGCGCAAGCGGGCGATGCTGCGCAAGATCGTCCTGAGGTAGGGCCATGGGGAACGAAAAGTCACCGCCGGCACCGATGACAGTTTCGCAGCTTACGGGGCTCATCAAGGCGAAGCTCGAGGGCGACTTCAGGAGCGTCGACGTCGAGGGCGAGATAAGCGGCTGGAAGCTCTATCCGTCCGGACACGCCTACTTCACGCTAAAGGACGAAGGGGCGCAGATGCCGGCAGTGATGTTCTCGTCGTCGCTCAAGGCTGCGCTCGAGGCCGACCCCGCGCTCGAAAGGAGCCTTCGCGACGGCACGAAGGTAAAGGCGCGCGGCACGGTTTCCGTCTATCCGCCGCGCGGGTCGTACCAGTTCGTGGTGCGCCGCATAAGGCTCGCCGGCGAGGGAGAGCTCATGCGGAAGTACCTCGAACTCAAGGCAAGGCTCGAGGCGGAGGGGCTTTTCGACAGCTCGCGCAAGCGCCCCTTGCCGTTCCTCCCGCGCCGCATCGGCATCGTGACGAGCGAGTCGGGCGCCGTCATACACGACATGGAGCGCGTCTTCGCGCGGAGGTTCCCCGGGCTTCACGTTCGCCTCTATCCCGCGCTTGTGCAGGGGGCGGAGGCGCCTCGCACAATCATCGCCGGCATCGACTACTTCAACTCGAACCCGTGGGCGGACGTCGTCATAGTCGCGCGCGGCGGCGGCAGTTTCGAAGACCTCTTCTGCTTCAACGACGAGGCGCTCGTCCGCGCCGTCGCCGCTTCGGCTGTTCCCGTAGTCAGCGCAGTGGGGCACGAGACGGACTTCACCCTCTGCGACTTCGCGGCCGACGTCCGCGCCGGGACGCCGTCGATTGCGGCCGAGATGGCAGTTCCCGTCAAGAGCGAGCTTGCGGCGAAGGTCGACGACCTGAAGGTGCGCCTTGCCTCCGCGCTCAGGGCGAAGGGCGAGACGTTCGCGCAGAGGCTCGACCACGCCTCCGACGGGCTCCTCCGCGCGCTTGGGCTCTCGTTCGAGCGGGCGCAGGCCAAGCTTGAAGGGGCGAAGAGGGCGATGGAGCTTCTCTCCCCGTATGCAGTGCTTGAACGGGGATATTCGCTTGTGACGGGCGAGGACGGCGCCGTGGTGAAGTCGGCCTTGTCGCTTTCCCCGGGTGCTGCCATCCATGCCAGGTTCGCCGAGGGGAGCGTGACGGCGAGAGTCGAGGAGGCAGGGTGACCGAGGCGCTTAAAGTCGCGGCACTTGCAGTGCTGCAGGGAGTTGCGGAGTTCCTTCCGATATCGTCGTCTGGCCATCTTGTCATCGGCCGCGAGGTCATGGGGCTTTCGGAGGCAGGCCTAAGGCTCGACGTCTTTCTCCACGTGGGTACGCTCGTCGCCGTGTTCGCGTTCTACCGCAAGGTCGTCATGCGGATGGTCGCGATGCGCGAGTGGGCGTATGCGCTGAAGATAGCCTTGAGCGCGGTTCCAGTCGGCGTCGTCGGCGTCTTCCTGCGCGGCCGGATAGAGGATGCGTTTTCGTCCCCTGCTGCAGTTGCCTGCGCGCTTCTTTTCACGGGGCTTGTGCTTGTCGCCACCAAGTGGCTCGGGCGGGGGGCGAAGGAGATGACGTGGCTGAAGGCGCTTTCCACGGGGGTCGCGCAGGCCGTGGCGATACTCCCCGGGGTTTCGCGGAGCGGAATGACGATATCGGCGGCGCGGGCGATGGGGGTTTCGCCTGCAAGGGCGGCGGAGTTCTCGTTCCTGATGAGCGCTCCGCCGATTGCCGGGGCCGCGATTCTCGACATTGTCTCGTCGGGTGGAGCGGATGCGGCGGTGCAGACGCCGTGGGGGCTTGTCGCTTTCGGCGGGGTTCTCTCTGCGGCTGTCGGCTATTTCTCGCTCAAGGTGCTTGTGAGGACCCTCGACAGCGACAGGTTCTGGCTATTCGGGCCGTACTGCATCGCCGCTGCGCTGATTGTCTTTCTCGTCGTCTAGCCTGCAACCCCAAGCGCCTGCGACCCCAGCCCCCCATCTCCCATCTCCACGTGATATTGTGATATAATACGCGGCAGATGAAACAAGCACGCATTATACGGAAGGATCCGCCCCTTTTTACCAGGCCCGTCAGGCTCGCGATAGTCGGCGGCGGCGCGGCCGGCATGTTCGCCGCGGCGGTTGCCGCGGAGCGACGCGTCCCCTGCGTCGTCATCGAGCGCAAGGCGAGGCTCGGCTCGAAGGTGCTCATGACCGCGAACGGGCGCTGCAATTTCGCGAAGGACATTTCCGCCGAGCAGTTCCTCGCCGACGTCGGCCCCGCCGCGCCGTTCGTGGCGCAGGCGGTTAGGGAGTGCCCGCCGCGCAAGATCATCTCCGGGTTCAAGTCGCTCGGAGTGCCGCTCAGGAGAATGGCGGACGCGCGGATGTTCCCAGCCGACGGCAAGGCCGCGACGATCGTCCATGCGTTCGGCGACCTCCTGCGCGAAAGCGGGGTGCCGATCCTCTCGAACTGCCCCGTCGCAGGAATCCGCCCGCAGGACGGCTGCTTTTCAGTCGTGACGAAGAACTTTACGCTTCTGGCGGAGAACGTGCTCGTCGCGACGGGCGGCGCGAGCTACCCGAAGCTCGGCTCCGTCGGCGACGGCCAGCGCTTCGCGGCGGAACTCGGCCACAGAGTCGTTCCCTACCGCCCCGGGCTGATCGGGATCGAGACTTCCGACCAGCGCGTCACGCGCCGCGCAGGACGCAGGTTCGAGGACGCGTGCGCGCGCGTTGTTGCGGCGAACGGCGACGTGCTCTACGAATATTCTGGCGAGGTGGACTGCGAGACGTTCGGCCTGAGCGGCGCTGCGATATACAACTGCCAGCGCTTCATCGAGCATCTGCTGCGCGAGAGGCCGGGGCTGAAGCCCGCCGACCTCGTCATGGAGGCCGCGTTCGACCGCGAGCGCGTCAGCGTGAAGGGCCCGAGGCCGCGCCCGCTCAAGGAGGCGATTGTCACGATTGGCGGCGTGGCGCTTGACGAGGTGAACCCGGCGACGATGGAATCGCGCCTTGTGCGCGGGCTCTACTTTGCGGGCGAGGTGCTCGACGTGGACGGCCCGACAGGCGGCTACAACCTGACGCTTGCGTTCGCCACCGCCCGCCGCGCCGTAGTCTCGATCGCGCAGAAAGGAAGGCCATGAAGGCGCGACTCGTTGCTGCGGCAATGCTGGTGGCGGCGTGCGCCGCGGCGCGGCCGGAGAAGTGGGCGGTGCCGGTAAAGTGCGCTGGCGTTCCCAACCTGCACAAGGTCTCGGACGGCCTCTACAGAAGCGCGCAGCCGACGGCGGAAGGCATGACGAACCTCGTCGCGCTCGGCATAAAGACGGTCGTCAACCTCCGCGACAACCATTCCGACCTTGACGAGATGCGCGGGCTGCCGCTGAAGGCGCGGCGCATAGAGATCGCCACCTGGAAGATGAAGGACGAACACGTCCTGCGGTTCCTCTCCATCGTCGACGACACGAACGCGGTGCCCGTCCTTGTGCATTGCCAGCACGGGGCAGACCGCACCGGGACGATGTGCGCTATGTACCGCATACTGCGCGAGGGGTGGTCCGAGGACGACGCGATGGATGAGATGAAGAACGGCGGCTACTGCTACCACCCGATATGGTCGAACCTCCCGCGTTTCATATGCAAGTCGGCAAAACGTCTGAAGAAGGAGCAAAAAATGAATGCGCGGACGAAGCCAGGCGAGGAGCCGGGAGGAAGACGATGAAGACAAGTGCGGTCGTGTTTGACTTTGGCGGCGTGATGACGACGTCGACTATGCCGCAGCGCGTGATTGCGCTCGCGAAGGAGAGCGGCATAGACTGGAACGTGTTCGTCGACGGGTTCGACGCGCACAGGCTCGACTACGACGCCGGCCGCATCGCGCTCGGCGAGATGTACGCGCTTATATGGGCCGAAGCGGGGCTTGCCGTACCGGAGGAGACTACCGCCGCGTTCATGAAGGCGGACGACGAAAGCTGGTGCTACCGCAACGAGAGGACGCTTGAGTGGATGAAGTCGCTAAAGGGGCGCGGCTTCAGGATCGGCATTCTCACGAACATGGCGCCCAGGTTCGCGCGCGAGCACTTCAGGCCGCGCTTCGCGGACTTCATCGCGCTCGCCGACGCGATGGTGATATCTGGCGAGGAGGGGATCGTGAAGCCGCAGAGGGAGATATACGACCTCCTTCGTTCGCGCATCGGCCTTCCAGCCGCGGAGCTGTGCTTTGTCGACGACTCCGGGAGGAACGTCGACGGCGCGCGGGCAGCTGGCTGGAACGCCATCCGATTCGTTACGAACGACCAAGTCGAGGCGGACTTCGAGAGGTTGGCTTAGGCACAGGGAATCAAACCCCTCCGTCGCACGGGGATCAGGGGGATGGCGCAAAGGCCCACTGGGATTTTCCAAACATTTTGGCGTGATTTTTGATATAATACCCGACATGACAGCAAGACAACAGGCGATGGCGCTCAAGGAAGCGCTTAAAAACGCAAAGGGCATCGACATCAAGGTCTACGACGTAAGGGGCGAAAGCTCGCTTGCGGACTACTTTGTCGTCGCGACAGGCGCTGCCGCGCCGCACTTGAAGGCGCTCGTCGCGGCCGCGCAGGCGGCGATGAAGGCGAAGGGCGTAATGAGCTACCGCGTCTCCGGCGAGTCCGACTCGGGGTGGGTCGTCGCGGACTACGTCGACGTGGTGCTGCACGTCTTCTCCGCAGAGGCGCGGGCGTACTACGCGCTTGAGGCGATTTGGTCTGAAATGCAGAAGTCGGCAACCTCGCGCAGGAAGGGGCGCGGGTAATGGCCGCAGACTATTCCAGCAAGAGCATAAAGACACTCGACCCCGTGACGCACATAAGGATGCGCCCGGGAATGTACGTAGGCGAGCCCGGCACGGGCGCAATGTACCACGACTGCGTGTACATCCTCCTGAAGGAGGTCATAGACAACGCGGTCGACGAGTTCGTGATGGGCTGCGGCAGGAAGGTGGACGTCAACGTCAACTACGACACGGGCGAGTCGAGCGTCAGGGACTACGGGCGCGGCATCCCGCTCGACAAGGTCGTCGACTGCGTGAGCAGGATGAACACGGGAGCAAAGTTCGACACGGAGAACTTCCAGTTCTCGGCCGGCATGAACGGCGTGGGCACGAAGGCGGTGAACGCGCTTTCGGAGTTCTTCGAGATACGCTCGTACCGCGACGGGCGCTTTTCCGAGGCGTATTTCGAGGCGGGCAGGCTCAAGTCGAAGAGGACGGGCAAAAGCGACGAGCCTAACGGCACGTTCGTCCGCTACAAGCCGGACATGAAGGTGCTGAAGCGCTTCAAGATGCGCGAGGAGCACGTCGTCAGGCGCATGCGCATGTACTCCTACGTGAACGCGGGGCTGGAGATAAGCCTTAACGGTGTTTCCATCGTCTCGCGGAACGGGCTTTCCGACCTTATCGCAGACGAGGTGCAGTTCGAGAAGCTCTATGCGCCGTTCCACGTCAAGACGAAGAACCTCGAGATAATCTTCACCCACACCAACAGGTTCGGCGAGGAATACCATTCGTTCGTGAACGGCCAGTACACGACAGACGGCGGCACCCACCTCACCGCGTTCAAGGAGGCGCTTACCAAGGCGCTGAACGAGTACGACTCGAAGAAGAAGTTCGACGGCGACGACATTCGTGACGGCCTCATCGGCGCGGTGGCGGTGAAGCTCATGAACCCGGTCTTCGAGGGCCAGACGAAGATCAAGCTCGTCATGAACGACATCAAGGCCGAGCTCGCGCAGGAGATGAAGAAGGAGATTTCCTCCGCCCTGCACCGCTCGCCTTCCGAGACGGAGCGGCTCATCGCGAAGATAGAGGAGACCTCCAAGATACGCGGCCAGCTCAATACCATAAAGAAGCAGGCGCGCGAGCGCTCGCAGGCGGTGAGCGTGCGAGTGCCGCAGCTCAAGGACTGCAAGAACCACCTGAAGCTCTCGCGCGTCGACAAGAAGACGGGCAAGGCCGAGGGCGAGGACACGATGATCTTCCTCACGGAGGGCCGCTCCGCCGGCGGCACGCTCAACAACGCGCGCGACGCGCTCAGGCAGGCGGTATTCTTCCTCAAGGGCAAGCCCCTCAACACGTGCGGGCTCAGCAAGGAGGTCCTCTACCGCAACGAGGAGTTCTTCAACCTCATAAAGACACTCGACATAGAGGACTCGCTCGAGAACCTCCGCTACGGGCGCATAATCTTCGCGACGGACGCCGACGTAGACGGGCTCCACATAAGGATGCTCCTTACGACGTTCTTCATGCGCTTCTACCGCCAGCTCATCACCGACGGCCGCGTGTTCATCCTCGAAACTCCGCTTTTCAGGGTCAGGAACCGCAAGGAGCAGCACTACTGCTTCACCGAGGCCGAGCGCGTCGCCGCGATCGAGAAGTGCGGCAGGGGCTGCGAGATAACGCGCTTCAAGGGCCTCGGCGAGCTCGACGCGAAGGAGTTCAGCGACTTCATCGGCGAGGACATGCGCCTTACGCCGGTCACGTGCTCGGACGACGTCGACGTCGAGAAGACGATCAAGTTCTACATGGGCTCCAACACGCCGGAGCGGAAAGACTACATCATGGAATCGCTGGTGTGCGACGCCTCTGACTTCTGACGCGCCGCAAACGCCGCGAAATTTGGTATAATACGCGATATGAAAATCCACACAACCGAAATCCTGGCGCTCCTCGCCCTCGCAGGGCTTGCGGGCTGCGGCCCCTCCGACGGGTCAAGCGCGTACTCAAGCGGCGAAAAGGCGTTTGCCGTGCGGGACCTGCGCAAGGCCGAGAAGTTCTTCGACAGGGCGGCGAAGCTAGACCCGTCCAACGCGGACGCGTTCCTGATGCTTGCCCGCACGCGGCTCGACCTCGGCGACCTTCCGGGCGCAAAGGAGGCCGTTGACGCGGCTTCTGCCTTGGCGGGCGGCGACTGCGACGTCGTGGCGACGGCCGCCCAGGTAGCGTACCACCTGAAGGACTTCGCCGCCGCCGAGGGCGGCTTCAGGAAGATCGTCGACGACGCGTCGCTTTCCGCGCACGTCAGGAGCCAGGCCTACACCGGCCTTGGCATCGTGCAGATGACGCAGGACAAGCGCGACGCGGCGAGGGTGTCGTTCCTTTCCGCGCTTCGGCTCGACCGCAAGCGCAATCCCGCGGCGTACTACCATCTTGGGCTCCTCTACCGCGACGCCTATTTCTTCGTCGAGGCCGCGCAGGAGCAGTTCGAGCTTTTCGTGCGCCTGCAGGACGCGCCGCAGGCGAAGGTCGTCAAGGTGCAGCGCGACATCCTGCCCGCGATACGCGAGACGATATTGAGGGCGGCCGCGCAGGTTCCGAACGCCGCCACACGCGATTCGCAGGCCTCTGCCGCCGCGATTGCGTCCGCCGAGGCGGCAGCGAAGAAGGGCAACTGGAAGACTGCCGCCGAATCGTACGAAAAGGCGCTGAAGCTCGACCCGCTTTCGTATCCTGCGGCAATCGGGGTTGCAAAGGCGCGTGGCAGGACGAATTCACCCGATTCGCGCAAGAGGGCGTTTGCGGCGTACTGCACGGCGGCGAAGCTCAAGCCCATGCACATGCAGACGCTGCTCGACGCGGCGCGGCTCGCCGGCGAGCTCGGGCAGTGGATAACGGCGGTGGAGCTGTATTCCCGCGCCGTGGCCGCGAACCCCGTGAAGCTTGATGCTGTCGACGGCCTCATCCGCGCGCTCGGCAAGGTGCCCGGGAACGCCAAGAACGCCAAGCTGTACCAGAAGTACCGCGACATGCTATGAGCGAGCTTCTCCCCGCCGACTACGCGATCTTCGCATTGGCGGCCGTGCTGGCCGTGACGGGGCTTTTCAGGGGGCTTTCGGGCATGGTGGCCTTCCTCGCAGGTTCCGTAGCCGCCGCGCTCACGGCAACCTCCGCATGGGATGTCTCCACCGCGTATCTCGACTCGCCATGGCAGAGGGCGCTTGCGGCGCTTGTCCTCGCGCTTCTGGCCTTCGGGCTTGCGAGGGCCGCATTCGCGAAGTTCATCCACGTTCTCGTCTCGCAGCCAGGAGACTCGATCCTCGGGTTCCTCTCCGGGGCGGCGGCTGGGCTTTCGGCCTTTGCGTTCTGGGCGGCGGCCGGCATGGGGCTTGAGCATTCGCATGTCGCCTCGCTCCTGGATGCTGCGTTCTAGGGGATGGCTTTCCGATGACGGACGAAGAGCTCGTCGAGGCGGCGCGGAAATACGAGAAGGTGATCTTGAACTTTTTCGTCCAGTGCGGCGTTTCACCATTTGACGCCGAGGACATGGCGCAGCAGGTCTACCTGCGGCTGTGGAAATACAGCTCGAGGTACAGGCCTTCGGCCAGCCTTCTGACGTTCCTGCACCTTGTCGCAAGGCAGGTGATGCTCGACGCCCGGCGCGGCGCGATCCGGCGCTCGCAAAGGGAGGAGAGCTGGGCGATGGAGCGCCCCGAGGCGGTGGGTGCGCGCAGGTTCTGCGTGGGCGACGACGTCGCCTGGGCGCTTGCGAAGCTTCCCGAGGCGCAGGGCGAGGTGGTCAGGCTCGGCGTCATAGAGGAGCGTCCGTATGCGGAGATCGCGGAAAGGCTCGGCATACCGGTCGGGACGGTGAAGTCGCGCATGTCGAATGCGCTGAAGGAACTTAGGAGGATATTCGAAGATGACGAAAGACCTTGAGGAGACCCTTGAAGGGCTCGGCCCGGAATGCCGCGCAGTAGTCGGCAGGCTGCTTGCCTCGCGCAGGCCCATCGTGTCGCGGACGCGTTTCCTGCGCTTCCCGCGGGCGGCGCTTGCGGCGGCATGCGCGGCGGCCATCCTTTCGTTTGGCCTGTGGATGCGCCTTGCCTCCGCGCCGGCTGGAGGTGAAAGGGCATATACAATCTACACTGTCGCGTATTCGAAGGACCGCCTGCCCGCGCTCGTCGATTCGCAAAACCCGGACGGCAGCTGGGAGAACGACTTCGTGACCCGCCAGAACGCCGCCGCGCTTGCCGGGGCGCAGGGCCGCGCCGAGAACATCGCATACCGCAAGGCGATGAGGTACATGCGGCTCAAGGGCCTCAGGCCGCTTTCGCGCGAGGAGTTCCTTGGCCGCGTCAAGAGGTTTGGCTCGTAATGGCCACGTTCACCACGTTCGGCGCGCTTGCGGGGCTCGCGCTTGCCATAGTCCTCGTCCTCAGGAAGATACAGCCCTCGTATGCGCTTGTAGCGGGCGCGCTCGTCGGCGGCATTCTCGGCGGCGGCGGCCTTGTCTCGACGGTCGGCGCGATGGTCTCGGGCGCGCAGGGGATGATGCCGACAGTCCTCCGCATCCTCGTCTCGGGCGTGCTTGTGGGCGCGCTTGTCGGGACGGGCAGCGCAACGCGGCTCGCCCGCGCGATAACTGACGCGATCGGCCCAAAGATGGCGCTCGGGGCGATTGCGCTTGCCACGCTTCTCACGGCGGCGTCCGGGGTGTTCATCGACATCGCCATAATAACCCTCGCGCCCCTTGCGCTTGCAGTGGGGCGGGTGGCGGGGCTGCACATCCCCGCGATACTCCTGGCGATGGTAGGCGGCGGCAAGGCCGGGAACATCATCTCCCCCAACCCGAACACGATAGCCGTGAGCGAGGCGTTCGGCTTCGACGTCGTGAAGGTGATGGCGGCCAACATCGTGCCTGCTATGGTTTCGCTTGCAGTCACCGTTCTCCTTGCGGGATGGATCGAGCGCCGCTGCGCGGCCGGCAAGTGGATGTCCACTTCGACCGGCTCAGGGCAGGTTGACGACGCGGCCGGCGGGCCGCCCCTTGCCGCCGCGATCTCAGGCCCTGCGACAACGATCCTCCTCCTCTCGCTCGGCAACTTCTTCGGGCTGAAGATCGACCCGATGGTGGCGCTCCCGGCGGGCGGTCTTGTCTGCATCGTCGCATGCGGCCACGCAAGGAGGACAATCGACCACTTGAATCTCGGCTTCTCGAAAGTGGCCGGAGTCTCCATCCTCCTTGTGGGGACAGGCACTATAGCCGGGATAATAAGGGCGTCCGGGCTCAATGCGGATCTCATATCGCTTCTCTCGGCGTGCCATCTGCCGATTGCGGCCCTTGCGCCGCTGTCGTCGGTGCTCCTTTCCGGCGCGACCGGTTCCACGGTTGCGGGCGTCACGCTCGCTTCGCAGACTTTCGCGACTACGCTCGTGGAGGCGGGGGTCCCGTCGCTCTGGGCGGCGGCGGCGCTGCACGCGGGCGGAACGATCTTCGACGCGCTGCCTCACGGAAGCTTTTTCCATGCGACGGCCGGCTCCGTCGGCATGAGCGTCAGGGAACGGCTCAGGATATTCCCCTACGGCACGCTTGTCGGTCTCACCTCCACAGTCGTGTCGTCGCTCATGTACATCTTCTACCTTTGACCTGGCGATATTGCCAGCGCCCGTGAATCTATGATATAATACGCTTGTTTCTGCGGGGCGTTGCACAGCCTGGTAGTGCGCCAGCTTTGGGAGCTGGTTGTCGGGGGTTCAAATCCCTCCGCCCCGACCAGCCTGCCTATACGCCGTAGGCAAGGCGGATGTGGAGCCTGTGGAGCGCGCGGAAGAGAGGTCTGAAGGCGAATCCGGGCAGAAGGGCGTATAGCGCCGCTTCGATCCTGTACGCGAGGGGGACTTTCTTCGATGTCATCACCTTGCCGAGAAGCCCCAGTTCCTCCGCGAACGCCCGGTATTCCGCCCGCCTTGGATGGCGCGACCCTCTGAACCACGGACGGCCAAGGGTGTTGCCCGAGAAGTGGAGTATCGAGGGCTCCTCCTTGCGCGAGAGAAGCGTGTACTGCGAGAGGAAGTTCCATTCAGGGCTAAGTGGCGTGATCTCCCCGTTGAAGATCCGCACGATGACATCCTGGTCGCCAAGCGGATTTGGCGCGGAGGGTGCGGCAATCTCCCTTAGAAAGCGCGCGGTGCAGTCGTTCCTGCGCCAGTTGGCAAGGTCGAAAAGCGCAACGCCCGTGTTGTAGTATGTTTCGCCGTTTTTGAGCCCGACGTATCCTGAATACGCATCTGGGCAGACGTCTGGGGCGAGCGCAAGGGGGCTTTCCCCCATGTCGGTTGCGAACAGCCCGTCGAGCGGCTTCAAGACGAACGTGTCGCTGTCGAGATAGAGGGCCTTGCCGCTGTCTTCCGCCAGGATGTCAGGCACGAAGATGCGCGCGTACGCGGCGTACGAGAAGTATGGGTTTGCGCCGGTTGAGGCGACTGCCTCCAGGCGGTCTTCAACGTCAACATGCCGGAACGAGCCGCCGAAGCGTTCCACGGCGGTTTGCACCATGCGCACCGACCCCTCTTCAAGCCCTCGGCCGAGAAGGGTGACCTTGGCCCCGCGGTTGTGCCTTGCCGCGGATGCCGCCGCAACCGCCGTCAGCGGAGCGTACTTTTCGTCGCTCGCATATATGATGTTTAATGGCATTGAGTCGGGTATTATATCAAACAACCGCGCGCTATTGCAAATCCACGCTGTCGGCGGCTCCGGGCTTGTTGACTTTCGTTCGGCATTTTAGGTATAATACAAGCATGAAGACAATCATAGAGCGGAAGGGCATATTCGCCGTGCTGCTTTCTTCAGCGCTGATTCCCACAGCTGCGACTTCTCAGGCGTCGGTCTACGCATGGCGGGGCGAACTCGCCTTCGCTCCGCTGCCTGCGGGCGACGTAAGGGCGGCCGGATGGCTAAAGGCGAAGCTCGAGCTAGTGAGGGACGGCATGGGCGGGAACCTCGACAGGCTCGATCCGCCGCAGTTCGCCTATCCTTTCGTGCGGCGCGACTTCGAGGCGAACGTCGGCGGCAAGGGCTACATTGACTGGTGTGCCGAGATGTCGGGTGAATACTGGCTCGGGCTTGTGGAGCTTGCCTATGCCCTTGGCGACGAGGCGCTTATCAAAAAGGCGGGCGACTGGGTGGAGGGAGTTCTTGCGCTTCAAGAGCCTGACGGCTACATGGGTGCGTACAGGCCGAACGAAAACAGGCTTGAAGACTACAATGCCTGGAGCTGCCATTTCGCCTATCGCGCGCTCCTTGTGGCGTATTCCGCCACAGGCGACAAGCGCATTCTGGACGCGCTTGAGCGCGGCTGCCTCTGGTTTGCGCGCAACTGGGCTGGTGACAAAAAGACGGGCTACGTCGGGGCTACGATCCTCTCTCCTGCCTGCCGCGTGGCGACGCTTACGGGGAACCGCGAGATACTTTCCTTCTGCGAAGACTTCGCCGCCTATCTCGAGAAGAACTCCCAGCGCGGCCGCCCGGGCAGCGCCTACGGGAGTGCGCCCGGCGGGTTCGACACGTTCGACCTCCATGCCGGCGGCTACCACCTTGCCGCGCTTGGCGTAAGGATGGCGCAGCCGCTCGCACTTGCAGCGGCGGGCGGCAGGTCGAACGCGCTCGAACGCATCGAGAAGGCTCTCTCTCTCCTCGACAAGGTCTCGGGAGTGCAGCCGACGGGCGCATATCCTGGCGACCACGAGCATCTTGCGCGCGCTTCGTGCCTTTCCGAAAGCGAATACTGCGCTACGATATTCTTCGAGGAGCTTTTCCAGTGGCTTCTTGCCTCTTCCGGCAAGGCGCAGTACGCCGACAGGATAGAGAGGTTAGTGTACAATGCGGGCGAAGGGGCGCGCAAGAAGGACGAACGCGCGATGACGTATCTTTCGTCTCCCAACTCCCTTCGTGCAACGCTCGATTCCTCCCGCTGGGGGCCTGACCCGTGCTACGGCGTGTACGCGCCGAACGTGAACGCAGCCTGCTGCGCCGCAAATTCCATACGGCTCTACCCGCAGATGCTCGCGTTCGCCGTTCTCGCCGGTGCCGACGGGTCGCTTGCGATTTCGCACTATCTGCCGTTCATCGCGAGAAGAAGGACGAGCGATGGAACTGAGATGAAGATAGAGGCCGAGACGACCTATCCTTTCGACGGTCTCGCAACGTTCAGGATAAAGTGCGACAGGCCCTGGAAGGGAGTTGTTCGCCTGCGCCGCCCGGGTTTTGCGGACGGGATGAACGTCGCGAGGAACGGAAAGCCCGTTCCCGCAGAGGTCGACGCGAACGGATGGGTAAACATTGCCGGCGTTTGGAACAATGACGTCTTGACTGTAGATTTCGACTTTAGGCCGAAGCTTATCAAGGTAAAGGACCGCGATTTCCAGGAGCCTTGGCGCGCCGTGACGATGGGGCCGCTTCTTTTCGCGCAGCGCGTGGACGAGAGGTGGACGAAGTGCCCGCAGAAGAAGAACTGCGCAATTCTGCCGCCGGACTGGAGCTGGTTTGGAGTGGAGTGCGGCAAGGACCCGCAGAGATATGCCATCGTGCCGGACGCGGAAGGGCGCATGGCTAAGGTCGTGCATCCAATGACGTCCGACCCGTGGAGTTCGCCTCCAGTCGGCGTGATGGTGCCCGTGAAGCGCGCCTCTGCCGCATATCCGGACGGCTATTCGCGCCTGCGCCATACGCCATGGCCTGCGGCGGCGAAGGTGCGGGCGGACTTGGGCGCGAAGGAGGAGATGGTCGAGTTCGTCCCCTTCGGTTGCACGGCGCTTAGGCTCAGCTGCTTCCCGGAGGCGGCGGAATGATGTTTCCCGAGGTGGTGCATGGTGTTTTTCGCGTTTGAAACGAGGAGGAGGGCAAGGCATGGCTGATTTTGGAAGCGCGTCTGGTGCAGGGCTTGAGCGATACGTTCGCTCGGTTCAGGACTTCCCGAAGAAGGGCGTCCTTTTTCGCGACGTGACCGGCATTCTCGATTCAGGCGAGGGCTTTAGGCTCGCGATGATCGAGATGGAGAGGGCGCTTGCCGACGTGCAGGTGGACAAGGTGGCCGCCCCTGAATCGCGCGGGTTCATCTTCGGCGCGGCGCTTGCAGACCGTCTGCGCTGCGCCTTCGTGCCGATCAGGAAGCCGGGCAAGCTCCCGCGCGAGACGATAAGCGAAGACTACGAGCTTGAATACGGCAGCGCGACAGTTCACATGCACAAGGACGCGATCTCGAAGGGCGACAGGGTGGTTCTTGTAGACGATCTCCTCGCGACTGGCGGCACGGCGCTCGCTGGGGCGCGGCTTGTGGAGCGGCTTGGCGGGAAGGTAGTGAGGATGGTGTTCCCCCTCGAGCTTGAGGGCTTCGGCGCGAGGGGCGGCAAGCTTGCCGCCTACGACGTAGTCTCGCTCGTGAAATACCCTGGCAAGTGACTTGGGGGCGTGCTGTGAACGAAAAGAAATACATTGGCGGCGACGAATACCTGAAGGACATCTGGCGTCTTGCCGCGGACGTGGTGAAGGCCGGCTGGAAGCCAGACATTCTCATTGCGCTTTGGCGCGGCGGCGCCCCCGTGGGCGTCGCGATGCACGAGTTCTTCAAGGTGGCCGGATGGAACGTGCAGCACATCCCCCTCAAGTGCTCGAGCTACTCCGGAATCGGCGAGAACCCGGGCAGCGTGGAGTTCACGCACGGCGACATCGTCTTCGGCATGCTCCGGCAGGGCGACAGGGTTCTCGTCGTCGACGACGTCTTCGACACGGGCAAGACCGCCGCCGCGGTGCGCGAGCGCATCGCTGCAATCGGCGCGGAGATGCGCCTTGCGTGCGTCTACTGGAAGCCACTCAAGAACACGACCCGCCTCAAGCCCGACTACTTCACAAGGGACGTCGGGCTTGACTGGCTAGTGTTTCCGCACGAGATGGAGGGGCTGGCGGACGACGAGTTCGCCGAGAAGAGCCCGTATCTCGCGCAGCTTCTAAAGGAGGTCCGAAATGGCTGAAAGCCGCGCAAGCTGGTCGGGCCACCTCTCGTTCATCCTTGCCGCCGCAGCTTCGGCGATAGGGCTCGGGAACCTCTGGCGCTTTCCGTATCTTGCCGCGCAGTACGGCGGCGGCGCGTTCATAGCCGTCTACGTCGCGCTTTCGCTTACGCTCGGGTTCACGCTTCTCGTAACCGAGATCGCGATTGGCCGCAAGTCGCGCCAGAGCCAGCTTACCGCGTTTTCCCTTCTTGGCGGGCGGCGCTGGGCGTGGGTCGGGATCCTCTCGACCGTGGTGCCGTTCCTGATTTCGCCTTACTACGCCGTCATCGGCGGGTGGGTGGTAAAGTATCTCGCACACTACGCCGCTGCCGCCGCGACAGGCGCGCCCGCGATTGCCGACCCCTCTCGGTACTTCGACGCCTTCGTGGCCTCGGGCGTGTGGCCTTCGGTGTTCATGGCCTTTTTCATCGCAATGACGATAGCGATCATCATGCTCGGCGTGAAGAACGGCATCGAGAAGGTGAACGCCGTCATGATGCCGCTACTCTTCCTTACGGCGCTCGGGCTCGCCGTGTACATAATGTTCCTGCCCGGCGCCGCGGCCGGCATAAAGTACTACCTCGTGCCTGACTTCTCGCGCGCGGGCCCGGGCGGCCTCGGCAAGATATTCCTCGGCGCGATGGGGCAGATGTTCTTCTCGCTTTCGCTCGCGATGGGCATAATGGTGACGTACGGCAGCTACATGCGCCGCGATTCGTCCATCCCCCACGCGGCAGTCAGGATTGCGCTTGCCGACACATTCATCGCCATCCTCTCCGGCTTCATGGTGATTCCCGTCGTCCACGCCTTCGCGGTCTCGCGCGGCATCGACCCGGAGACGGCGCTCAAGGCGGGCCCCGGGCTTCTCTTCAAGTCGCTCCCCGAGATATTCGGCACGTTCGGCCCGGTCGGCAACATCCTCGCCCTCGCGTTCTTCTCGCTCGTCTTCTTTGCCGCGCTCACAAGCGCGATCTCCATGAGCGAGGCATGCGTCGCCGCGATCTGCGACTACCTCGGCTGCCGCAGGCGGCCCGCGGCATTCTGGTTCGGCGTCTTCTGCGTGCTCACCGGCCTTATGTCGGCGCTTTCGATGCGCACTCTCTCCTTCGTCGATTCCGTCGTCAACTGCGCCCTGATGCCTGTCGCGGCAATCGGCATTGCGCTCTTCGCCGGCTGGTCGCACGGGCCAGGGGCGATAATGGACGAGCTTGAGGCGCACGGGGCGAAGATGCGCTTTTCGCGTGCGTTCTCGATTGCGCTCAGGTACTTCGCGCCGCTTCTCGTGACGGCGATTCTCGTTTCCGAAATGTGCCGCGTTCTCGGCATAGGTGGCTGGTCGATATAGGGCGTTTGCGGCATGAAGCGGATATTCGACACTGTTCTCGTGGTTCTCCTCTCGCCATTTTGGCTGCCCGTCTTTCTGCTGACGGCGGTCACCGTGCTTCTCTGTCTTGGCTGGCCAATCTTCTACTGCGACAGGCGCGCTGGTCTGCGCGGGAGGCCGTTTACGCTTCTAAAGTTCCGCACAATGAAGACTGGCGCAGGTTCAGACGCGGAGCGAATGACTCGCCTGGGTTCGTTCCTAAGGCGCTTTTCGCTCGACGAAGTGCCGGAACTCTTCAACGTGCTCCTAGGCGACATGGCCCTTGTCGGCCCAAGGCCGCTTCCTGTGCGCTACCTTGAGAGGTATTCGCCCTTCGAGATGCGCAGGCACGAGGTGCGCCCGGGGATTACGGGCTGGGCGCAGGTAAACGGGCGCAATGCGCTCGACTGGAGCGAGAAGTTCAAGCTTGACGTCGAGTATGTCGGGAGGAGGTCTCTGCTTTTCGACCTCAGGATACTTTTCATGACGGTTTGGACCGTCCTTTCCGCCCGCGGCATTTCCCACGGGGCCGAGGCGACGATGCCGGAGCTTATGCCGCGTGGTTCCGCAGAGTCATAGGCTGCGCTTTGCAGATTCGCCAGAAATCTGATATAATACTATAGAAAGGAGAGGTGAAAGGCTGATGAAGGTGGCGATACTTGGTGCTGCAGGAAGAATGGGCAGGATGCTTTGCGAAATGGCGTCCTCCCAAGGCTGTGAAATCGCGGCAAAGGTCGATGTCGTGCCCGGGTTTGACGCTGGGTTCGGCCCTGGCGCGGAAGGCGTCATCGACTTCTCCCACCATTCCGCCGTGCCCGGCGCGGTGGCGAAGGCGGCGGAGCTTTCGGTGCCCTACGTGCTTGGCACCACAGGCCTTTCGGAAGACGAGCAGAAGTGCGTCGACGAAGCCGCGGCGAAGATCCCCGTTGTGCAGTCGGGCAACTACTCGCTTGGCGTGAACGTGCTACTTGACCTTGTGCGCCGCGCCGCCGAGGCGCTTGGGCCCGGCTACGACATCGAGATCGCCGAGATGCACCACCGCCGCAAGAAGGACGCCCCGAGCGGAACGGCGCTTATGCTCGCGAAGGCGGCGGACGTTTCCGGCGGCGCGGCGTTCGTGAACGGGCGATGCGGCGAGACGGGCGAGCGCCCAAGGGGCGAGATTGCCATCCACGCGCTTCGCGGTGGCGGCGTGATAGGCGACCACACGGTCGTATTCGCGGGCGAGCGCGAGCGCGTCGAGCTCGTTCACAGGGCGCAGAGCCGCGAGGCGTTCGCCGAGGGCGCGTTCAGGGCGCTTTTCTGGGCGAAGGGCAGGAAGCCCGGCCTTTATTCGATGCGCGACGTCCTCGGCTTGGACGCGCCGCGCTGAACACCAACATTGAACAGGAAAGGGGAACTCGATGAACATGGCGATATTGGCGGCGGCGGCTCTCGCGACGACAAACATGTGGACTGCAAAGTGGGACACGCCCTACGGCATCCCTCCGTTCGAAGAACTCAAGCTCGGCGACTACAGGCAGGCTGTTGAGTCGGCAGTCGAGGAGGGCAGGCGCGAGGCGGCGGACATCATCGCCTGCAAGGACGCCCCCACGTTCGAGAACACCGTGGGCGCGCTCTCGCGCATAGGCGGCACGCTAAGGCAGATCGACTGCGTATTCAACAACCTCTTCTCGCTCGAGCGCAACGCGGAATACGAGGCGCTCAAGAAGTCCCTCATCCCCCTCAGGAGCGCATACACGTCGGAGGTCTCGACGAACAAGACGATCTTCGCGCGCGTGAAGGCGGTGTACGAGGGCGACAGGTCGAAGCTCACGCCGGAGGAGAACACGATGCTCGAGAGGAAGTACCGCTCGTTCGTGCGCTCCGGCGCGGGGCTGCCGGAGGAGAAGCAGAAGCGGCTCATAGAGATATCGAAGCGCCTCTCCGAGCTTTCCATGGAGTTCAGCAAGAACGTCCTCTTCGACAACAACGCCTTCAAGGCGAAGTTCGGCGTCGACATGGCCGACTACTACGCCGAGATGGGCAGGACGCCCGACCGCGCCCGCAGGAAGGCGATGTACGAGGAGTACGTGTCGAGGGGCTTCCACGCGGGCGAGCACGACAACCGCCCCGTCATCCTCGAGACGATGCGCCTCAGGATAGAGAAGGCGAAGATGCTCGGGTACGCGTGCCCGGCAGACTTCTTCAACGAGATGCGCATGGCGAAGGACGCGAAGACGGCCGAGGCGTTCCTCGCGCCTATCATGAAGGCGGCGAACGCCGCCGCGCGCAGGGAGATCGACGAGATGCAGAAGGTGATGGACGAGGACGTCGCGCGCGGCGTGCTGCCAGCCGGCTCTCGCATGGAGCCGTGGGACTGGGAGTACTACTCCGAGATCATCCGCAGGCGCAGGTTCTCCTTCGACCCCGAGGCGACGCGGAAGTACTTCAGGCTCGACAAGGTCGTGAACGGCCTCTTCACTGCGGCAGGCCGCCTCTACGGGCTTAAGTTCGAGAAGATCGAGGGCGCGCCGACCTACAGGAAGGAGGCGACGGCGGCCTACAAGGTAACGGACGCCGACGGCACGTTCGTGGGCGTGTTCCTCACCGACTACCACCCCCGCTCGACGAAGGCGAGCGGCGCGTGGATGTCCATCATAAGGCGGCAGATGCACACGCCGGACGGCGAGGACGTGCGCCCGATAATCATCAACTGCTGCAACGTCGGCGAATACCTCACGATGGAGAACGTGACGACGCTCTTCCACGAGTTCGGCCACGCGCTGCACGGGCTCCTTTCGCGATGCGTGTACCCTTCGGTGAGCTGCACCGGCGGCTACTCCGACTACAACGAGATATTCTCGCAGTTCAACGAGAACTGGGCGTGCCAGCCGTGGCTCCTTGCGCAGTACGCGAAGGACGACGACGGCAACGTCATCCCCGCCGACGTCGTAGAGAAGATAAGGGCGCAGGCCACGTTCAACTCCGGGATACTCATGTCGAAGCTCTGCTCCTCGGCGCTCGTCGACTTGAGGTGGCATGAGCTCGACAGCGTCGACGGCATAGACGTCGAGGCGTTCGAGAAGAAGGTGTGCGACGAGATCGGCCTCGTGCCCGAGCTCCGGCCGCGCCACCGCTCCGGCCACTTCAAGCACATATTCTGCGGCGGCTATTCCGCCGCGTACTACACGTACATCTGGGCGGAGGTCCTCGACATGCACCTCTTCTCGACGTTCGAGGCGCTGGGCGACCCGTGGAACCGCGAGCACGCGATGAAGTTCAGGCGCACGTTCCTCGAGCGCGGCGGCGCGGGCGACCCGATGGAGAAGTTCAGGTCGTTCACCGGCGGCGAGCCGGACCAGACGCCGTTTCTCAAGGCGAACGGGCTAAAGTGAAGCTCGGACGGCAAATGCGGAGATGTTTGACATATTAGGCAAAAGGCAACATAGGCAATCAGGAAAGGAACAGGAGATGAGACCAGTAGTATTCATCATAAGGGACGGCTGGGGAGTGAACCCGAGGGCGGAGGGCAACAGCGTCTACGGGGCGAAGACGCCCGTCATCGATCAGGTCAGGGCGCGGTACCCGCACTGCCTTCTTGACTGCTGCGGCGAGGCGGTGGGCCTCCCCGACGGCTACCAGGGCTCGTCGGAGGTCGGCCACCTCAACATGGGCGCGGGGCGCATCGTCGTGCAGGAATTGAAGCGCATCGACGACGGGCTTTCGTCGGGCGAGCTCTTCAAGAGCCCGAAGTGGCAGAGCCTCGTCGCGGAGTGGAAGAAGAACAACTCGCAGTTCCACTTCTTCGGCCTTCTCCAGGACGAAGGCGTGCACGCGCACCAGGAGCACCTCTTCAAGCTCATGAAGCGCGCGCGCGCCGAGTTCCCGGAAGGGCGCATCGTCGTGCATCCGTTCCTCGACGGCCGCGACACGCCGCCGCGCTCTACGCTCGAGTACATCGCACGCCTTAAAGCCGAGCTCGCGGCGGTCGGCAACGCCGTCATCGGAACGGCGATGGGCCGGTACTACGGAATGGACCGCGTCAAGAACTGGAAGCTCACGAGCGAGGCGTACGACTGCATTGTCGGCGCAAGGGGTAAGAAGGCTTCGACGGTCGAGGAGTGCGTGCGGGCCGAGTATGAAAGCGGCAAGACGCCCGACGGAACGCCGATGACCGACGAGTACATCCCGTGCTAC
>JAEEGL011660981.1_pt1 | contig 21798 bp, 15 predicted proteins | sample 9134231 | NCBI WGS metagenome assembly JAEEGL01 (sample SAMN16246548, study PRJNA631951) | gut metagenome | biome: gut microbiome; feature: rumen; material: fiber-attached | host: Bos | place: Iran: Karaj | collected 2018-10
AAATCAAAAGTGACATTGTCGTAATACTGGTGATAGTAGGCTTTTTTCTTGAAAAACCGCGAGTGACTGTTACGCACCCCGGCATCGGTAAGATAATCCTGATAAAACTTCACCACATCATTGTAAACGGTCGCCAGCCTTGCTTCATCGCGGTCGTTCAAGGCATCGTTCCAAGTCTTCAAGGTTTCCAAGCACATCGCCTCGCTAAGTTCTTTATTTTCAAAATCTTGGGCATAGCCAAAGGAAAAAGACAAGATCAGGGCTGACAATAGTAACAATATGCGTGTTTTCATTTTTAATAAAAATTATGATAACCAAATTACTTCATTTCTTTTATGGTCTCTCTATAAACTCTATTTTGTAATTTGTCACGCTTCCGCCTCCAAAAGTACCGCCAACGGTCCCACTCTGATATGGATCTAATATAACGGCAAATTTTCTCCATTTGCCGCTCGCTTTGATGAATCCAGCACAGCCCAACTCTATCCCTGACTTGTTCTTTATTTGCAATGCATTCACGCCGCCCCATCCGTCATCAACAATGGCAAATGACAAACAGTCGTCGTATTTATGGGTCTGTATAATCTGCATACCTTGAGAAACCACAAATTCAATCTTCCATTTGTTCGTCTTGTCAAGATGGTAGTTGACTTTGGCTTTCGCATTATAGCTATTGACTTTACTCTGTAACCGCATTAATACAACAATACAATAATCCGTATTAGTGTTTGCAACCACTTCTTTGATTTTCAACGCTTGGATTTCCCCTTCTTCAATTGTCCACCTCCAATCTTTGGAGTACCAACCGTCTTCAAAGCCTTCCGTCAGCTCGAATCCCACAAGATCTTTTTTAATTTGATTGATATTCGGTTTTGGAGGCGGTGGTGATGCTAATGCATTCAGGCTAAAAATTGCAGTCAAAACCAACATCAAAATAGAGAAGTATCTTTTCTTATTCTTCATATGAAAACATTTTATACTATTTCACAAATTTAGCATCACATCTCGGGTTAGGACACTTGCCTTCGGCCTCGAGTTTTTTCCAGTGAGTAGTGAAAGGATATTTCATACCACATTTCGGGCAACAATACCTTTTCTGATACTTAATTTGAAGTTCTGTTATTTCTTCATTCATTTTTTCATTGACAGAGCTACTTTTCCCCATAGTCAGAATACCAACCAAACCACTGAGTACAGAACCAACCGACATTGAGACAATTCTTAATGTCATGTCTTTCGATACTATCAGAATAATTAGGCCTATCACGGCTGGCACAAGAGACGCCAAAAGCTTGGGCATTTGAGAGGAATTCGTAGCTTTTTTCTTCAACTCCGAGACTTCTGTTTGATAATCAATATAAGCCTGTTTAAGCTTGAGGAATTCTTTTGAATAATCTGTACGTGTCTTTTCCTCGGCTTGGCGACAAGTGGCAAATACTTTTTTCATATCCACCTGAAAAAACTCCGCTCCATTTATACCACCAAGCCAAACCGCATCATTCTCACCTACTTTAGTTTTGGCAATACGCTTACCATTAACAAAAGTGCCGTTGGCTGATTCGTTGTCTTCGATTGTTACTGTACCGTCTTTCCAAAACAGTTTAGCATGATGACGACTTGCTTTTTTGCATGTTGCAGGCACCGTTATGGTGTTAGGACCTGTTTCTTCTCTTCCAATTTTGATTTCTATTTCCATGATTGTTTGTTTTATTAGTCTATTATTCTGAAAGAGCCAGACGGAGCCCATAACAGCCACTTCTGGCATCAGCATTGGCACTCTCGCGATTTGAAACACGACAACGGGCCGCCACATATCCCCAACAACCTCCCCTCATGACACGATACATCCCTGTTTCGGAGCCTCGAGGATTGACTTGTTTTGCTCCATCATATTGGCCATATCTATCCTCGCACCATTCCACCACATTTCCGCTCATATCATACAGGCCAAGTTCATTAGGCTGTTTTTGCGCGACAGGATGAGGGGCATAATCACTGTTTTCCGTATACCAAGCAACTTCGTGAATGTTTTCACTTCCGGCATAAACGAATCCTTTCGTCTTTTTCCCACCTCGTGCTGCGTATTCCCACTCCGCTTCAGTAGGAAGACGGAAACGCTTTCCAGTTAATGCATTTAGCTTTTCAATTATAACATGACAATCATTCCAACTGACATTTGATTGAGGAAGATCGAAATCCGACGTCAATTCACAATCCATAATCGCATCATACAGTTGCTTTGTCAGCACGGTCTCGCCAATATAAAAGCTATTTAGTGTAACTTCATGGACCGGGCTTTCATCATTATCAGCCGAGGCATCGTAATTAGGTTCGTTCCTTTTGAACAAATTATAATACGCACCCATATTGAATGTTCCCCCTTCAACATGCCTCATCACAAACGACACACCATTAACCTTAAATTCAAGATCATCTGTCTGTTTCATCACCCTCTTCGGCTCTTCACGCGGCATCTCCCCTATTATTGTTTCTTCATTCTCGGCAGGCATCTCTTTTTTCACAGGCTTTTGTTCTGCTTTTCGGGTTTCAAATTCTCGCAGTATCGGCCTCTTATCTGGCTCTTTTTCCAAATAGGGTTCCAAGAAACTGCGCCATGTTGCCGGAATATCCGACAGATCCAACGGCTTGGAAACAATGCTCAACTGTATCTCAAAATCGCTACTGGTGGTGCTGTCGTATGGGGCTTTGCCCGACAGCAAATGCACGAAAGTGACCGCCAGCGAATAGAGGTCAGTGCGGTAATCCACTCGTTTCGGGTCTTTCACCTGCTCGGGACTCATATAAATGCGCGTACCCAAGGTGGAGCCTGTCAACGTGCCCGAACCACCCTCGTTGTTCTTAGCGATGCCGAAGTCCATTAGGCGCACATTGCCGTGCTTGTCGATGAAGATGTTGGACGGCTTAATGTCGCGATGCACGATGCCCAAGGCATGAGTATAATTCAGAGCCACCACCATCTGATTCCACCATTTCACCAGTTCCTCGTCCGTAAAACGACGGCCTTGCTTCATCAGGGCTTTCAAATCATCACCTTCAAGATATTCCATGATGATGCAAGGGCGACCTTCAATAACATCATAATCATACACTTGTCGGATGTTGGGATGCTCCAATTCCACCATCACCTTGGCTTCATTCTCGAAACGAGCCACAATGTTCTCATCGGCACAAAATCTTGGAAGGAGGAACTTTACCGCAGCTTTCTTTCCTATCTTGTTTTCAGCATACCACACCTCTGCCATGCCGCCCGTACCAAGTAAGTACTGAAGAGTATAACCATTGATTTTTGTTCCTTGCATAATCGTTATAATAAATTAGCTACAATCAATCTCAAATCAAATTTCCCAAAAAGTTCCGGGGTTTGTTTATGTCCAACGGAATAAGCCTTGTTTTGAACTTTATGATATACATAATAATACAATTCTTGAATGGTGACGTACCTATTCCCATCACTATTGGCCTTCCCACCTAAGCCCTGCATGAGATAGTAGGTAAACAAGCCATTGCCAAGTTCACGTGATTCTATTGAAGTCTCATTCCCTTGGCATGACATCATCACGGCAATATTCATATTTGAGGCAGCCTTAGCCCCTTTTTCCATATTTAATTTAACAGCTTTATTCGATACCAAGCCCTCCCTCATACTTCCAGCAAAACAGGCATCGGCAAATAGTAGTTTGGTATTGCATTTAGCGCATTTGAAAATAGACTTGATTTCATTGAAATAAAGTAAATTCCCACCCGATGTAGTGACATCGTATGGTAAAAAACAGCCCCTGTCGCCATGACCCGAAAAATAAAAAATAACACGATCATCTTTCTTTGCTTTTGCAAAAAGGGCTTTACCTTTAGAAATAATATTCGCCTTTGAAGCATTGGAATCAGTGAGCAAAACGATGTTTGAAGATGGGACACTTCCCCCTTTCTTCGACTGAAGAAAGTTTGAAAAACTCCTTGCATCAGGCACCGTATAAACCAGATCGCCATTACCCGGTGAGAAGTTTTGATAATCAGCAACGGCTACTATAAGGGCGTACGTATTGTTATAGGCAAATGCCGAAACCACACTGCCACAAAATAAAAAAATCAAAAAAACAAGTCTTCTTTTCATAATCGTTAATTTTAAACATTGGCCACAATCAATCTCAAATCAAACTTACCAAAGAGTTGAGGGGTTTGTTGCATTTCATAGTATTTGGTTTTTTCCAACACTTTGTGATAAACATAATAATACAACTCTTGAATGGTGACATACTTATTGCCATCAGTGTTTGCGGCACCTCCGAGACCTTCTATCAGATAATAAGTAAAAACACTCATTTGGATATCAGATGAGCACCATGAATATTCATCAGCTTTGCTTGCCACCATCACTGCAATATTCATTTTATCAGTTGTAGTTTGCGGTTCCTTTTTACTCTTAGCAAGAGTTTTTTGCGCTTTTTCTTTAATACCACCTGAATAGCAAGCGTCGGCAAACAAAAGCTTGGTATTACATTTTGCCGATTGGAAAATCGATTTTACATCTCCATAGGTCAGCGTCGATTCATAAAAGCCATTAAAATCGTACGGAGTGAAGCATCCCTCACCGCCATGGCCTCCAAAATAAAATACCACGCGGTCATTCTTCTTAGCTTTGGCAAATATTGCTTTTGCTTGGTAGATGATATTATTCTTTGTTGCTTGCGAATCAAGAAGCAAACATATATTGGCTGCGGGAACCGAACCTCCTTTTTTTGATGTCAGAAAATTATAGACCGCCATCGCATTATTGTAATTGTAAGGCCGATCTTCAGCACAGTCGTCATTCTTATAGTCGGCTACGCCAACAATGACAGCGTATGTGTTGTTGTAAGGCCATGCCACGACCCACATTCCAACAAAGATCAGCAGTAAAAAAAACTGTTTTCTCATAATTTGTTTACTCCTCTTTTTTTTATTCATTTGGTTCTGGAATATCAGGCTTGGATTCTTTTGTCTTCAGCTCATCTATTTTTTGTTTGGCCTGATCCACATAACGTCCATTAGGATATTTCCTTAGATAGTTTTCATAATCATCCACTGTCTTACAACTTTTATACAACTCGTTTTCCGCATGCTTATAGTCTTTTTCTGCTTGAGCATTGGCTTTGATTGTACTATCTGAAACGTGTTTTTTAATGTACTTCACAGCTTCATCATAGTGTTTTGCTTCTTTGCCAAAACGAGAGACATACCCGCGATAATCTTCCACGTCATTGCATTTTGAAAAGAACGAATCGTCGGCATCATTTCCTGTATGTTGACCACCTTTCAAAAACAGAACAGCAACAGCTGCAATAGCCAACAAAGCGACAATCAACCAAATTATCAACTTCTTATTGGTTTTTGGTAGTCCTTTTTTGGTTTTAGTAGGTTTCGGACTCTGCCGAGGAATAGCCTGAGATTGGGGTTGATGCACAGACTGGGGTCGAGGATTAGACTTAGGTTGGGGTTGGGGTACCTCCTGCTTTACTTCTTCCTGTTTAGGCTCTTCTAGCTTGGGCTTTTCTTCCTCAATCTCTTCATTGTCTTTAACGTACTGGTTGTAATCAGCTTCCACTTCGGCGAAAGAAGTCCATTCCAGTTCTTCATTTGAGCCAAAACTGAAAGCGTCATCCTCCCCTACTTCAGCAATGATAGCTGTATTGTTGTCTTTCGATATAGCGTTACATTGCTCTGCTATTTTTTTGCATTTTTCTTCAAAGCTTAGGCTCTCGTCAGAAAAGAGCTTTACCAATTCGAAATCGCCCCAGCCTTCCACTACGCCATCGGAGCAGAGCATGAAGATGTCGCCCTTTTTCAGTTTATCAATTTTTACGATAGAGGCACTTACTGGTTTACTGTCTTTCTGTGCGATAATAGCCTTGGAGATTCGATTAGACATAGGATGGAATCGTCCTGCCTCAACGGTAATTTCCTTGGTGCGCATCAATTCACCGACCAAAGAGTGATCCCAAGTGTGCCATAATTTCTGCTCCGAAGGACGGAACAGATAAATGCGGCTGTCGCCGATATGGGCGGCATACCAAACGTCAGGCGTGATGAAGACCCCCGTGAATGTAGTGCCCATCTTTTCCAATTCCGGCTCGTTTTCAAGAAGCTGATTAAGGTCAGTCTGCACCTTGTTGAGTTGTTGTTGGATTTCCATTTTTCCGAGCGGTTGAGGTTCGGCGAAAGCCTGTAACATGGCTTCTTTTACGAAGGCTGAGGCGCGTTCACCATAGTTATGACCGCCCATACCGTCACACACGGTGAGCAGCCCTGCGCTTGTGCCGAGGCTGTCTTCATTGTTGCTGCGTTTCCCTAATTGGGAGAATTGCTGAATATTCATATTACTTTATTTTATTTAATTTTTAATATACATATACTTCAACCAGTCGTAGTTGAGGCAATATTTCTCTCTCGACCTGTGGATACATCATTATTACCCCCTTTAATTCTGTCTCTTTATTTGATGAATTCATCAACGCTCGTATAATCTGCTCTTTATCTTTAATACTTGAGTTAGATAGAAGTGTAATAAAACGATCCCAATCGGTCCCAGACTCTTCAGTCCAAAAAACATAGTTATTTTCATTCAATCCCGCTTTCTGGATTTCCTTTTTGATTTGTTTTTTGATTTCTTCTTCTCTTTTCGATGCAATATTAACTGCTTCGTCAGGCGATCCCCACGCCCTAATTCCAAATTTATTAATCGAATAATTCGGAACAAGATCTCTTAAAGCTTTTAACGCAGCTTTGTTGGGATTATTCATTTTCATCGAATTAGAATTAAAATCAAAATAAAAAGCAGCAACTTTACCTCCTCTAATATCCATTGGTAGAGGTTGCAATTTAGCCTTGGTTTCTTCCTCGATATTGACCAATTCTTGTCTTTTCTTTTTTACTTGTTCCGAATAGCGGCCATTAGGATAATCTTTAAGGTATTTGTCGCATGCTTTGATGGTCGTGCATTTCTTATATGCGTCATCCTCAGCCTTCTCCGCTTCAATCTGGGCTTGCCTTTCAGCCTCTGCTTGTTGACGAGCTTGTTCCTCTGCCAACGCCTGTTGAACTTTTGCTATGCTATCTTCTACGTATCTGTCAACAACAGCTTTCGCGTCCGCATAATGCTTCGCCTGTCTTCCGTAATACGACATGAAGGCTCGGTAATCGGCTATGGTTTGACAAGCCTCATAGGCTTCTGTCTCAGGATCAACCGTAACAGGTTCCTGCTTTGGTTTCGACAACAACACCAACAAAACCACTACCAGTAAGGCGGCAGCGCCCATCCCTACCAATGGCCAAATCTTGCTCTTGGGCTTGTCGTTATTTGTCTTTGGGGTCGGCTGATCTTTTGCTTTAGATTCTTCTTTCTTTGGTTCTGGCTTTTTCGATTCTGGCTTTCTCGGTTCCGGTTTTCTCGGAGCATCACCCACAATGGTTCCCTCGTCGTCAGACCAAGCAGGGGTAGCGGGAGTGCTCGTGCTTTCAAAATAGCGCAATTCGGGGCGTTGCTCGGGATCCTTGTTCAAATACGGTGTAAGGAAGTTCCGCCACGTTTCGGGAACGCCTGTCATGTCCAACGGCTTGCTCACAATGCCCAACTGGATGTCGAAGTCGCTGGTCGTGTCGCTGTTGTAAGGCTTTTTGCCCGTTATCAAATGAACGAACGTTACCGCCAGAGAATATAGGTCTGTGCGGTAGTCGATGTGCTTGCTGTCTCTCACCTGTTCCGGACTCATGTACATCAGCGTGCCGAGTTTCTGTCCCGTCTGCGTGGAGCTGATGCTCTCCCTCACCTTAGCGATGCCGAAGTCAAGCAACTTGATATTGCCTTCATTGTCCACAAAGATGTTTCCCGGTTTGATATCACGGTGCACAATCCCTTTCTTGTGGGTATAGTTTAGCGCATCAACCAGCTGGTTCCACCATTTCACCAGCTCCTCATCGGTAAAACGTTGGCCACGTTTCATCCTCGCCTTCAGGTCGTCGCCTTCGAGATATTCCATCACGATGGTCGGACGACCGTCGATGTCACCATAGTCGTACACCTGACGGATGTTGGGATGGGTCAGGTCCACCATAACTTTCGCCTCGGTCAGAAAACGCGAGACCACTAATTCATCTTGGCACAGTTTGGGCAGCAGCAGTTTCACTGCCGCCTTCTTACCGATTTTGTTCTCGGCATACCACACCTCCGCCATGCCGCCTGTGCCAAGGAGGCGTTGAAGAGTGAAGCCGTTGATTGTTTTTCCTTGCAACATAATATTTAGCTTTACTATTGAACCGAAGTTACCAGACGGACAGACAGGCCGTTTCGACAATAGCTTGAATTACCAGAATTGACACAGTCTTTATTAATCAAAAGACTGTATGAATGCATAAACTCAGCTTGAGATGCCGACCAATAAAGGCCACCCATAGTTTCCCCATCATCGTAAGATAACGACATCCAGACCTCACTAGGCAATATATTCCCTTCTGCATCCATCCTTAGATCCTGCGTCGAAAACTCCTGAACATCCAAACTTCCTGAATTTGGCAGAAAAACCACACCAGCATCTTCCAGCACCTTCCACTGCGAAACGCTAATTGTATTGACATAACCCGATTTTGCTTGATTGGTGTTCTTTAAACTATAAATCGATTCCTCCCAATCGTCAGGCAATAGGACAAGGCCACTTACACCGTTCACCTTGGCCTTTGCGAATCGGATCCCCGATGAAGTATTACGTTTGTTGATGACATAGTTCCATTCATTTTTGGATAATGTATGCCACTTTTTACCGCCACCATTATTAATTTTGTTCTTTCCCCAGTCGGCGAATTTATTGTTACCCCTCAGTGCCGCAGGGTCATCGGCACTTCCCCATGTAAACAGGTCAACCCAGCCGTCATAGGTATCGGAATAGTTTTCATTGGCGCTACCGATAATATCATACGGATGGCTGGCAAATCGCCATTTTTTCGTAGCGGGTTGGTGTTGAAGATTTCCAGAGGCAAAACGAACTTTCTTGGATGCGCTCACCGAAAAGACTCCTTTTGAAGCCTCTTTTTCCATTTTTCCTTTCAACGCCTTCACCTCTTCTACGTATCGGCCATTAGGATATAAAAGCAAATAATTGTCGCAATCTGGGATGGTTGTACAGCTATGATACAAGGAGTCTTCCTCCTTTTCAGCCTTCCACTTGTCTTCTTGTTGATCCATCAAAGTCTCTGCAATGGGAATATTGTCAGCCACATACTGATCAACAAACTGCGTTGCCTCGTCTTCTTGTTTTATTTGGTCTGCCTTAGGCATCAGCAACAATACCAGAACGACAACTACTGCCGCCAATACGCCAAGGCCTATCCAAAGGCCTTTCTTGCTTTTGGTTTGGGACACAGGCCGGTTTTGCGTTGGCTGTATCGGAACATCACCTACGATGGTACCCTCATCGTCCGAATCATCGGCATCAGTAGGAGCACTCACCTCATCATAGCAACGAAGCGCAGGACGTTGGTCAGGCTCCTTGTTTAGGTACGGAGCAAGAAAAACTTGCCATTCCGCAGGCACGCCACTCAAGTCCAGTGGCTTGTAAACAATCTGCTCGCTGATCTCAAAGTCACTCGTGGTATCGCTGTTGTAAGGCTTCTTGCCAGTAAGAAGATGCACATAGGTCACAGCAAGCGAATACACGTCGGTACGATAGTCAATATGCTTGCTGTCCTTCACCTGCTCTGGACTCATGTACATCAGCGTACCCAGCTTCTGGCCCGTCTGCGTCGAGCTAATGCTCTCTCGCACCTTGGCGATGCCGAAATCCAACAGCTTGATGTTGCCTTCCCCATCCACGAAGATATTCCCAGGTTTGATATCCCTGTGCACTATCCCTTTCTTGTGGGTGTAGTTCAGCGCATCAACCAATTGGTCCCACCACTTTTTAAGTTCCTCGTCGGTAAAGCGCTGGCCACGTTTCATCCTCGCCTTCAGGTCGTCGCCTTCAAGGTATTCCATCACGATCGTTGGGCGGCCGTCGATCTCTCCGTATCCATACACTTGGCGAATATTCGGGTGATTGAGTTTTACCATGATCTCCGCCTCGTTGCGGAATCGTTCCACAATATTGGCATTATGAGCTAAATCCTCGTTGAGGATTTTCACCGCGGCCTGTTTATGGATTTCGTTTTCGGCATACCACACCTCCGCCATGCCGCCTGTGCCAAGGAGGCGTTGAAGAGTGAAGCCGTTGATTGTTTTGCCTTGCATGGTTTATTCTTTGTTTAATTATTGTCTTTCTTGGTTTTCCAAAGTGCCATAGGATGGTCCTTTACACATGTCATTTCGGTTAAACATCTGCGCCTCCTTTCTCCGTCAAGTCTGACAAATCCACAGGGACACACAAGCGCCACTCTGTATCATAAACCGTGTTTTCTCTCACATCGGTCAGATAACGTGTGCTCTGCCCGATATTGGCCTTACACTGGCGGAGAAAAACTGACGAAAGGTGTATCTGTTTCTTGAATAGGGAAAGCAAAAAGCCTGTTTTCTGGTACAAATAGGCCTTCCCATAATCCTCCAAATAGCGTTGCAGTTTGTTCTCGTAGTTGGCGATGTTGGGGTGCTTAGGCACATGGCTCAAGGCTTCAAACTCGTCCTTCAGCGAGAAGGTCTTCTTGCCGTCGGCAGAGGTCTTCACTTCCGAGACCTTAATGGCGACCTCGCGGTGCAGCAAATTGTCATATGCCTTATACACCGTCCCAAAGCTGCCGCCACCGATGCGGTCGCGACTTGGACTGTAGGTATAGCGTTTGAAAAATTCTTCTTGGGTCATATTGTATTAACATTTGTCGTTCGACGATTGTGCCAAAGAGTAAAAAAAAGAGCATTTTCGTTGATCGTTTTCGCCCATTTCCATTAAATTACTGCAGCTTGAAGTTCACAGGCAAGTTGTAGCTTACGCGCACAGCTTTACCACGCTGTTTACCGGGTTTCCATTTGGGCATTGCCTTCACGACGCGCAAGGCTTCTTCGTCGCAGCCGCCACCGACTGAACGCTTCACGTTGACGTTTGAAACGTGACCATCGGGTTCAACCACGAAGTTGATGAACACACGGCCTTGAATGCCGCTCTCGCGGGCCATCTGAGGATATTTGATGTTATTAGCGAGATACTCGGCAAGTTTGGCCATGCCACCTGGAAACTCAGGCATTTCTTCGACAACTGTAAAAACCTCTGATTCATCGACTTCATTATTTAATTGAGGTTGAGAGTCCTCCGACAAACTTTGGATTGGCTTTGTGTTTGTTTGATGTTTTGACGACTCTTTTTGTGGCCGATCTTGAGGCTTAGAGACATTCTTAGATAGTTCTCGATTAGATCGTTCTCGAGATTGTTCCCGTGCCTGTTCCTCCGCCATAAGACGTTCAACTTCGGCCATACTGTCGGCTACATGCCGGTCAACAATAGACTTGGCCTCGGCATAATGCTTCGCACTGTGTCCGTATTCCATGATATACAAACGATAGTCATTTACCGTTTGGCATGCATTGAAGGTTTCCGTGTCGAAATCGGGTTGGACGGGTTCTTTCTTCGGCTTCAACAGCAGGACCAGCATTACCACCAAAGCGGCAACCCCTAATCCTATCCACAACCCTTTCTTGCTCTTGGGTTTATCGTTATCTATTTTTGGAGTCGGCTGATCTTTTACTTTAGGTTCTGCTTTCTTTGGTTCCGGCTTTCTCGGCTCTTGTTTTATCAGAGCATTACCCACGATGGTTCCCTCATCGTCAGACCCAGCAGGGGTAGCTGTAGTGCTCGTACTTTCAAAATAACGCAATTCGGGGCGTTGCTCGGGATCCTTGTTCAAATACGGTGTAAGGAAGTTCCGCCACGTTTCGGGAACGCCTGTCATATCCAACGGCTTGCTCACAATGCCCAACTGAATATCGAAGTCGCTGGTGGTGTCGCTGTTGTATGGTTTCTTGCCTGTTATCAAATGCACGAAGGTAACCGCCAACGAATATAGGTCAGTCCGGTAGTCGATGTGCTTGCTGTCTCTCACCTGCTCAGGACTCATGTACATCAGCGTGCCGAGCTTCTGGCCCGTCTGCGTGGAGCTAATGCTCTCCCTCACTTTAGCGATGCCGAAGTCTAGCAGCTTGATGTTGCCTTCCCTATCCACGAAGATATTCCCTGGTTTAATGTCGCGGTGCACAATCCCTTTCTTGTGGGTATAGTTTAGCGCATCCACCAGCTGGTTCCACCACTTCACCAGCTCCTCGTCGGTAAAGCGTTGGCCACGTTTCATCCTCGCCTTCAGGTCGTCGCCTTCGAGATATTCCATCACGATGGTCGGACGACCGTCGATGTCACCATAGTCATACACCTGACGGATGTTGGGATGGGTCAGGTCAACCATCACCTTGGCTTCAGTGAGGAAACGTGACACCACTAATTCATCTTGGCACAGTTTGGGCAGCAGCAGTTTCACTGCCGCCTTCTTTCCGATTTTGTTCTCTGCATACCACACCTCCGCCATACCTCCTGTGCCAAGGAGACGCTGTAGTGTGAAGCCGTTGATTGTTTTGCCTTGCATAGCTTATCTTTTTTAATTCATTATTCTGTTGACAATGCCAAACGAAGCCCAAACCAGCTAGTTCTTACTGTTTGATTTGTATTAAAGCGTGAAGACACACGGCAGGCCTTTTCCACAAATTGGAAACAACCACCACGAGCCACACTAGAATGAAGTCCTGTATCGTTAAAAACAAGGTTAGGATTTATTTGAAAGCCTCCTTTATAAGGGCCATAATCATCACTGCACCATTCCAGCACGTTACCACACATATCGTAAAGGCCCAATTCGTTAGGTTCCATTTGTTTCACAGGATGCGTTTTACAATTCCGCCCATTAAAACTACTATTCTCACAAAACCACCCCACCTTATCCAAATCATCACTTCCCGCGTACTTATAACCTTTACTATTATTTCCACCTCGCGCAGCAAATTCCCATTCAGCTTCTGTTGGCAATCTAAAGCATTTTCCTGTCATCGTATTCAGTTTCATCACAAATTCATAAAGTCCATTATTTCTCCATATACTATCAACTGGCAAATCATCCCCTTTGAACTCGCTTGGGTTATCGTCCATCACTGCTTTCCACAAAGCCTGGGTGACAAGAGTCTCGCCAATAAAATAACTGCCTAGTCTCACATCATGAACTGGTTTTTCTTCCTCGCCCGCGTCATTCCCTTGCTCAGGAGTGGCACCCATCTGAAAGGTTCCTCCTTCAACATACTTCATCACAAAAGAAACACCATTTACAGTAACGACAAGGTCAGCACTTGGGGCTACTAAATTCGGCTCTTCTCGGTCTGTAGTTATACGTAATACCTCTCCCCAATAATGTTCCTTCTCTTCTGTTGACAGAGCATTCCATTCTTCTGTAGTTTTAGTCCCGTATATGTGACCATGCCACTCAAATACGCCATTGACTCCAAATTCTTGTCTTGCTGTTTCAAACGCCTCGCTAAAGCTCATGAAATCATTTACTCTTGTTGAAAGAAACAAATCTGCCGTTTTGGAATAATCATAAATTGTATGTGCTTCTTCAACCTTATCAAAGTCCTCTACGTTAATTTCTTTCAGCGTTGGTCGTTCTTGGGGATTTTTAGCTAAATAAGGTTCAAGAATGTTCTGCCACACCGGCAATAAACCACTTAATTCTAACGGCTTCTGAACAATGTTCATTTGGATTTCGAAATTGCTGCTTGAAGTGCTATCGTAGGGCGCCTTGTTGGTAATTAAATGCACGAATGTGACCGCCAAGGAATAGATATCCGATTTGTACCCAACTCGTTTGGGGTCTTTTACCTGTTCGGGACTCATGTAAAGAAGTGTACCCATAGTGGAGCCGGTGAGCGTTCGAGCAGCATTGTCATAATTCTTTGCTATGCCGAAGTCCAACAACCGGACATTGTCATACTTGTCAATAAAAATATTGGATGGTTTGATGTCACGGTGAACAACTCCCAACTGATGCGTATAATTCAAAGCAGCCACCATTTGGTTCCACCATTTCACAAGTTCATCAGGAGTAAACTGACGACCTTGCTTCATCATGGATTTCAAATCGTCGCCTTCGAGATATTCCATGATAATACATGGTCGGCCATCAACCGTTGTATAGTCATACACCTGTCTAATATTTGGGTGTTCAAGTTTTACCATAACTTTTGCCTCATTCTCAAAACGGGCAACAATTTCCTCATCATCACAGAACTTGGTTAATAACATCTTAACGGCTGCCTTTTTCCCAATTCTGTTTTCGGCATACCATACCTCTGCCATGCCACCAACACCCAATTGATGTCGAAGTGTATAACCATTGACTACAGTTGATTGCATATTACTCAGCTGATCATCATCTACCAATACCAATTCTGGAGCGTTATAGTCGATTATTATGTCATATAAAACTTTCGTAGTAACATTGTCAGGCATATCAAAGTCATAAATGTTATTTGGAATAATGCACCTTTCCGTCATTTTACTCCAAAGGGAAGGCATTTTTCCCAGTAATACACGAACATTATCCCAGAAACATTTTGCTGCAGCACCTGGCCAGAAATCTTCATAATCTTTGGGCCGATTTATTGCCTCAAAATCCTTGTATAATGGTTGTCCTGTAAACAACTCATACAAAACGATTCCAAACATCATCAGATCACCATTCTTGCCATTTTTTTCATCATAACCGCCCCATGGCGCTCGATTATAAAACGAAGGATCAGAAGGTGTCTCTGGAAAATCATAAGGAAGAGGTTTGTTCAGCCCAAAATTTGTCAACAATGGGGCAAATCCATCTCGCGTTCTGATAACCAAAATGCTCCACGGATCAAAGTTTCCATGAATCACATTGTTTTTATGAAGAAAATCCAACCCATCAAGCAATTGAATGGCTATTGACTCTTTCTGTTCCCTTGTCAGTCCTCGTTGAATCAAATCGCTCAAATTGGATTCAAACCTATAGGGCATGACGACATAATCAGAATCATAGCTCATGACACTACCTTCGAAACAGTAATACTCATCATAAAAGACAATATTCTGATGCTTCGGAATACGCTTCAGGACTTCGAATTCATCTTTAAGAAAGAATCTTTTTTCATTAAAGGCTTTGCAGCCAGTCCGAGCCATCTTAATGGTCACCTCACGATGCAACACATTATCGTAGGCCCTATAGATTGAGCCTATTCTTCCGCAATTACTGATAATATCTTGCGCAGAGAATGAATATCGCCGATTAAATTCTTCCTGGGTCATTATCAATTTGCCAATCTTAACTCATTTACTCATATTGGGAAACAAGAACAAGGCGGAAACCAAGGGTAGGCCTTTTGTCATCCTCAACGAACCAACCTATTCCACTCACCCTGCAGCCATCTGCCGTGAAGGACCAACAGCCACCTCGCACTTCCGGAGCGCCATCAAGGAGGTTATATTTTTGACACCATTCCCACACATTGCCGCTCATGTCATACAATTCTAACTCATTTGCCGTTTTAGTAGCTACCTCATGAGTCTTGCCACCACTATTGTTCTGATACCAAGCCACTTCGCTAATAGTATTGCCCCCAGAATACTTGGTGCCTTCTGAGTGTAAACCTCCCCGCGCAGCATATTCCCACTCAGCCGCAGTAGGAAGTCTGAATCTCCTGCCTGTCAACCCATTCAGTTTACGAATAAAGTCTTGGCAATCGTTCCAACTCACATTCTCAACAGGAAGATTGTTTCCTCTGAATTCACTTGGATTATTTCCCATTACCGCTTCCCACAATGCTTGAGTCACTTCAGTCGCTCCCATGTAGAAACTACCAACGGTCACACTATGAACTGGTTTTTCACTGTCCATGGCATCTCTATCATAATTACGTCCCTTTGGATCGTCATTCTGTGCACCCATCCAAAATGTACCGCCTTCCACTTTCATCATATCGAAAGAGACTCCGTTCACCTCAAAAGTTAAAGGATCATCATAAAAATCATCATAAAAAGAATATATCTCGTTACCTGATTTATCGATATATGAATACTTTCCGTCTTTCCATCCAACCAAAGCCAAACCCTCCGAAAAATAGCCTGCCCCATCATACTCAACTTCATTAAGCATTTTTCCCGTCTTATCAATAAAATACCATTTACCTTTCTGTTCATCCCCAATTCTTACGGCAGCAAAACCTTCTGAGAAAAATTGATAATCATCATAATGTGGCCTCACCACTTCATTTCCCTTTTTGTCAATAAAGCCCCATTTGTAATCAAGACAAACAGCCGCAAGTCCATCTGTTTCTTTTGAAAAATCACCTCTAATATCAAGATACTTCGGTGCGACAATCTGTTTGCCTGATTTGTCAACCAATCCATATTTATCATTGATTCGAATTACAGCAACTCCATTAGAAAAATCCCTTGCACCATCATATTGTGGAAGTATTACGTACTTTCCGGTTTTATCAATAAAGCCCCATTTTCCATCCATCTTGACCTTAGCCAACCCTTCATAAAAATCACCGGCGTTTTCGTATATAATATCTATAATAAGATTCCCCGACTTGTCGATATATCCCCTCTTTCCTGTTTCCCAGTCTCCGACTCTTACGACAGCCATTCCTTCAGAATAGTCCTCAACCATATCATACTTTGGACTTACAACTTCTTTGCCTGATTTATCAATAAATCCTCTTTTCCCTGAATCATAATCACCTATTCTTACTATGGCACGCCCTTCACAATAATAGTCTACTTCATCATACACGGGACGCACGATCCAATTACCTTTTTTATCAATAACACCATATTTATCGTTGGTTAGAGCCCAAGCCAAACCATCCTCAAAATCACCAACATTTTCGTACTGAGGGATTATGATCACCCTACCATTTTGGTCAATGAATCCCCATTTGTCATCTTTTTCAACAGCAGCCGAACCATCAAAAAATGGTCTTATTCTGTCAAACTGAGGATAGATAACCATATGACCATTTCTGTCGATGAACCCCCATTTACCATCCAATACAACACCTACCAATTCTTCATCAACAAAATACGAGTTCATTCTTCTTCCATAATTGTCTTTACCATGATAATCAATCCCATCAAATCGAGGCTCTATAACGACATGTCCTTGTTTATCAATAAAACCGAATTTGCCATCCTTACCTGTTATTACATACAATGCTGATTGTTTCGATTTGGGCAAAGCCATTACCAATATGGCCACTATTACCACTGCGACAACACCTAATCCTATCCACAATTTCTTGCTCTTTGGTTTATCGTTATCCGTTTTTGGGGTCAGCTGATCTTTTACTAAAGGTTCTTCTTTCTTTGGCTCCTGTTTTCTCAGAGCATTGCCAACCATGGTTTCCTCATCGTCAGATACAGCAGGGTTGGCTGGCACACTCGTATTTTCAAAATAGTGCAATTCGGGGCGTTGCTCGGGATCCTTGTTCATATAGGGTTCAAGGAAATCTCGCCAATTTGCAGGCACATCACTCAAATCCAAGGGCTTGGTCACGATGCTCACCTGGATGTCATAATCGCTACTTGAACTTGAAGTATTGTCATATGGAGCCTTACCTGTGAGTAAATGTACGAACGTCACTGCGAGAGAATACACATCAGATGACACTCCAACTCTTTTAGGGTCTTTCACCTGCTCGGGGCTCATGTAGATACGAGTACCAAGCGTAGAACCCGTCATTGTCCCAGAAGTAGTGTCCGCCACTTTTGCGATACCAAAATCAAGCAACCTAACATCGCCATCCTTGTCCAGAAAAATGTTCGAAGGTTTGATGTCACGGTGAACAACATTTTGTGCATGGGTGTATTTAAGGGCATCAACCAGTTGGTTCCACCACTTTACCAGTTCCTCTTGAGTAAAGCGTTGCCCTCTTTGCATACGGGCTTTAAGATCGCTACCGTCAAGATATTCCATGATGATGGCGGGGCGGTCGTCAACCGATCCGTAGCCATAGACCTGGCGGATATTCGGATGGTTGAGTTTCACCATCACCACGGCCTCATTGTGGAAACGTTCCACAATTTGCGCGTTGTGCGCCAAGTCATTGTTCAAAATCTTCACGGCGGCTGGCTTGCCGATTTCGTTTTCGGCATACCACACTTCTGCCATGCCACCTCTCCCGAGGAGATGTTGCAGTGTGAAGCCGTTAATTGTTTTGCCTTGCATAATCTTCTCTATTTATTACTCAAGTTGTTTCCAGCAACTAACGCCATTTTTTTTGATTTGAAGAATTAGCCTAAGCAAGGCGACACTTAGTAAAGAAGAAAGAACAAGAACTGAAAATCCATATGAGCTAAACAAAATCAACACTGAACATGCGGTAGTTGCCGTTATCATCCAGAAACCTTTCTTATTCCATGAAAGCAGAAGGATTACAGCAACAATGTTCAATACAGATAATATGGCCGAAGCAACAGAAACGAAAGTGTTTTGACTGGATTCAAAAGCATTCCCAAAATTTGCAAAAAAGGAAATAACATTGGAAATAATCATAAAAACGAACCAAAACGTCACAAAGCCATGACGCTTTTTCTCCATAGGCAAACTTGGTTCCGTTGGAATGGTCTGAGGGTTAGGTTGAATAGGGGGCTTAGGCGAATCTCCAATAATAGTTTCGTCATCAGCAGCAACATCACCTTTAATAATGCTAAACAACTCAACAGCATCTTTGGCGCGTTTTTCAGCATCCACCACCAAACAACGTTCTGCCAACTTGCGCCATTTTTCGGGCATTTTGCCTAAACTGCTCACATTACCGTTTACAATCTTATTGTAAATCTCCATGTCGGCTTGGGTTGTGTTTGCCGCACCGCTGCCCGCGCTGAAAAGCTGCTCGCCTGTAAACAACTCATATAGAATCGCTCCGTAAGACCACAAGTCGGTATTGAAACGCAAAGGCTTACCTTGCAACTGCTCCGGCGAACTGTATTTTGGAGTCCCCGCTCCAAAGCTGTTGCTGAATACACTGCCGTCCACCATCCCAGCAGCCTTGCTAAGGCCAAAGTCAGTAATGAGTGGAATTATTTTGCCACCATACTTCACAATCAGAATATTGCCGGGCTTCAGGTCGCGATGCACTACCTTGTGCTGGTGGAGGAAATCAATGCCCTCCAACAGCTGGGTGGCAACATCTTCCTTCTGTTCAGCCGTCAGGCCATGCTTGATGGCATTAGTAAGGTTGCCGTCGGGATAGTATTGCATTACAGCATAGTCGAAGATACCGTTGGGCATCTCGAAAGAGTAAAACTCCTCGTAATTGGCAATATTAGGATGCTTGGGCACGTGGTTCAGCGCCTCAAACTCGTCCTTAAGTGAAAAGGTCTTCGTGCCATCGGCGGTGGTTTTCACTTCCGAAACCTTAATGGCCACCTCGCGATGGAGCACATTATCGTAGGCTTTATAAACCGTACCAAAGCCGCCACCGCCAATGCGGTCGCGGCTCGGGCTGTAGTTATAACGCTTGAAAAATTCTTCTTGAGTCATTTTAGAGTTCTCTTGCATAAAAAAAACGGGCCGTATCATGGGAATACGGCCCTAGTTTAATTTAGTTTATCTAGTCAAATCATCGGTATCCATACTCTGTTCGGCAATGGAAACACGAAAACGTGTCTGTCCAAGGCAAAACGTATCGCCGTCGCTCAGATAGACTTCTTCTTCGCCATCCATTTTACCTTGTTCATTGTTGATTTTGATACCATTCTTACTCCGTATGTCTTTCAATGTAAAGCCTGTCTTACCTTTTCGAGTGATGGCTGCATGTTTTCTGCTCATCATTTTATCAGTTGTTACGACCTCTACATCAGGGCGAAACTCAGGGCCTCCACTATTTTTACGTCCAACAGTATAATAATCAGAGGTTAACTCGAAACTTTGGTAAGCGGTGTAACTATTCGGAATGGTCTCAAGCAACAGCGACATTTCTTTGCCTCCACCTCCAATTTCAGTGGGATCACTATCGAATTTAGAGGCCAAAGAGGGTGAGATGGGAATGAAGAATTTCTTCTGGCATTTCGGACAAGCACCTGGCTTTTTTGTTCCCAAATCGCTTTCAACAACAGGAACGGCTATTTTACAGCCACATTGAGGGCATGTAACGGTAATCTTTATAGTTTTACTCATAACACCTTAAATGATTACACGAATTCATCCATGTTCATATTGTTGTCGATAGTGGCATCAGGATCAAAATCAACATCGGCGAGTAAATCCACGTCAGGGTTTTCAGTCGAAAGCCCATCGTCAGTTGTATCAAATACATCACCTTCAGGATTATCAAACGTAGGATCATCTATTGCGCCACCTCCTGTACCATCATCAATCACCAAGCCCTCACCACCATCAACAGGTTCGTCTTCAGACAGGACAACCATGTCATCAATTTCATGAATGTTTTCTTCAGCTACGACAAGATTGCCTTCCGTATCTACTAATGGATCCACAATTAAGGTGTCGTATTGGCCATCACCAATTGTATCTACAACAAGATCCGGAATATCATTATCGTTCACATCTACCATTGCCACATCAGAAACTCCATCATCATCCAAATCAAGTTCCGCAATAACATCCTCTTCATTCACCACGAGAGTTTCGGGCACATCTATCACTGGTTCCTCTGGATCAACAGGCTCATCTGGATCAGTCGTTGCAATCGGTTCCTCTGGATCAGTCAGACCAACCGGTTCCTCGGGTTCAACAGGTTCATCTGGATCAGTTGTTGCAATCGGTTCCTCTGGATCAGTCGGACCAACTGGTTCCTCGGGTTCAACAGGCTCTTCCGGATCAGTGGTTGCAATCGGTTCCTCTGGCCCAACAGGCTCTTCCGGATCAGTGGTTGCAACTGGTTCCTCGGGTTCAACAGGCTCTTCCGGATCAGTGGTTGCAATCGGTTCCTCTGGCCCAACAGGCTCTTCCGGATCAGTGGTTGCAACTGGTTCCTCTGGCTCTTCTGGATCTAGATGAGAAGTAGTGTGATACACGTCACTCCAATACTGGTCGTGCTCTTCTGGTGTCATTGCGTTCCATTCATTAGCATAATATGTGCCATATGTATGTCCGTGCCACACGAACAAGCCTCCTGGTCCTACCTCATGACGAGCTGCCGCAAACGCTTCACTGAAACTCATGGAATCGTCAACACTTGTAGCAACGTCCATATCATGTCCAGTCAGATGTTCGGATGCTGTTGGAGCATCTGTTTCTTCTTGTCCTTCTAAGCCTCCTTCTTCATCAGACAATTCTTCCCCGTCTTCGGGATTCACCGGAAACACCATCTTAGGAATCAACGTTCCGGCTACACCAACTGCTGCGCCAATACCTGCAGCTGCCATAGAGCCTATTTTTCTTTTCGTTTTAGACGATGCGGGCAAGGAGTCCTTGTTTTCCTGTTCACCCATCATGTTTTCCTTTTGTGTTTCGTCCATTGATTGTTGCTCTGCCTTTGGGTTTTGATTAATACGTGATTGGTCAAAAATTGTTTCTTCGTTATCCATTTTGATTCATTTTTTCCGCCAAATACCCAAACACGGAGTGTAACATTTCAATTTTTAGCTACATACGAAAAGAAAGCGGGGTATCTCATGCTGTCTGTTGTCTCATTAGGTCGTAGGAAACCTTCCAAATAACAAGCAGATTTGATACCCACGCTTTACGGCGGGGCATCTGCATCCGTCTTGCTTTCGATTTGGATCAGTTGAATTTCCT
>JAEEGL012445093.1_pt1 | contig 21798 bp, 41 predicted proteins | sample 9134231 | NCBI WGS metagenome assembly JAEEGL01 (sample SAMN16246548, study PRJNA631951) | gut metagenome | biome: gut microbiome; feature: rumen; material: fiber-attached | host: Bos | place: Iran: Karaj | collected 2018-10
CATCGTTCTGTCACCTCCATTTCGCAAATTCTGTGTTTCTGAAAGTGTCAATGAAATGATATTTCCCATTTTCATCAGGCGCTTGCACTCTGACGTTGGCGAGAGCAACCAGCAAACGATCGATCTCTGTATGATAACGTGCGTCGAAATAGTCTCGAACGCAAGACACAGCTCTATTGATCGAAGCGTGTCTCAGATAATCAAGGAATGCGGTCTTGACCATATCGAACAGAACAGGATCCGTATATAGTTCAATCGGGCATGCACACTCATCGGAGAGGTATTGCTTAATATGCACCTTGATATTATCGAGTTTTCCGTGCCGTTTTGTGATAAAAATGATGTTTATGGTTCTGTCCTCCATCACTTCGCTCATTTCTTCGTGCTCTCCTTTCAATCATCCAAGTATCTGTACATAACACTACGGAAATCACGCTGCATCCACTGGGTCAGAAAACACCAATCCTTATCCGTCTCTTGCTCCAAGATGCGGTCGATCATGTCGAGGATCGCGTCTTTTGCTTCGATATAACGCTTACGTTCCTGTTCCGAAAACTGAATCATTTTCCAGCTCCTTTCAAATCAATTTGTACGATCCCCGCCTATACTCTATCGCACGCTGAATGTCGCCCGCGTATGTGCCGCATTGGCGAAATCACATACACGCATTCTCCCACTTGGTGGGCCTTCTCGGACTCGAACCGAGGACAATCTGCTTATGAGGCAGGTGCGCTCACCTCTGCGCCAAAGGCCCAAATCAGTTCACTTTTCACTTCCGCGATCATCAGAATTTCCAGAGCCAGTTGGATGCGGATACTTGCGGATCAGGATCGTCCCGTCGCTTACTGAAAGGATTTCGACCGCGCTTCCCTCGTTGAACTTCATGAAATGACGAAGCTCTTTTGGAATTGTGATCCGACCAAGCTCATCAATATGGCGAATGAATCCGGGCGCGTGAATCATACCTGCATCACCTCCGCTTCTGCGAGGTGTCGGACGAGCTGCTTTGCGATCGCTGTGAGACGATCGTTTTCCACGGTCAGTTCGTGACCGTAATCGACCGGAGTACCCTCCGCGTTGATCGTGTCGATGTTTTTGTCCATCATGTCGAGAATCTGTGCGGCGAGCACAGCGATCTTGTGCGCACGAGTGCTCCGCTCTTTTCTCTCGTCGAACACAGGCTTAACATCACCTGTGAACTCCCATCCTCTGAACTTCAAAGGCATTACGATACCCCTTTCCGCCGATTCACTTCGGCAATGATTTCATTCATGTTCCGAGTCAGCAGCCAGAAGAAGTCCTCCTCGCGCATCCGCTTGCATTCGATTGCTTCCTTCACGACCGCCGCCTCTGTCACTTCGCTGCAGTTGCACTGAACGGCTGTGATGATATCGTCAAAGGTTACGCCGTCGCACAGGGTGTCGGTGTCGAGCATATCGACGCCAAGCTTCCAGACATTATCCATTCTGAATTATTAGCGCAATCCGAGGAGATCCTGTTTCCTCGTGTTTTCCTTACGCTCACATTCACGCTGCTTATAACGAACGATCATTGCCGCGTCCAGAAGCGATTCCTCGAGCGTTTCGACACCGACAAGAGCCACACATTTCTCGCAGATGTGATAGATGGCAGAGTCTTTCTTCAGATCAAATACGATCAGATCGGAGTTCTTGATATGGCAAAGATAACATTCCTTGCCAGAAATCGATTTACGATAGATCAGCTTTGCATTCCTATACATTTTGATTGCCTCCCAATCATTATTCATTTCTCCCAATGACAAGCCGGACGCAAAAGTCCCAGTCATTTCCGCCTTTAGCGGAATACTTCATCATTTGATACACGGTATACGAACCGAGTCGAATGGTCACATACGACGGATGGAATGACACCGCGCGAAGATCAATCCGCACGTCCTTATTAGGTGTTGCGTATAATTGCTCAACCGATTTGATTTTGCAATCCTTTTCGGTATCATACGCATCGGCGCACAGCATGAATGCCGTCCCATCTATAACTGGGTCTTTCAGATCAGACCAATGACATTCCCGTCTGAATCCGATGTGATCATCAGGGTCTGTGTCGTCGTATCCAAACATCCCGAAAATCGTTGTGTACCTTGTTGCATCATGCAACGCCATCAGAGTTTCGTGATACGTCATATTTCATCCACCTCACTTGGTTTATATCTTAATTATTTTGCCGAAGATCCGTACGAATTCGCATACAGTAGGGAACTCATCTTCATCATCGGAACGTGCCGTGATAACCCTTGTCCTACTGAGAATTGGGTTTTCTCTGATTGCGTTTTCGGCGATTGAAGATGCGTCTGCAAGGCTGTCCAGGTCTGCATCAAAATCGACTACCTCAAACCAATCACCATGTCTTACGGACGCCTCAACGCAATAAGTAGTCATCGTTTTTCCCTTCTGTGATCGTAGTCATCACTGTACTTTTTTGGTTTCTTCGCCAGACTTTTCCTTGATTTTCGAGAATGCGCTCATTGCATTAACGATACTGAAGGCGCATCCGAAAAGGGCAAGTACACATAGCCCTGTTTTATCTCTCATGCTACATAACGCAGCATTCATAGCATTAACGGCTGCGAATAATGACCACATCAGTGTATAGAGCCAGTGTACGAAGTTTTCGAGTGTGAATTTTGGCATTTTATACTCCTTTCGTTTCCAAATCAAATCTAAATCGCGGCATGGGTCTCTCACCCATACGAGGCGCGGATTGCTCCGCCGTACGCTCTTCGCAATCGCGCTTGGTTAATATTTTTGTGCGCTGTCGTGCCTTTTTCATTTCGTTTCGCTTTACAAGGATTTTCTTTTTGTTCGCCGCACTTAGGAATCGAACCTAAGTCCTCCCGCCCTTGCGGCGTGCTAAACCAATACACCATGCGACTAATCCCGTCCACCGTCGGAAAGGATTGCGCAGCCTTTCTGACGTTTGCGCTTGTGGAACGATTCAAAATGGCTCTTTACTCACTACGCGATTTATTTACATTAGATAGTGCGGAATGAATCGATGCCCGGAATCAGGCCCAAATACCGTCCGTTTTCGAACGAGCAGTGAACTGTCCCTGCATCGTCAACATGATGCACCGTTCCGCGTGTGCCGTCCGGGATTGGATTCGGATCGTCGCCCATGTGGTTAAGCACGATCTGTGCTCCGACCGGGAATCTCTCGCGGATCCGGTTCACTTCTGCTTGCGAAGGGAAATAGTGATTCATTTTTGATCTCCTTTCATCCTTCGTACCTCACCGACACCACGCGATCATCGAAAATCGTTTCGGTTCCGCAATCGTCCATCACAACCGCGATGTGATCGCCGACCATCCAGTCTTCCGCGCCGGTGAAGCTCCATTCATTGCCAGATCGATCGACAAACGTCACGGTGTCGGTCTTGCGATCCACGCTGGTAACAATTCCGCTTTTGGCGTACTGTGTGCTTTCGATCGTCTGCGGCGGCGGGCAAGTCACTCCGGTCAGCAGGATCAAAATGATCGCGATGATGACCAGCGTCGGCAAAAGCTGTTCGTCTTTGGTAAGCATTTCGTGCTCCTTTCGGATTCCATTGTAACGCCTTTGATCAGGCGAGATTGTCAATCCACTGCAACGCCGGTGCAATATCGGTTGCGAGGTGGTAGAGTTCTTGCGCCGCGTTGATGGCGGTGCGGGTTTCGGTGAGGCGGCGGCGGAGTGCCGCAATCCATTTGCGAATCATTTTCTACTCCTTTCGGACAAACAAAAAAGCAGGGGTAAACCCTGCTCGGTGTTGCAAGCGTTTCCGCTTACGTTTTCAGTTTCATGATCCCTTTGAACGTGAGTTCATAAAAGAATCTGTCGTCGTCCGTACATCCCATTGTGACAGCGTCGGCGAGATCTTCTGCTTTGTGTAACAGTTCGATTTCGTCATCTGTCAATACCCAGTACACATGACGCACTTCGATGTAGCCGATGTCCTTCATGTCATCATCAAAACCGATATCCAAAGTCAAATCGGAATCGTTTTCGTCCACGAGGCTGCGTACAATCTTAGCGGCTTCATTCATCTCTCGCATGCGCTTTTCGTTTGGCACATAGAGTCGCATTGGCTCTCCGTACTTCGCGACAAGCTCGCGGTATCTGCGGATCAGCATTTCAAGATCTGAAAAGTAATCCGGATTGAATTCGATTACGTCGCCCACGCTCCACCTCGTTTCATTTTGATTAGGCGCTTTTACTCGGAGCGCCGGAACCGATCCCGCTGACACACACGAAATCTGACGGGATGACCATTTTGGATCGCGCACACGACCTCGCAATCCAAATCATTTTCGCTTTCGCGATGGCTGCCAGTTAGCCACTTACACTTTACCACAACGAAGCGGCTTTTGCAACCCCGTTTCGTTCCTATGCCGCAATCGAAGCGAAAACGTCTGCCGCCTTGCGCCGATACGCTTTCAGAAGCTTACGCAACATCGCGCGTCGTTCGTTGTGCTCAGCGACTTCCCATTCTGTTCCGATCATGCCGCTCCACTCTCTTTCGTGACCGGCGAGTTCCTCTTGCGCCTTACGCAGTCCCGCAATGATTTCCTCGAAGGTACACTTGCGAGCGATTTCCCTTGCGGATTCGTTTTTCATTTCAGCATACGCCATAGCCAAACTCCTTCTCCTTTTGGATTGATTTCTTTGGCGTGCAATCAGCGTTACCCAGACGCGCCACGAGGAGGCTTGCACTTGCGTCCAGACGGGATCACCCGTCGATTCATTTTCAGATGCGATACGATCCAATTTCAACCTTGAGTCCATTTTCCTCTGCGAAAGCGATTGCCTTTTTGTGTGCGGCAGACGAGCATCCGAAGCACTTTCTCTTTCCGTCCGCGAGTCTGACATAGTAACCGATAAATCTCATATTTCCCTCCGAATTCATTTTGATTGCGTGATTAGCTTAACCCAGACGCGCCACGAGGAGGCTCACGCTTGCGTCCATAGCGGGATCAAATCCCGCTTTCGTTCACTTCTCCTCATTGCGCTTGTAGAGGGATTCGTAGCTTCCGTCCGTCATGATTCGGTTGATGACCTGCATTGCCAGATTCAAAACCGTTTTGCCCTGCGGCATGGTGACGGTGAGGGGCTTGCGACCCTTCTTGCACGATACGAGGGTCATGAACGCGATGTCCTTGCTTGTGACCTTGTGGACGTTGAGTCCGCTTCCGTTGTCGACGAAGTAGATCGCGTCGACGACTTCCTGAAGGCGTTTCGTAAGCTGTGCACCAGACGTCGGATCTGCGATCTGAGTTCGTTCCGCCTGCTTGCTCATGCGGAAGTTCGCGATCAGATCTTTCCAATCGCCGCCGAGTTCTTTCGTCGCTTTCGCAGCGAGGAATCTTGCGAGATCTTCCGGCTTGTAGCGCCAACCCGGAGTGTGACCGATCTGAGATCCGCAGAAGTTTTCGAGTTCGATGAGGTCGATGTACGCGAACGCCTCATCGAGTTCGTACGAAACCGCGTTCGTTTTCTTGTCGACGAGCCGCTTGACCTTGACCTGCGGATACACAAGGTCGAGAATCGCCTTGCGCATTGGATTCTCATCGGTTCTGACGGCGGAATACTTTTCGAGCCGCAGTTCGTTGTTGAGTTCCGCGCACTTGGATTCCGCTTCTTCGATTGCCTTGTTCACGGCATCGATGGACGCTTTGTTGGAGATTGCCTCATTGAGGACTGCGACGTTGTGTTCGAGCTCGGTGCGCAGCTCGATTGCGCTTTTGACTGTCTTTTCCGACATAGTGGTGATTTACCATCCTTTCTTTATTTGACTCTTGCGAGCCATTTAGAAACCCGCCTTACATGAAGCGGGAATCTAAATGGTTCAATTATCTTCGAATTTTACGAGCACCGCGAACCGCGATCCTTTTGCCACGAAGTGGGTGGCTTTTGCGTGTTTCGGTGAAATACCCCCTTGCCGCACGTTTTATGCGAATGTGCGACAGCGTTGGTCTGACGAAAAACGTGTCCGTCGTGCGACAACCGCCGTATGCGATCATCCTTCCGCGTAGTCTCCTACTGCTTTTCTTGACAATGCGAACCATTCACGATCTCCTTTCATAAGCCTTTTGAGAACCCCGCTTGCGTGAAACGGGGAACTCAAAGGACTCAAAAAGCGGCGCTTGCGCGTCGCTTGAAAGTTGCTCTTACGTTTGGGTGCACTTCGCCCAATACCTACGCCCGGTCGCGCTTGCGTTCCCGCTTGCGTTTGCGAAACGATTTCGACACCAACGCCCAGACCCGGAAGGAATTTGCGTTGTAACCTCATAGATTGCCAGACCCGGAAGGAATTGCAAAGAGGTCGTTTCCGTCGTTGCGCTTGCGCTTGCGTTCCCGCTTGCGTTTGCGTTTGCGGTAGGTGACTAACCCCTATACAGTCAAGCCGTCTTTCGCGTTGCGGCTTGCGGCGCGGCGTTCGTGCCGTGCGTCCGTGCGTGTTCCGTTCCGCGCCGTGCGGCGCGTGCGTGCCGTGCTTGTCGCGTTCGCTTGTCGCGTTCGCGTCCTTGCGTCATATATGTAACGGCAAACGGCGTTTGTTAACTAAACCCGCAAAAAATTGCACAAAAAAAGCGGGCATTATGCCCGCTTGTCGTCCGTGTTTTATTCGGCGTTTCGCTTGCCGTCCGTCGTGCCGTTGATTGCGTCATACGCCCGCCGAATATCGCGCATTGTGTAGGTGATAGCCGCACGCGATACGCCGAGCCGCCGCGCAATTTCCGCTTGCGACAAGCCGCCGAGCAGATACCGCAGAACGCGCCCCGCCTTGCGGTCCTTGCAAGCCGCCGCAAGCCGTGCAATATCTGCTTGCAAGTCCTCAAGCGTCAATGCGTCGTAAACGTCCCAATATTTGGGAACGGCGATATAGCCGATATGCTCCGCGCCGTCTGCGTCCGTCGTGACCGTTTCAACCGCGCCCGCCGTGCGTGCCGTCCGTGCCTTGCTTGCATACATAACTTTATTCGCGGCATTGCAAGCCGCGCGGAACGTGTCGCCGTCAAGCCGCGCCCGCCGTGCGTGCCCGCGCCGTTCGATGATTGCAACATATGCCGCGCCGAACATATCCAACGCCGCGCCGCTTGTGTCCGTTGCAAGCGCGTCGTATACCGCCGCCGTGCGTGCCGCGCCGTCCATGATACCGCGCAAGCGGTTATAATCCGCCGCCGCTTTTCCGATCGCCGCGCGGATACCGTGCAAGCCCTTTTCTGCGCTTGCCGCCGTCGTGTCCCGCGCCGTCAATTTACGATACGCCGCGCCGTCGCCGTTTTCGATTGCCGCCGCGATCGCCGCCGCGCGCTTGTCATTGTGTCCCGTGCGTTGGTACGCGATCCGCGCCGCGCAATATGCGGTAAAGAGTGCCGCCGCCGTCGCCGTCATTTCCTTGCCGCGCCGTTGCGCCGTGCGTCGTGCCGTCGCGTTGACGCTGTACGCGCCGTGTGCCGTGTGTGTGCCGTGTGTGTGTGTCATGGTGTGAACCTTTCCGCACGCCCCGCCGTGCTATATAGGCGGCGCGGGGTGATATGTACCGCCTACAAGTATAGTATATGGTAACCTGGTAAACGGTACAAGAGGCGTTAACTAAAATCCGATAAAAATTTTTGCAAGTCCCAAAAACCCTTATAAATAGGGCATTTTCCGGCATGGCTATCCGATAAACGGTACGGCAAAAGGGCGTATTTTTGGTATTTATGCGCCGTTTTTCCGGCAGCGCAGTGTCTGTCTATCTTTCCATCCCATAATTCCCAACTTTCAATTTTCGGAATATCTTTTCGGACGCATCCAGCATAACTACTGGCGATTTCCACCATTCTTATTGCCAGATAAATAAAGCGAGGAGCCGCTCAACTCTCGAATAAAACCCCACAAAAAGCCGCACAAAATCTCGCAAAACGCCCGAAAACCCCGGGGTATATTTGCAAAATGCCAGAAAAAATTAAAATAAATGCGCCGAAATAATGCAAATTGACAACGCGCGATTTTTTGATATGTTATAATACAGTCAGTGGTTGATGAGTTTCCTATCTGGCAATTGTGCGAAGCGCTGTCGAGTTTGACCACTACCGACCCAGTCTTTTGAGCTCCTATCTCCGGCTGTGTCGAAGACCCTGAACTCCTATTGTCTTCTCTATTAAGGACCCGCGCCAAAATCCCCAGGTTTTCTGGGGGTTTTTCGTTGCGTTTTGTAACTAAAAGTACACAAGAATTGATTCGGAGGTACGAATGAACAAGCCTGTTTGCGTCGTCGATCAGATGATGGGCGGCGGCAAGACAACCGCGATGGGCAAGCGGATGAATGCGCATCCGGAAATGCGCTGGATGTTTGCCACGCAGTATATCACCGAGTGCAAGCGGATACGCGAGATGTGTCCGGCGCTCAATTTCCAAATACCGGACGATGAGAATACGACGAAGTCCGCCGATGTGTTGCGACTGATTATCAGCGGTGAAAATATAGCGCTATCACATTCTCTGCTCAGCCGATTTACGACCGAGATGTTGGACGCCCTGCACGATCAGCACTACAACCTTGTGATGGATGAGGTGTTTGACGTGATGCACACCGTAAATGTGAGCGAGGCGGATAAGCAGTTGTTAGAAGATAGCGGCTCGATAAAAGGCGACGAGCTGACCGGGTCTATGCAGTGGACGCGGGAAAACTACCACCAGGACAGTAAGTTCTACGAATTGAAGCAACGCATGGACCTCGGCGGTGTTGTCGAATCCGGCGATAAGCGTATGATGGAGTGGATGTACCGGCCAGACATGTTCGAAGTGTTCGACGAGGTGTTCTTGCTCACCTATCTGTTTGAGTGGTCCCCCATGCGCTTCTACTTTGATATCGTTGGGATCCCATTCTTTTACAGCGGCGTTCGAAGAGATGGGCGCGGAGAATATGTGCTGTGTCGCGCTGACGAGGCGGATAGACCGCGCATGAACTTCCGCAACATGATACACATCATAGATGGTAAGAAGCGCAATGATATAGGCAACGACTATTACGCGCTATCGAAATCGTGGTATGAGAAGGCGCTGAAGAGCAACAAGAATAATATTAAGCGGTTACGAGACAACATGCGCAATGTGAAAGAGACAGACTGGGGCGCCGTGCGATCGTCCGACGTGATGTGGTCCACGTTTTCTGGCGATATCAAACCCAAGGTGCTGCGCAGTTACGAGAAAGACAAACGCCACAGGTACTGGATTAACGGGACGTTTGTAGAGTTTAGCTGTCGAGCAAAGAACGAGTTCGGTCACAAGCACCACCTTGCCTATCTGGTCAATGTCTTTTTGCCGAGCGCATTGTCAGTAATGTTGGCGAACCACGGCGTAAAACCGACGAAAGAAATAACTGACGGGTACGCGACATCCGTGATGATACAGTGGATCTGGCGATCTGCGATTCGCAACGGTGAGGAAATCTGGTTGTATATGCCGAGCAGACGCATGCGCGACCTACTCAATAAATGGCTCGATGAAGTCGACGGAAAGGGAAACTAATAGGCGTAAGTGAACTGGTGGTCCGTGGACCACCAGTTCGTCATTGTGAGACTTTCGGCAATAAGTCGCCTAATTTGCCAAAGGTCCACGAGAAAGGAGCATACTTGAACATCCATTGCATGTCGCGAGCGGAAGCGCAGAAACTCTTCCGCAAAATGCCAGCCGCTGAAAAGATCCACTACGCGTGTATCTCAATTACCGGCACATGGGATCCGCCGCTGAACAGGTCGTTCTTCCCGCGCTACACCCTGCCGCTCACATTTGATGATGTCGACGGGCGGCTTGCCACTGATAGCAACTTGGTGCCGATGAGCGACGTTCACGCCGACGAGATCGCAGGCTTTGTGTACCGCGTCAGCAAAGACCAGTCCATCACCGATCTGGTCGTTCATTGCGACGCAGGGGTCTCCCGATGTGCCGGGATAGCAGACGCGATTTCCTCATGGTTCGGTCAGATGTTTATATACACCGGGTCGCGGATTAAGCCGAATATGTATTGTGCCGAGCTCACGCGTAAGGCGCTCCATCGGAAAGTCTGGTATGAATTGTTTCGCAAAATTCACAGCGAGACGGACTGGTATCCGAACGGCTACGAGGTCGACGTAACAAAACCGCTGGAAGAAATACTTAAGGACTTAGTTGATCGCTATGAAGAAGAGCAGGAGAAAACAGAGACCTGAACCGCCGAGATGGTTTTGGCTTGACACAGACTGTTGTTGGATGTGTAAAAGCAGAAATGGGTGCGGTGGGTGTAAGTTCTTGAAACGATACAACAAAGAGCATCCGACGGCAACACGCGCAACGAATAAAGCTATACAAATGGAGATTAGGAATGAGCAAAGTGGTCAAATAGGAGGTGTTTGTAAACGGTGAGTTTTGAAGATATGCAACAATGTGTCGAGGAGTGGTTTGCTGACCACTCGTGCAGTCTCGCCGACATCGCGCGGACTTACGCGACGATTATGTGTGCGGCGGAGAGACAGCTTGAGTATTATGACGCGATATATAAGGAACAGAATGAGGAGAATATGCGCGATGTGTGAAAGTGCGGGAAAGAAACCCGTTTGGGTTTCGGAAGTTTATCGCAAGCATAAGTGGAGACTGGATGAAGACGGTAATATCGATGAATTCGCAATGGAGTATGACTACCATAATGGGCCAGCATGTGAGCGTTGCCATGAGTCGTTTTGTATGTTCTGCGTAAAAGACTACGAAGCAGAACTCGAAAAGGGGCCGTGTGACTGCTCGCGCTACGAGTGTCCGACCTGCCATCATGAGGTAAGCTTCTGTTTCAAGAAACCGTATTGCGCAGATTGCGGGCAGAAGCTTGATTGGCAAGATGTGAAATCTCCTATGGATATGAGTAAAGAAAACCACATGTTTACGGAAGTTGACGATGTGTGAGTTCTGCGAGGCAAACAAGCCTCTCGAGGAAGAGTATAATAACTATGATGCGAAGATCATGCGCATGATTCCCCTGCCGCCCATCAACCTTACCACTGGCAAATATGAAGACGAGCTTGAGCCTCCGTATTATACGTTGGATATCTACGATTCGTATGACGATGAACACTTTGGTGAGATTGCCAGTATACCCATCAAATACTGCCCGATCTGTGGAAGATATCTGTTGACCGGTAAAGATCTTCTCGAGTGGTACAAGTTAATTCAGCGCACAAAGGAGAACAAATGAAAGAATATCTTGACAAGCGGGCGGTCGAGCATGCCGTCCTCCATCATTCTGGCGATTCCGCGATTGTCGCGGTGCGCGAAATCGAGCCAGCGCAGGTGATCCCGGTTGAGTACATCCGAGAATACGTCAGGAACGCGAGCATTGCCGCAGAGAGTGCGAAGCTGCGAGGAGATATATACCTCGAGATGCAGTGGCGCATCAAAGAGGAAGCCATGAGAGAACTACTGTTCTGTTATTCGTTTGGCAATCTGGAAAAGGATGAGTGTTGTGATTATGACGAATGAGGAAATAGTTTCGGCGCTTCGGCATTGCGCCAAGTCCGGCACCTGTCAAAATTGCCCGAATAACCCAACGGGAGTACTCTTGCCGTTTTGCTCCGTGCTTCCAAACGCAGCTGATGTGATCGAGCAGCAACAGTCGGAGCTCGAATTAAAAGAACGCATTATCAAGGGTCTGCAAGAAAACAGTGGTGCGAACTATCGCATGTGGAAGTATTACGAGGCGGTTGCTCAAGAACATTGGGATATAGTCAAAAAGATTGCGAGCGATCTGTGTCGTCTTCAGCGAGAGGTCGAAATATTGACGGAGGTTGGCTGTGGATAATAAAGAAATAATTGAGGCGTTGCGGTGCCCCGGGCACAATCCGATATTTCATTATTGCGATAAAGAAGATTGCCCATACTGCCAGTATTCATATCACGACAATCTGCACAGATGTAATGTCCAGAATCTTGGGCTTGATGCCGCCGCAGCGCTTGAAGCGGCTGACAAGCGGATTGTAAACTTATTGACCGCATTGCATCTTGCAAACGAAAAACTTGCATATGTAGATTGTCAACCGTATACGGAAATTGATGGCGAAGAAATGATTGACGATTGGGTAAAAACTTTGGTTTACGAGGAACTACACACGCAGTTGCCGAAAGAGGGCGAGTGCGAATCAAAGAAACCGAAAACTGTTAAAGAAACAGAGTATTCGTTTTACTGCGATTGCCCGACTTGCGGAGGCAGATTGATAAGCAATGTGGACGGCGAGTGGTGTGCCGGATCGTTTGATCGGTTTTGCAGAATGTGCGGACAAAAGATAGACTGGTCGGAGTATTGTGGATGGTCGAATAAGCCGTACTGCGGCGCAAGGATGAAAGGAGAACGGGATGAGTGAACGGCTGATTGACAAAATCAAGCGTGCGTGGTGCGAACGGCGGCTGTCCATGTTGAAGCGGATAATCAAATGGGCGGTGACGCGATATGACGATTTACAGGACGGAACGTTCCTTGCGTTGTCGTGGGGTGTGGACGAAATCACGGATTATCACGTTATCGCAGAACGGTCGTATGACTGGGGTAATGTGTTCGGAACGAGAGTGGAGAGGTATGATGCATGAGCGAACAGAAACTGAAACCGTGTCCGTTCTGCGGATCGAGAGATGTGAGGATTATCTATAACGAGTGTTCAAACAGATTATATATAGGTCGTGATGGTGGAATAAGACACACGCCGCTGACACACAGCGTTAAGTGCCTATGTTGCGATTCAAAAACAGGAGAATATGAAGATTGCGTGGTGGCAATAGCCGCATGGAACAGGAGGGCGAACGATGAAGCTGATTGTTGAGATGGAGATGCCAAAGTGTTGCGCAAAGTGTCCGTTGTCTGAACGCACAACAGCGTGGGATCAAAAAGAAGAAAAGGAAGTTGTCGGTTATGTGTGCGATATTGAACAATCATTTTTTATGAAAGAAGATGATGCCGCGAAAGAAAGAGCGCATGGATGCCCGATTAAAGGAACTATTCCGAGCGAACACGGACGGCTTATAGACGCAGATGCTTATCAGTATTATGGAGACCTTGCAGATGAGCCGACTATTGTTCCGTCAACAAGAAAAGGAGAAAGACGATGAGCAGATACATTGATGCTATACCGTTTGCACAAGCGGTTTCTGATTTGCGAAACAAAGAGCGCGAAGAATACGACAACCTTGTCGGAAAGCACAGATCGCTTGCAAGGAGTATTCACGGACAGCACGTTGAGTTTTGCGAAAAGATGTTGAAAGCAATTCGCGAGCAGCCGACCGTGGACGCTGTGCCTGTGGTGCGGTGCGGAAAATGCAAACATTGGGATCCGAAGGCGCTCTACTGTCCAGAGATTGATGAATACATATCAAACGACAAGTGGTTCTGTGGCTCCGGCGATCAAAAGGAGAACGACGACAATGAAAGTAGATGTGGCAGTACCGTTTGAATTTTGCGAAAGATGTCCGCGCCTCGACATTCAAGTGTCCAGCGCGGTCTTTGATTTTCATGTCGTCGTATCACGAAAATTTATATGCGCCAATGAGGAGTTCTGTAGGCAGATCGTGAAGGAGGCTTGGGATGCAAAACGAGCAAAAGATAACTAAGGATATATTTACAGACGCATGGCTTGCATTTTCGCGCGTGAATGTCGGTGACACGGTAGATGGTATGTGGGGTTACCGAGAGTGCGCTTTATCTGTTGGCGATATCGTACATCTGCTTCGCGGCGGCTGTCTCTATACCGAAAACGGAGAGTATGCAATGACCGTCGTTCTGAAGAGGGCTCAAACAGACGATGATGAGTATGAAGATCTCGACGCCGATGATGATTGGGACTATTCGGATATTTGCTACGAATGCACCGGATATGGCGATGACTATTCGTTGGACGAAGATGGAGAACTGGTATCCGCCTGTCCCACCTGCCCGTTCAACAGATACAAGGAGGACTAATGACTGATTACGAAAAAGCGGTTGTAACCGCATACACCGGCAAGGCAATGCTTTGCGGAGAGAAACTTGGTGTCTTCTATGACTATGTCCAAAAGTTGCTTGGCCGACCGGTGTGGACACACGAACTCGCCGACCACGACGTGTGGGAAGAGATCCACGCAAAGAGCAAGGACGATTTTATAGAGCTGTGCGCGGACGAGCCTCTCGGCAAGTGGGTCAGCGCGGATCCGTTTACAGACACTATGATGTGTAACAAGTGCGGGTTTGAAATACCGAGTATTGAGTTGGCAACGCCGCATTGCCCATGGTGCGGGATACCGTTGGAGGGGGCTGATTATGAGACCGATTGAAATAAAAGCAGAGCTTCCGCAAGAAGCAATCAATAAAATACTTGGAAACACAAAGGAAGATATGGACAGGATGCTTTCGCCGGGATACACGATCGATCTTTCCGATGGAAAAGACAGGACTGTTACATATATCAGTTTTCCAAATGGGACGACTCCAGAGGATGTCGCGCCTGTGGCGCATGCACATTGGGCAGCTGTGGAGAATGGTGTCGGAGTCTGTAGCAACTGTAACAGACAAGATCATATCGATCCTATTGCTACGCATTGTCGATACTGCGGCGCGGTTTTGGACGGGAGGGAGCATGTATGATGACGCTGTGCCCCAAATGCGGTAATATGGTAACGCAGATCGCGCTTACCTGCTATCCGCCGAGGTATCAATCTACGTGCATGCGTTGCGGATGGACTGGTACCGATTATGTTCAGAAACCTCGAACGCGAACATTTATTGGTCGATGCGACTCGTGCGGACGATGCCTATACGACGATATGGATCGGTATGCTGCTAAGCTTGGTCAGAATGAGATGTGGCTTTGTGATAGTTGTGTGACTTTGGTTTCTGGAGAAAAACATGTATGAGGTGAAAACTATGATAATGACACCATTGAATATGCGTTGCCCAAACTGCGGTACATATGGCCATGTGTGGTCGCTCACAGGTTTATCCGAGTCGTATATTGCCAAATGCACAAACTGCAATTTCTACATTTCGACAGATGATATCGTGTCCGGAGGTTCTGCTCTTGTCGAACCTAACGATGAGCGATGCGATGTGATGACGGATGAGCGCGATCGGAAGATCGCAGAGTTGACGGAGAAGCTTGAGGCGTACGAGCGCACTGGAATGAAGCCGGAGAAGTTTGTTGTTGTGGATAGATACGGCAATGCGGATATTGTTGAAGCGGATGATATTCACGAAGCTTTAGAACAATTCGAAAATAATCATTATGGTTATCAACACATCCGTTGCGTATGCGTCGCGGAAGAAAAGTCCGGGATGTTCGATTAATGATGATACGTATAAGGGGTCTTATAAATGGGTTTAACAGAAAAGGGTATGCTTGATAGGTGGGCAGAGATGGGCTTTGTTTCGCCGGAAGACAGTAAGAATAGCGTGCGACGGAATGCTATAACATCAAGGGTCAATGTCTATGAACTATGCCAGCGTGCGTATAACCCGTTCTCCTCTGTCTTCACGGAGACTGTTCTTTCCAAAGAAGCGGTAGATGCGATTATCGACTGCGCGGTTGCTGAAGCTGTTGAAGAGATTATGGCGATGCTTCACGATGACAAAATCGGCCGCGAGGATGTGGTATAATATAAGTGTAGTCAAGAGATGGACGGAATGATCACCCTTGCCATCTTTTATTTTTGATTACACCGGCAGGAGATAGCGTTTCGCGTGCCGAATATAGCGAGCAGAAATGTCTGGAACGCCCCGGGGAGAAAGACCTACGGCAGTAAGGGGCAACGGGTTCGAATCCCACTAATGCGGCGGAGGCGTCGCCGCCAGCGCTATCTCAACTTGCGGGCATGGTGTTCAACGGTAACACAGCGGTCTTCCAAATCGCTGTTGCGGGTTCAAGTCCCGCTGCTCGCTCCATTTGGTTATGGGTGATCCAGCCGGATGCATGCGGCGAAAACCTTTATGAGAGGTGAAACTCTGCGGAGAACCTTGGGTGGTTTCTCTGGCAAAAAGCCGACAATGGTAACTGCAAGTCGTTAAATACAGTGCATAACTCCGGGCGACCCAACGTCTCGGAGAAGTCGAGCCGCGTGAAGAGCGCGCGCGTCGGACTACACAATCGAATAGTGTAGGAAGGGCACCCGTTGACGGTGTCGGAGAGATGTGGTGGACCTAACTACATCTCTCCTTTTTTGTGAATAATAGAAAGGATTTATATATGACAAGACATCTTTATCGCGCAAAGCGTAAAGACAATGTTTTCGATGACCAGCAATGGCTTGGAGGTGAGCACGACTTTGACGAATAGTGATTGGCTCTGGAAAGATGTCGAGGCCTACCGATCTGATTTGTATGGACACGGTGAACGAACGATGCTGTTAGAAATCGCAACCTCTTTACACGAAATAGCGCAACAGCTTGCGGAGGCGAACGGTTACGTCGGCCCCTCCGCTCCTGTATTGACCGAGAGCCCTATTGTTGCCGTGCACACAGCCGCGCCTGTTACCGGTCAGAGTTTTCATTGATGACTGTGAGGTGGCTAAATGATTCATTGGTTGTGGGCGTTGCTCTCCTTTCTGGCGGGCGGCTGGCTTGGAATATTTATTATGTGTCTCGCGACTGTGGAAAGGAGGTCTGACAATGGATAAGAAAACACTGGCGCATGCAAACGACATCATGTATGAGATGACGGATCTGGAATCTTTGTCGCAATTTCTCGATGCTATTGATGGATGCTTCAGATCTCGTCCGCACATCGATGTGAACAGTTATGTTATCGATCCGATCCATACATCGTTGAAGATTCGCACACAAGGCACAAGAGAGATTTTTCGCCAGTTCGATGATCTGTTGAGACGCCGAATCGGTGAGCTTAGAAAAGAGCTCGACGAACTGTGACACAGGAGGATAGTATGGAATGTAGTCCGCATAGAAATTGGGACGGTTATTCTGATGGCTTTGTCCAGCAGGGGTGGCAATGTCCTGTTTGCAAAAGAGTGTATTCACCAACAACACCAATGTGCTTGTATTGTGGACACGGTACAATCACCAGTACGACATCAGACCCCGCTCGGGAAAACACAGTAAACGCACTTCTTGTGGAAGACCTCAACCCTATGAAAATTCAGTGGGAGCATGTTGACTCGTGCACCTGCATCAGTGAGACACGAACGAAATGATCCGCTATGAAGATCAATGCGTTGGCTGTCCGGACGAAATTGGATGCCTCGGGTCGAGTTGCCCGTATGTGCATGTGCCGCTGTTGATCTGCGACGCGTGCGGGGAAGAAGTGTATGAGTTGTACTGGGTTGACGGCGAACAGCTTTGTAAAGAGTGCGTGTTAAAGCAGTTTGAAATGGTGGATTTAGACGAGTATGAATAATATTGGGTTGATTGTTGGCGTGGTAGTTGCGGTGGTGCTGATCACCGTTTCGATCTGGCAATATAGGAAGAATTGCCGATGAGTTACTCACGCGAAGAAATGGAGACGATCGCTCGGTTTGACTATTTGGACCAGAGGTGGTATGTGTGGACGAACGTGCAGACGCACATCACAAAATTCCAGCGACAAGGTTGGAAAATGACAGATAGTGAAATGGATGGCAACCGAGTGATTGCGGCGCGGTTTGAAGCGCCGAAGCAGTTTATTACAATTGGGAACGTGGCGCGAAAGAAGCGCACCGGTCAAAGTTTTATAAAAGCGGGGGATAAAAAATATGAATATCGCTGAACTTCTGAGGAACCCAGAGAAAGAGCTTGAAAGTGCTTACGCGGAACTGCGGATTTACCGCGCGATGCGGAAGGTGCTTCGTGACGCTGGTGAGTGGGCGTTTGAGGTAGACGGAACAGATGTTGCGTACTTCCTCGATGGCGTACTGAACATTGTAGATGAACTATTGCCGGACAGAGAAAAGTGTGACGCCATGCCGAACATGGGGCTTGTCCACCACTAATTTATCCGGAGACAATGAACAGTGAATACGACATACGAACCAAGCCGAGAAGCTTGGGTTCGCGATTTTTGGGAGCACTATGCGGAGTCGCTCGGTGTTGACGAGAATGACATCGAGATGGATGACGCGCTATATGATCGCGAGGTGAATTGATGTTTGCTCCAAGGCTATATACTGTGCGCTCATATCCGCTCGAGCTGTTGATCGAGAACAATTACGAGCTTGGCGAAGAGATCGCCAGAGATAGAAAGTATAGCATCAAACAGCAAGACTCACAAATGTTGCGTCAGCTTAGGCTGATTACAGGAAACACCGGAAAGTTCGTGCCGCACATTGTCTTCGTGGATAGCACTGGCGTGTCTACATACGAAGATCCGGTGCGGCACCTTGTTATAGAAGGGATTGTCGTCGACGGTCACCGCTTCTTGTTTGGCGAGCGATCTGCTTCCATGACACGCACCGGCATCTTCAGTTTTGTGCGCGATGACGTGTGGGCGGAGCTCAACGAGCGTATCACCATGGGAATCCATCTGGAGAAGACAGTGCTATCGAAGTACTACGCCTATCGCGGACTGTTCTTCTCGAGTTGCCACTGCCTGGATGGCTGGAGACCGAAGGTGATCGTTGTGCCGGACTGCGAGCTGACGATTAAGAATCAACGCATCAAACATCTGTACGACGCGAAGACGATGCTTACCAACGCGCAAGGTCAAGAGTTCGAGTGGACGCAGAAGGATATCAAGGAGACTGTCACGGACATTGACATCAATGCGTTCGATGGTTGCGGTCTGATCCACCCTTCTCTGGCAAAAGAGATCGAGGAGATGATCGGCAGTAAGACGCCAGTCACGTCAATGATCCTCCGAGCTCCTTATATCAAAGGTTGCGTACACGCCATTGACTACCCTGCCTTCTTCGCCGAGCACGGCGTCGAGTATATCAGAGACGTGTGGGGCCGGTGGCATGACGCGAGCGAGCCAATGCTGATACTCACGGCGTCCATGTATAAAGGCGCTAAATATTTTGGCGTTGATGGAACCGCGCGTGACTGGGATAACTACTGGGATAAGTTCGAGCGGTACCAGCATTGCTTCGGGATTGCCAAGTGGAACTTTAGCTTTGACGAAGAACCGATGTTCACGCGCATGAATTACCAGATTCTTCAAGACCTCGATCTCCCCTATGACCAGTTCGCATCATTGGCGAATGACAGTCGCGAGTGGGTCGAGCGCATCATTGACGGAGACCCGCTGTACACCTACTGCTTTCTCGGGCTGACGGCGGACAGATGCAATCCGGTTAATGCGTACGCCAAGGCGGTATTGAAGAATCCTGAAATGCTGAAGGAACGGTCTGTGCGACGGTTTCTACGCGAGAGCATTCGAAAGTATGCGGATGACATGAAGTGCGGAAAGCTGTGGGCGCTCGGCAGCTTCAAGTTCCTCGTCCCAGATCTTATTGCAATGATGGAACATATTGGCGGATTGCCGGTGCGTGGGTGCCTCGAGAGTGATGAGTTCTACTCGCGCGACAAGGATGGTTTTTTCTCTGGCAAACACTTGGTGGAGCGAAATCCTCATATCTGCCGATCGGAGCATGCGCTAATGAATGCGGTTGTAACGCCCGATATTGAGAGGTACGTTGGCGACCTGTCAAACATTGCAATGGTGAACTGTAAAAGCCTGATCATGCAACGTCTCAATGGTGCGGACACGGACGGCGACATAGTTCTTGTGTTACAGAACGATGTCATGGTTGAAGGTGTAGATCCAGATGTGCCGATCGTGCTCGACATAGACGATAAGATTACAGCAGTGCCAGAGCCGGATACGCTTGAGAATCGTGCGACGAACACATTGCGCACCATGGCATCGCTTATTGGCAAGTACAGCAACTACGCGAGTGTGTACCATAATAAGACCCCGCACACGAAAGAGCAGAAAGATCTGTACAATCGGTATGTTGACATCATCTCCATCTGTGTAGGCAAAAGTATTGACGCGGCGAAGTGTGGTGTACTATTCAAAGTCCCAAACCACATCGCGCGTTACGCGAAGCCGCTGCCATACTTTATGAAGTACCGTAAGCAGTACTATGCGAAGCAGACACTGTCGATGGCGTGGTCGAATATGAACCGGCTCTGCATCGAGCTGGAAAAATGGCACAAGAAGTTGACGTGGCGGAGGTGTGGAGCATTCGATTATCATGTAATGATTGACGAGTCCATCCGCGTGCCGGAGAATGTCATGAACGAGCTGGATGCCGTATTCAAGGAGTTCAACGCGGAGATGCGCCAACTCGTACTCGATCAAGCGAGTATTCGCGAAGGCAATGACAAAGCGGTACAAGCGGTGCTCACTCGGGACGAAGCGCGTGGGTTTGTGATCGATTGGGAGTACTACTACGATCTATATCGCAAGCGTTGCTTGGAAATCTGCCCGGATATTCACGAGCTTGCGAACGCCTGCGTTCTCTTGCAGTACGAGCGTCACCCGCGCAGTGAGTCGCGCTTCGGCTGGGTCGTTGCGGAGGCTGGCATTCTTGATAACATCAAGCAGGTGCCTAACATTAAGTTGCCAAAGCGTGATCGCAAAGGCACGGAGTATTACCTCGGTCGCTGGTACTCTATGGTTGATGTCGACATGACCGAAGACGAAGACCTGCTCGACTGCGACTTTTCAATTTTTGACGAAACGGATTATTTCGATGATTGATGAAAGAGCTGAAGCGCTCTCCTATATCAACGGGGAAACGCGTATAAACAAGATTCACGAATACCGAGCTGTCTATCAGATGGCTCGGTATTGGATTGAGTGCGGAGAAGATGATTACACCATCCGCAAGAAGATACAAGCGTGGGCAAAGGAGTACGATCACTATCTGACATTCAGCATCCAGAAGTGCATTGCTTCGGCGCGTCACGCCAAAAGGTTGCGTTATGACAGCGTCGTGTATATCAGTCAGGCAGACATCGATGAAATCAACAAACGCTTTGACCAGAAGAACAGTAAGTATGTTGCGCTGGCAATTATCGCTTACGCAAAGGTCGCGGCTGACAAGCGGCGTATTGTTGACATCTCCATGGTAGGTCTTTCTGCGTGGCTTGGTATTGACTACACGACGATGACCAGACGGATTAAGGAGATGGAGTCCTACTCGCTGATTAGGCGCATCGATACGAACTATGAAAGACGGTCACAACGCAACTCCGTCTCTCGGTTCCAGTTCCTCATCCCCATTGAAAACGTCGGCGAGTATCAGTTGCGCGGCAACAACATTGATGCGCTGGCAAATCAGATCCTGTCGTAACGGAATTATTAGGATAGGGAAATGATCTTATCTGTATTTGAATTTGCAAAACGAATTTGCACAACGAATTTGCATAGAAAGGCGTGATACGTTATCATAAATGTTACCAAAGACCAGGCGGAATGGTTAAGAGGCCATGGCGTCCAAGTGGTCACACTGAATCGGCAGCGCCCATCCAGACATAAGAAGTGGATGGCCCCGAACGATAAGGCGACGCATACAGAGCTTGCGCGATACCAGCGCAGCAAAATGCGCATCGGGAGAGACGGCCGTGCAAGATAACACTAAGAGATTTCAAGACGAGGCGTTCGACGATTACTTCGTCCGCCTCTTTGAGCATAAGGCGGAGTACGGCTTGAACTGCGAACAGATCGCAGATTTGCTAAACGCGGAATCGCCGACAGGGATTCAGTACGGCGAGAGCAAATGGCGTAAGGCGTATAAAGATTTCGAACGTGGACGTTTGTATGAGCGCAATCGGATCGAGCGCGGCGTGCACACTCGGATCCTCTGCATCTCCGATCTGCA
>JAEEGL017000177.1_pt1 | contig 21798 bp, 15 predicted proteins | sample 9134231 | NCBI WGS metagenome assembly JAEEGL01 (sample SAMN16246548, study PRJNA631951) | gut metagenome | biome: gut microbiome; feature: rumen; material: fiber-attached | host: Bos | place: Iran: Karaj | collected 2018-10
CTTATTGTAATAGGAGTCCATATCCATCCCGGGACTGGGAAGGTCAAAACTCTCATCCTCAACCAGTTTTCCCTTAAGCTGCAATTTGCACCCTTCAATGAACTCCGAACCTGTCTTGCCGTTAAGAAAACTGTCAGAGTAACTTATCATGTTTCGCTGAATCTCATACATCATGTATTCAGCACTCTTAAATGCCTTGATCTTGGCTCTTAGCTCTATCATCTCATTTTCAGCAGGCGCAAGATTTCTCCTTACGGCACACAAAAGAAGATGCTCGAATTCTCTGTTCTCTGCAAAAATACGTGCATTTTCCTTAAAGTTGTCCGCCATATCACGAAGGCTCTTAAAATGCAGATCCTTCACTTTAAGGTTCCTGAAGTATTCCAGCGCATCACTGAAAGCTTTCGGTGTAAACTTAGCGTCAAAGTCTTTATCCCTGAATCTGTGATTGCCCTGAATCTCCAGTGCCTCATCAGAAAAGATATTAAGAATCCGGCGGTTCTTTTCGCGGCACCTTAATATCTCAGCCTGGCGTTTGCCCTCTGCTTCAGTCTTCTGCTCCACGGAGTACATGTCTTTACGCCGCACAAAAGGAAGGTTCCTTAGCTTCTTAACCGTCTTAAGGTATTCTTTGAGCGTATCATTTGATGCACTGCGTATGAGTCTGTCTATCTGTCTGTCATTGTAGGAGATATCCTTCTTGGCCATGTACTGGTAGTAAGGATTCTTCATCAGTTCCTTCTGGACGTCCAGATAATCTTTTAGTTGCAGGAAGCTGTCAATCTTGGCTTCAACTTTTGCAAGATCATATTCCTCGGGGAAATAACCTCCCTCAACCGCATCGCTGACCCACTTCTTCATCCGCCATGAGGTCTCACACAGCTCATAGTTGCGCCTTAAGTTTCTGGCAAAAGCCTCATCCTTATCCATCAGGAAAGGGCGCTCAGTGAGCATCATGTATCCCCTAAGGTGCATGGCAAACTGCTCTTTGTCGAGATTTACATGCTCCCACTCTCCCAGCTTTGTTTCCTTTTCAAGTTCTTCTATCTTAGCAGCATTCTCCTTGCGCTTAAGGGCAGCATCCACCCTTTTCTTAATGTCGCTCTCAGAGAGAGTTGCATACCTTTTCCTGCTTATTTTTCCAATCTCATCCTTGTTAAAGGCCTTGCCTTCTTCCTTTTCAAGATCCTTATGGATATCCTCAATTTCCCTGGCAACCTTTTTTCTCTCTCGTCTGATCCGCTCTTTTTCCAGCTCTTTTCTCGTAAGCTTCTTTGCAGGCACAACATGCGGCATCATCTCAGCGCTCTTTTTAAGCAGATCAAGCTTCTTGTTTATCACCAAAGAATTTGAACGCTTGATCTTAGCCTTCTTATCGTCATTTGTTTTTTTACTGTCTTCAAAGACGGATGGAAGGTCTTTGTTCTCGATCTTGTTCTCCTCAACATTAAAGAAATCGTTCTGCTTAAACTCAGTAGATTTAGTCCTTTGGATTTCTTCAGATCCTGCTGCGTTGTTTCCATTTTTACCCATGATGTACCTCCAATAGCCCAAGTAGTCATAGCCTGTTATTGTCCTGCTTCTTTATACGATTCACGGTCAGTTTTGTACACAGTTTATTTAGTTTTGATTAGTATAATTATACAGAAAAACACGCACGTCCGCTAAAAAAAGAGCAGAATTACAAAAAGAGATTCATCTTTGTAATTCTGCGTAGGAATGCTGCTTTGCAAATTACTGCACAGTAACGTCAGTTTTTGAAACCATCATATATAGCGGACACAATGTGTCTATATCAGGATTTTTCCCTGTCATAGTCATCCAGAAAGTGGTGCCTTACCCCATCCTTCTTGTAACAGATGACTGTCTCCAGATTCACATTCTCTACGCTCTTAAATATGTTTGACTCAATATAAGGATTGTTTTCCTTGAGCTGTGCGATGAGTTTTTTGGTCTCAAGGCGCTTGGAGGATGTGGTTCCGTCTTCATGGCAGGTGGAACAGGTCTGCGTGAAATGGCAGGCACACTGAAGGAAGTGAAGATCATTATAATCCCTCCAGGCGCAAATATCGCTCTCCCTCACAAAATAGAGTGGTCTTATCAGCTGCATTCCCTCGAAATTCGTGCTGTGCAGCTTGGGCATCATAGTCTGGATCTGCGCCCCATGGAGCATACCCATGAGAATTGTCTCAATAACATCATCATAGTGGTGACCCAGGGCTATCTTGTTGCAGCCAAGTGCCTTGGCCCTGCTGTAAAGATATCCTCTCCTCATCCTTGCGCAGAGGTAACAGGGATTTTTTTCTATTGTGTCCACAGCATCAAAAATATCGCTTTCAAATACCGTGATCGGAATGCCCAAAGCCTTGGCATTGCTCTCGATAAGCGTCCTGTTCTCCTTTTTGTATCCGGGATCCATCACAAGAAAAGTCAGCTCAAAATTGCACTTCCTGTGCTTTTGGATCTCTTGAAACAGCTTGGCCATAAGCATTGAGTCTTTTCCACCGGATATACATACCGCAATATGGTCTCCCTCTTCTATGAGCCGATACGTCTTACAGGCCTTTGCAAAGGGTGAAAAGAGCTGCTTGTGGAATTTCTTCCGTATACTTAGTTCAGCTTTCTTCTGCCTCTCTTCCTGTAACTGTTTAAGTTCCTCTAATGATATTTCCTGCATCTGTATTCTCCATGTTTCTTCACTCGCCTGAACTCGCTCCATCATTAGTCAGAATGCATTGCATCCTTGGCCAGATACCACGCAAGTACATGTACAGGCTGGCCGAAATCACCGCCAGAAATCGCATCCCTAAGCTCCTCTTTTGTCAGCAGAACTGCATTAAGAAATTCAGATGCATCAAGCTTCTGGCCTCCCTCTTTTCTGCAGCCACTTGCCAGATAAATATGGACTATGTTGTTGGCAAGTGTAGGGTTTGCTGGTCCGGAAAAGAGATGCTTCCAGTTGTCGGAGACATACCCTGTCTCCTCGGAAAGCTCCCTCTTGGCCGCAGCGAGGGCTTCCTCCTCTGATGCCATGATGTTTTCACGATTTATCGGTTCCTTACTGTCACGTGGCTTATACTCTATTGCGCCCGCCGGAAACTCCGTCAGTACCCTGTCTATGCCGTGTCTGTACTGCCTCACGCAGATATATCTGCCATCCTCTGTAACAGGTACTACCAAAGAGAAGCTGTGCTTGGAATAGTTGTACACAGGCTCAAGAAAGCTCCCGTCAGGAAGCTCATAAACACATTTTCTGAAATCAATCCACTCATCCTGCGCAAGATGCTCGCACTTTGAGAGTTTCCATCTTAAATTTTCCATCTATATCTCCAAATATTTGTATACGCGGACCAAAATCCGAACAATTTTTCACTGCTTAATTATGTCTCTTATCACTTCTCCTGCAAGGATAAGTCCCGCAACGGGAGGTACAAAGGCAATGCTGGCCGTAGTTCCTCTTCTTCTGGCAGCGCCTTTCTCTGTGTAGTTAGAATCCACATTATCAGGTCTTACAGGTTCTTCGCTTGAATAGACAACTTTTAGCTTTTTAACCCCGCGTGCCTTGAGTTCTCTTCTCATCACCCTGGCGAGTGGATCAGTTTTTGTTTTATAGATATCAGTGACCTCAATCTTCGTCGGATCCAGCTTGAATCCTGTCCCCATTGAACTTATGACGGGTGTCCCCGCCTCAATACATCTGACTATGATATCTATCTTGGCCGTAACTGTGTCGATAGCATCAACTACATAGTTGTAGTCCTTAAAATCAAACTCCGGGGCCGTCTCCGGCAAATAAAAGCACTTGTGGATAACGACATCACACTCGGGATTGATATCATGAATCCTCTCTTTTATCACATCGACCTTATCCCTGCCAACGCTGCTATGCAGTGCAATGATCTGGCGGTTGATATTAGACGGTGCCACCTTGTCATTGTCAACGACATCGATCTGTCCAACACCGCTCCTTGCAAGTGCTTCTGCCACATAGCCTCCGACTCCGCCCACACCAAAAACACAGACTCTTGAAGCACGAAGCTTATCAAGAGCCTTTTTTCCTATCAGTAATTCAGTTCTGCCAAATATTTCAGACATAGCAATGGCTCTCCGTCAGCTTAAGCCTGTTGTCATTGACCACGCATCCTGTTATCTCGAGCCTTACCTTCTTGGCACCAAGGCTCTTTCTTCCCTCGAGAATAAGATGTATCTTCTTATCTTCAGTCATGTATTCTTCATAGATCTCGTCCGTTGTATCAGCGCCCTCAAGAACTTTCTTGAAGTCTCCGATAAAAGCCGGAATGATGATCGCGCCTATGCTCTGCCCCTGCAGCGGTCCATAGGTCTTTATAACCTCATGTAAAATAAGTGTCCTCAGCTCCTCCATATTAAGCCCCCAAAAATATTTTAGTTGACAACAATTCTTACTGCTGTATGGCTTCCACGATAGCAGGCAGCAGCTGCTTCTTTCTGGATACAACTCCGGGAAGGATCACATTGTCTCCCTCAGCGTTAAGTCCGAAAGCGTGGTTCAAGGTATGCAGTGCCTTGTTGCCTGCAAATACAACCTCAGAAGACTCCTCAATGATGTTCGTCAGCATAAAGAACATCATATCAAGGCCGTCATCTGCTGCGACCTCCCCAAGTTCAGGTATGATCTTCTCCCTGATCTCAACCAGCTCCTCAGCGCTCATTGAATTTATCTGTCCGATACCTATGGTCAGGTCATCAACTGTAAACTTCTTGAAATCCTGATGCAGGATCTCGGTAGCAGATTTTCCGCCGAGGTTTGATCCGGCGTGGAACATCTCTTTGGCGAATTCCTCGTAGTCTACCTGCGCGATCTTCGCAAGCTCCTCTCCGGCATTCCTGTCAACGTTGGTGCAGGTAGGCGAGCGGAACATAAGCGTATCCGAGAGGATGGCTGCGAGCAAAAGACCTGCCGTAGTCCTGTCAAGCTCCACTCCGTATTCCCTGTACATCAGATAGATGATCGTACAGGTCGAGCCAAGCGGCTGGTTTCTGAAAAATACCGGTCCCGCAGTCTCTATGGTGCGCAGTCTGTGGTGGTCTATGATCTCGAGGATATCCGCGGCATCAGCGCCGTTTACTGCCTGGTTCTTCTCGTTGTGATCAACAAGGATAAGCTCCTTCTTGTGGGCACCGAGGAAATTCCTTCGGCTGATCATACCTATGTAGTGATCGTTTTTATCAAGTACTGGGAAATATCTGTGCCTCTTGGAAGCCATAACCTCCTGAATATCCTCAATAAAGTCGTCCATGTGGAAGGTTATCAGATTTTTCTTTTTCATTATATGGTCAATGGGCATACTCTGGTTGATGAGCCTTGCCACAACGAAGGTGTCGTGAGGTGTCGTGATGATCTTGGTCCCATGGTCAGCGGCCTGTGCCTTGATCGTCCTTGCAACTTCAGCGCCTTCGCATACGATTATGCAGGCGGCATCGAGCTCTATCGCGCACAGCTGCGTCTCATATCTGTTGCCGAGGATGACCACGTCGCCCTTCTCGATGACATTCTCCATCATCTCGGGACTTGCGGCGGCTATCACTACCTTGCCGCTGGTGAGCTCCTCGTCAATATTGCCCTCAATAAGCTCTCCGTCGAGAGTCTCAACGATATTCCTGTAAGATGTCCTCGCCATCGAAAGGATGCTCGGATCGATCACGTCCATGTAAGTCTCAACTATGTCATTGGTGGTGACAATTCCGGTGAGGAGATCGCCCTCAGTTGCGCACAGCGTAACAACATCCGCGTCTCGCATCTTGGTCCAGGCGTTCTTCAAAGAGAGCTTGCCGGATACTCCGTCCAGTCTCCTTATCTCCATGTCCCGCACCTGGGTTCTCACATCCTTGATATACGCAGGTACTTCCACGCCAAAATGCGACAGCACAAACTGTGTCTCTTCATTGAGATGACCTGCCCTGCAGGCTATATAATTGCCGCCAAAGACCTTGTTCTTGAGATTTGCATAAGTAATCGCCGCACAGATAGAATCCGTGTCGGGATTCTTGTGTCCAATTACGAATACGGGTCTTTGGCTGTTCTGATTTTCATTCATATTAAACTCCTATGTATTGTTTGTCTTATATGATATTATCGCATTTGGGTGGACATTTTCCACACTTTTAATGATTTTTACAAATTTATCACGCAAACTGGCTGTTGTACAGCTTGGCGTAGAATCCGTCCTTCTCAAGGAGCTGTCTGTGATTGCCCTGCTCAATTATGTGTCCGTCCTTCATGACAAGTATCACATCAGCCTCCCTGATCGTAGACAGGCGGTGGGCGACGATGAAACTCGTCCTTCCCTGCATCATCCTGCCAAAGGCCTTCTGTATCCTTATCTCAGTCCTCGTATCTATTGATGAGGTCGCCTCATCGAGGATCAACATCGGAGGTATGTGCAGCATTACCCTTGTTATGCAAAGGAGCTGTCTCTGTCCCTGTGAGAGGTTTCCGCCGTTTTCCGAAATAACGGTATCATACCCATTTGGGAGCTTTTTAATAAAGCTGTGAGCGTGCGCCGCTTTGGCAGCCTCAATTATCTCATCGTCAGAAAAGCCGCTCCTTCCAAGGGTTATGTTGTCCCTGACAGTACCGCCACGAAGCCAGGTCTCCTGCAGAACCATTCCGAAGTTATCCCTCAGAGACCGTCTTTTTAAGTCTCTTATGTCATATCCGTCAACTCTGATGCTGCCGCCATCCACATCATAAAAGCGCATCAGAAGATTTATGAGTGTGGTCTTGCCGCTTCCCGTGGGGCCGACAATGGCAACTCTCTGCCCCTTCTTTATATCAAGATTAAGGTCCTCGATAAGAGGTCTTTTTTTGTCATAGGCAAAAGACACATCTTCGATTCTGATATTTCCCTCAGCAGTAAATTCATCGCTCGTCTCCTTCGGATCGGCTTTTTCAGGCTCCTCCTCTATCAGCTCGAAGACACGCTCCGCGCATGCGAGGGCATTCTGAAGCTCCGTGATGACTCCCGATATCTCATTAAAAGGCTTGGTGTACTGATTGGCATAGCTAAGGAAAATGGTAAGTCCTCCCACGCTCATCCCGCCGGCGATACATGCAAAAGACCCAAACAACGCAACCGCGGCATACACAATGTTGTTGATAAATCTCGTACCCGGATTGGTCAGAGATGAGAAAAACGTAGCCTTCACGCTTGTATCTTCGAGCCTGTCGTTAATCTCATCAAAGATCTCAAGGTTCTCATCTTCGTGGGCAAATGCCTTGACCACAGAGAGGTTACCTATCATCTCATCGACAAAGGAGGTCTGATCCGACCTTGCTATGCTCTGCTGCTTAAAAAGGTTAAAGCTCTTCTGCGCAATAAACCTTGCCACAAGAAGTGACAGGGGCGTAAGTACCACAACCACAAGAGCAATTCTGTAGCTTAAGTAGAACATGAACGCGAGAGTTCCAAGAATCGTGACTATTCCGGTAAAGAGCTGCGTAAAGCCCATCAGCAGCCCGTCTGCAAACATATCGACATCAGAGATTATCCTGCTTACTATATCTCCGCTCTGTTTGCGGTCGATGTACTCAAAGGGAAGCTTCTGCAGCCTGAAAAATGCGTCTTTTCTCACATCCCTTACAACCCTGAAGGTAATCCTGTTGTTTATCCTGTTCATGTTCCACTGGGCAAAAGAAATGAAGATGACACATATCACTATCCTGCCGAGAATAGAGACCACTTTCTCAAAGTCAACCTCGCCCTTGCCTATGATGAGGTCTATGGCGTTACCCGCGAGGATCGGAACATAGAGTGACAAAAGAGCGCACACCACTGCCAGGAGCATCGAAAGAAAAATCAGGAACCGGTAATGCCCGGCGTAGCGCAGGACTTTTTTAAGCGTATTCTTCTTCATACCGCTCCCTCCTTTCTAAACTGCGAATCATAGATCTCTCTGTAGGTTTCGCAGGTCTCAAGGAGTTCTTCGTGCGTTCCCTCTCCGACGATCCTGCCGTCTTCGAGTACGATTATCTTATCGCACCCCATAACGGCGGATGCTCTCTGAGAAACAATAAAAGTTGTAGGCGCAGAAGGTATCTGTGCAATTGCTTCCCGAAGTCTTCTGTCAGTCAGATAATCAAGCGCCGATGCGCTGTCATCAAGTATCAGTATGTCGGGCTTTCTGACAAGCGCCCTTGCTATGGTAAGCCTCTGCTTCTGACCGCCCGAGAAATTTTTGCCTCCCTGCGCGACCATGTAGTCCAGACCGTTTTCCTTGCCCTCAACGATCTCTTTTGCCTGGGCAGTCTCAAGAGCCTCAAATATCTGCTCATCCGTGGCATCACTCCTGCCCCATTTCAGATTGTCCCTTATCGTTCCATGGAAAAGAACTGCCTTCTGGGGCACAACTCCTATCCGCTCCCTCAGTGCTTCAAGGCTGTAGTCGCAGATGTTCCTGCCATCTATCATAACGGTCCCTTTGCTCACATCATAAAATCTTGGGATCAGATTTATAAGGCTTGTCTTGCCGCTTCCGGTTCCGCCTATGATGCCTATCTTCTCACCCCTTAGGGCGGTAAAAGATATATCCGACAAACTGTCATCGCTGTCGCCCTGGTACCTGAGGCACACCGAGTCAAATACCACATGCTCCCCGGTCTCCTTAAACTCGCGGACAGATCCGTCAGCCATTGACGGCTTAAGTTCAAGCATCTCCTCAACCCTGTTGCCTGAGGCTATAGCCTTGGTCACCGTGAGGATAAGATTTGCAAATTTGATAAGTTCAACCAGTATCTGAGACATATAGTTATAGAGGGCAACCACCTGTCCCCTTGTCAGCTCTCCGCTGTCAACCAGTATCGCTCCCTTGTAGATAAGGTAAGCAGCCGCGAGATTAAGGATCGCGTAGGTGACGGGGTTCATAAGCGCGCTGACGCTTCCGACAAAGCTCTGGAGCTTCATCTGCTCATCATTCTTTTTGCTGAATCTCTCTCTTTCCGAGCCCTCAAGTCCGAAAGCTCTGATCACCCTGACACCCGTGTGGTTTTCCCTGACAAGTCCGACCATGCCATCGAGCCCCTTCTGGATGAGGCCGTATCTCGGAACGCTCCAGCTCATGATGAGACCCACGACCAGAAACAGAAGGATTATCGTCACAAGGAAAATGAGTGCCTGCTTCGCGCTGATCGTAAATGCCATGACCATGGCACCAAATACCACAAAGGGCGATCTTAAAAGAAGTCTTATCGTAAGATTTACTCCTTGCTGCACCTGATTTATGTCACTGGTCATCCTGGTGATCATGGCGCTTGTCCCGACCCTGTCCATGTCGGTATAAGAGAGCTTCTGGATATTTTCAAACAGTGCCCTCTTTACCTTCCCCGCAAAGCCTGCTGCCGCCCTCGCCGCAAAGTACTGCGCCGTAACAGCACAGGCAAATCCCACAAGGCACAGAAGGATCAGCAAAAGACACATCTTAATGACGTGTTCTTTGTTTCCCGCCCCGATACCCGCATCGATCATTGACGCTATGACGAGCGGAACTATAAGTTCAAAGGAAGCCTCAAGGAGTTTGAATAAAGGTCCCAGAATGGATTCCTTTTTATAATCTTTTAGATATACAAGAAGTTTCTTCATCTCTTAATATCATTTCCTTCAGTAATTGATTCTAAGTCCCTTGGGATAGTGGTTCTTGAGCATCCCTCCCGCAAGTTTCGCCCAGCCGATGCTGTATCCGTCGCAGGTTATTAGGCACCATCCCTTTTTGCCCAAAAGTTCCTGTGCCATCTCGCCCCCGGGCCTTAACGTCTGACCATTCAGGAACTGCCTGATCTCATCCGAGTCGGATGCAAAATCAGCAGTCAGGACTGCCTCATCTCTTCCCAGTGAAAGGGCAAGTGCATGGGACGGCTCAAATCTGTCTTTCTTAACCGTTCCAAGGTGAAGTCCCGGTCGCAGCACCTTAAGACCATTTGGCGATGGCATGCCCGCCGGCACAAGATATATCTGATCACCAAAGCTGAGTATATTACCAGGATCCACATCTGTATACACCTGTAGATTATCTTTTGCAAAAGATATGAAGGCACCTGCGATCTCTTTTCTGGCAGGAACAGGCCTTCCTCCCGGCACAAAGCTCCCTGCGCTATCATGGATAAGCTCTCCGTCACGGTGCAGAACGCACAGAAAATGCCCCTCACCTCTAACCTTCCCAGGCCACAGACGCACTGCCCTGCCGACCTCTTCAAGGAGCCTGTCTGCCTCCTTACTCTCTATCCTCAGATTGCCAGGCTGAGCGCAGCATTTATCAACATCCACCCAGTCTTTTCTTGCATTCTCCATTCCACCGCAGAGCCTAACCTTCTCAACGTGGAAGTCCTCATGTCCTGCAAGGAACTTAAAGATGGTCTCCTCATTTTCCTCAGGAGAAAAAGTGCAGGTTGAATAGACAAGCCTCCCCCCTGGAAGGAGCATCTTCGCGGCATTTCCGAGTATCTCAAGCTGTCTGTCCGCGCAGAGCCTTACGTTGTCCTCGCTCCACTCTGAAAGGGCTATCTCATTTTTCCTGAACATTCCCTCTCCCGAACACGGAGCGTCAACCAGGATCTTATCAAAAAAGCCCTCGAAAATTTCGGAAAGATGCCCCGAGTCCTCATTTAGGACCATCGCGTTTGTGATCCCCATTCTCTCAATATTAAGAGAAAGAATCTTTGCCCTGTCCCTGTTTATCTCATTTGTCACAAGAAGCCCCTCGCCCCTCATCGCATCCGCTATCTGCGTGGACTTCCCTCCGGGCGCCGCGCACAGATCAAGCACCTTATCTCCCGGCTTTGGATCAAGAAAGTGCACCGGTGCCATAGCGCTTGGCTCCTGTATATAGTAAAGTCCCGCCTCATGATAGGGGTGTTTGCCGGGAGTCATATCCCCCTGATAGTAATATCCCTTTTCTTCCCATGGGACGTTTTGCGTCAAATTATCAGTACTTGCCTGTTCATTGCCCATGCAAAGAGTCTTTATTATTAACTCTTTGTCTTTAACCTTACTTGTGCTAAGTCGCAGCGCATGATGTCTTTCTTCCTGAGTATCAAACGCAGCCTCAAACTCTTTTATTTCTTCTCCGAGAAGACGCTCCATCTTCTCCCTAAACTTTTCAGGAAACATTTTTGCCCTCATTCCCTTGCAGATTTTGATTACCACTCTAAATATAAAAGTGATGGGCAAATTCTGCCCACCACATCACAGTCATACCAATGTATGCTGTCCCCCTCACCTAAAGTCGATCTTCTTATCAATTCCGATAGATTTAAAGACACTCAGCACATTCTCCGGTGTGTTCCTCACAATGAATCTTCCGCCCATCTTCTTGTGTGCGGCAACGACCTGGCGCACCCCTGATGAGGAAATATACTCAAGGTCCTTTAGGTCAAAAACAAGCATCTGTGTATTGTCGTCGATCCCCTCGAGTTCTGTTTCAAGGTCACCTGCTGCCGCAGTGTCAAGCCATCCGCTCAGAGCAAAAACCGTTTCATTTTCGTTAATGCTTTTTGCTATATCCATAACTGCCTCCTGTTAGTTGTTGTCAAACACAAGAGTTAGAACATTCTTGCCTTTATCTCTATTGTACACCATTTTGTCTGATGTTTGTTTGGCAAAGGCTATGCCCATTCCGCCCTGGTCGAGCATATCGAACTCGCCTACGGGAACACTGTAGCTGACAGGGTCAAACTCCTTGCCGTCATCTGTAAAAACAGTCTTTACGCTGTCACTTTGCCTGCAGATCTCCATGCTGATCTTCCTGGCACCTGAGTAATTTACGATATTTACAAATATTTCCTCGCAGGCAAGGATCGCCTTTTTCGCGTCGTTTTCATCTGCAAAGGCCTCAAGCAGTTTATCCCGTATTATGCTGACCTGCTTTATATCCGGCAAAAGATCCGTCTTCCGGGCAGTGATCTGATGATATATCATGCTAACGCAGGTCATGTCATCAAACTGCTCAAGCCCCTGCGCGAACTCATCGGCGCTGTCTTTTACAGCCTTTGTAACTGCGGCGGCACTCAGTTTATCCTCCGCTTTGGATATTCCTTCTATGACCTGCTTAAGCCTTCCTGTTCCAAACTGCTCCTTTTCCCTGTTGATGTTTTCGGTAAAGCCGTCCGTGTATAAAAAGATCCCTTCGCCGCTTTTAAGCTCTATGCTCTGTAGCGTTATGTCAGCGCCCTCAAAAAGTCCAAGCGCTATCCCATGGTCCACCTCAAGCTCCGACACCTCTTTTCCTATCAGTATCGGCGCGTTATGTCCCGCATTGGCGTAGTTTACGATGCCTCTTTTGTAATCAAGGACCGCCACAAAGACAGTCGCGAACATGTTCTGAGGGTTGCTGAGGCATATATCGTCATTGACCTGACACAGCGCTCTGTCAGGAGGATTGCCGGCCTTTATCTTTTCCCTTATCGCGCTCTTTATCATCATCATGAAAAGAGCTGCCGATATTCCCTTGCCGGACACGTCCCCTATGACCACGCAGACCCTGTTTCTTGTTATCTCGAATACTCCGTAGAAGTCCCCTCCCACTTCCTTGGCAGGTCTGGAAAAACCGCTGATGTCATAATAGTCTTTACCCAGCTCGGTGGTGACAGGAACGATACCGAGCTGGATCTTTCTTGCGACATCAAGCTGTGTCTGATTCATAACTCTTTCTTTTGTGAGCTCCTCGATATCGCTGATGTACGTCTCAATTTCCTGCGCCATGGAATTAAAAGAGTCTTCTATGTCAGTGATCTCATCGGAGAATAAAGTCGACCTGCTGCTTACAGGCCCGGCTTTTTTGGTCCTGGTAAACTGCGCCATTTTTTCCGAAAGCTTTTTTATCGGAGTCAGAGCAACCTGACGCAAAAGAAAAATGAGCACTATAAAGGTAAGGAAGTTGGCAAACAGTCCGGCTATTCCGAATACGATGAGGTTAAAATGAGTGTGCATGAAAATAAGTTCCATATCGTAGCTCGCGCCAATCAAGGCCTTTACCTCACCCTCCCTGGTAAGGAGCGGTGTAACCCATATACAGACGTGACCGAGTTCATCATTAGTAAACTCATGAGCTGCGTCAGGGTTGCCGTTAAGGGCTTCCTTCTCAGCGTCATACATATCCCTGTAGCACATACCGCCAAAACCGTAAGTGTCGTTGATCCATTTGTCATCCTCATCAGTGTTGCCGGCACAGACTATATACCTGAAGGTACCCTCGCCCTCTAAGGTATACAGACAGAGAAACTTAAGCCCCGTACTTTGGCAGATATCGCGAAATCTCATGTGCACTTTCTCTGCCTGCTCCTTATCGGTAAGGAGCGTAAGCTGCGGATCCTTTGCCCATATGACACTGACAGCGCCTATCAGTGCTGCCTGGGCTACATCGCTGTTCTCTCTTACCACCCCGTCAAACAGGTAATTGTAACTCATGTTGAGCACAATCCCTTCTGCAAGTACAGAAGCGATCAAAAACAAAACAGCTATGCGCCGGCTGAGTGTTAATCTGATTTTTTTTCTTGCGGTTTTCTCCATATTACAATGACCATTCTGTCTTCCAGTTAATATTGCCCTGATAGTGTCTGTGGAGAATTTTCTCCGTCATTGTACCCTGCATGATGGCAACTTCAAGTTTCCCTGCATGTGTATCACGATGCATTTCCCTGTCACTTCGCATCTCTATCAGTTTGCCTGCATGGATCACGCAGCCCACCTGAGTAATACTGTATTTGCTGTCTATGAGCCTTTTAAGCAGTGACATCACGGTTTTATTGAACTCAAGCATTGATATTCTGTCGTATAACTCATATAGCTTTAAATCCCTTATCGTCCTTCCGAATCCCTGCAGCGCAGTCAGTATATATTTTGCATTATCCTTGGAGGTGCCATAGAGACACTCAATGATAAGCTCACTTCCCTCACTGCTCACAAAGATGAAGGATCTGATCCTGTTTGATGAGTCATACACAATGCCGCTCAATTCCTCATCAAATCTTACAAGTTTCCTTCTTTTAAGAGGTATCTTTTCCCGTTCAAGAAGATCGAGAAGATCCTCCACCTGATATAGCTGGAGGTCGCCAAAAGGTATCCATTCAACCTCGGAAAAAGAAATACCCAGTGATTTTTGCACTCCCCTTGATGCAAACAGCTCATCCGTCCTTACGGATATTATCTTTTTATCAGATGCTGTAAGCTCGTATCCGCATTTTTCAAGCAGTTCGTACAGCTTGTCATCGGTGCTCGAAAAATCGCAGTACACACTCTTTTTGCCAAGCATGCCGCCTTCATCTTCTGCTGCCCTTATCAGTTTTTCATTGAGGTCGGTATACAGGATTTTTATCGCGTCATCCTTAACATCCATGAGGAGAAAGTTATTTTCTTCATCAGCCATGATATATTCAGCATCATAGGATCTGGTTTTTGTAATCATTTATGCTGCTCACCTTCCTTTCTCACAAGACAAAGGAACGAGGCATCCTCTTTAAGCGCGCCGTTCTCCACATGGCTTTTAAGGCACTCCTCAAGGTGGGCAATTGTTTTTTCCGCTCCAGCCATACCCGTTTCTTCAAAATCGATTTTAAGATTCTTAAGTCCGTATTTCCTTCCGCCAAAGTCTTTGGCGTTGATAACCCCATCCGTATAAAGAAGGAGCTTATCACCCGGCTCAAGCTTTATCTCGTAGCTCTCATAAGGCACATTGTCGATGACTCCCAGAAGATATGAGACAACTTCAGACTCACAGCCCGCAGCCCTTCCTCCTTTCATAACAAGAGTCTGCTCATGTCCGGCATTTACAGCTCTTAGCGTCCCGGTAGAAATCTCATAGATTCCGTACCAGGCAGAGAGGCACAGATTGTCCTCATTTTTCCAGCAAAGGTAATCGTTTACTGCAGATATCTTTTCCCCGACCTCGTCGTCAAGGGAGAGCCTGGTGGTGAGATATATCTTAAAAGCCACCATATAAAGCGCCGCAGCGATCCCGCCTTCAAAAATATCCGCTATAACTATTCCGATATGGTCTGCATCGATCCTGAAAAAGTCATGAAAATCGCCGCCGGACTGACTGACTTCGATAGTGTCGGCAAATATGTCAACTTCAGGCACGTCAGGAAATGCCGGATACAGATTGGGAATAAGATGATATTTGAGTTTTGCCGCCATGGAGAGCTCGCGCTTTAGTTTCTCATTTTCATCCTTAAGCCGGTTTATCTCATCCTGCAGTTCTTTTGTAGTGTTTGTCATAGAGTTCCTCTCCCCATACTTACTGCATCTTGATAAAATAGTTCAGCGCGTTCTCGGCAGTTCTCTTGCCATCGCTCACCTCAACAAGCAGGTAGGCGAAGCTTATGATCATCTGCATCGCGACTCCCATTGAAAGATCCATGTTGTCCTTTACCACCGCATCATCCGCATCGATCGGCATCTCATAGGTATGCTTGTAGATAAGGCTTCTTGCCACCGGGTCGATTGCAAAGGCTCCGGCAGGAATAAAAGTATTGATAGACGAAACTGCCATGCAGAGTTCGCTAAGGTTTTCCTGCGGCAGATCCTCCGCAAGGGTGATCAGACTCACAAAGTACTGGATTTCATCATCCTCACCGCTCGGTAGGAAAAAATATTCTGCCGTCGCGTCATACCCTTCGACAGCGACATCATCGAGAACAACCGCAAGGACTTCCACTCCGTACTCATCTTTCTCAGAGAGTTTGGCCGGAACCAGTTCATCCACAAATTCCTTCTCAAATAAAGCTAACAGGTCATGCCTCCTGTTCGTAATATCCCCGTTATTCATCTAAGGTCTCCTTTCGAAATCTTTAGGTCCGGTCAGCCGGTCATCTTCTTAACTATGTCAGTTACCTGAGGGAAGTTGTCATCAGGTTTGTCCTTATCGTATTTGTAGTCAAGTCCAAGTCCCTTGATAAAAGATATGTACATATCCTTATTGGTTCCTTCCGTCTGTGCCCCCGTCAGGATAAACTGTGCAATTTTCGTAGCTACAGCCTTTGCCGCATGATCAGGTGAGTAGAATCCAAGCTCTGCGGACATTCTTCTTCGAAGCTGATCGATGAGCATACTCTTTCTCTCGGGTGTGATCACCACGCCGGGATTCTTCTGCTTATATGCCCTCTCAACCTTGGCATACAGTTTCCCGGTATCAAAGTAGCTGTCAAATATCTGCATTCTGAGCTCATGCGTTTTATCCTTGTCGGCAAATCTGTTGTAAATACCCATTCCCATAAGTACGACGCCCACACCAAGGCTCAAACCGGCTGTAGGTCCTGCCAGGGCTATGATGAGCGCCGATGTAAGGCTTATTCCCGCAGTCGCGACAGCATTCACTGTATTACTCTTCTGCTTCTTGGCAAACTTCTCCTCTATCTTGAGCATGCCCTTAAGGAACTTCTCCTCACGCCGTATCTCTTCTTCTGTCGGTTTTTTCTCCTTGGAAGCTTCCTTCTTCCCGGCTTTCATTTCTTCAAGCCTTGTAAGTCTGCCTGCAGCAAGCGTGCTAGCCTTGTTCCTGTACTTTGAGTCCCTGATATTGGAGCAGACCTTTACTCCTGCAACAACAGTGTTATATCCCGCGATGCCTGCAGCAACAGTCGGTCCTATGATAGTCTGCACAGTCGCGTTATCCACCATCAGTGAAGCAACGTTCGTAGCGCTCGTAACAGCCTTTCCAACTCCGCCGATCATGGTCATCACATTATCCGTAATGTCATAATAGGTCATGCTCTTTCCCGACCTTAGAAGCGTCAGGAACGTGAATACCGCTCCTACAAGCCCCGTTACTGCGCCGATTCCGCCTACACCCTTTGAGTAGCAGCTGACTATCTCTTTTGCGTCTGATTCAAAATAAACGTTCAGATCACTTCCCACAACTGCCTTAGAAGCTGTCATGGCTGTTGATAATACAGACGAAACATCGCCCGGCACTGTGACAAGCACGTCTTTAAATCCCTCTTCTACTCTTGTCCGCCTTTGCTTTTTAGCCTCTTTTTCCTTTATTTTCCTGCCAAGTTCCCGAAGCTGCATCGTATATGTGTCTGCCTCGGATTGCAGAATCTTTAATCTCGCATTATTTACACCAATGAGACTCTTGTCTTTGGTGGTCTCGTTCTTCTTCATGAGAGACAATGCTTCAAGGAGATTGGAAAGGAGCATTTCCAGCTTTTCCTTTTGCAGCTGTTCGTCAGTTTTTTTGAGATCCTCGCCTTTTATCACATCGTCTTTCTTTTCAGTGACCGGCTTATTCTTCTGTGAAAGGTATGTTGTGGCTGTTTCAAGTACCCCGTCAGCCTGATCCGCTATAGCCATAGCCTCTGTCAGCTTATGCCAGTATATATATCCGCCCGTAAATCTCTTGTAGAACTTTAATTTACTTGCGATCATCTTATCCTTAAACTTGGACAGATCAGGGACATACTGGGTCTGAGAAAGCGCAAAGCCCGATGCTGTCGGCTGTACCCTCTCCCTGCTCTCGACCAGATAGTAAATGTACAGTCTCTTTCTCCTTGGAAGTGACAGCAGCTTTGATGCTATGTCTGCCCTGTCTGTGATCATCGCCAGAGCCCCGCCGTTACTGATATTCCTTATAACCCAGGTATCGATCCTGGAAATAGCGGATATCTGATCATCCGAAAGACCTTCATCCTTGTTTAAAGAGCTCGCCGTCCGATCTTTCTTTTTCTGTGTGCCAAATTCCTCATGGCAGTATTCGCTTATCTCATCGTCTAACTCATTCTTAAAGTAATCCGTCAATCCCCTGTTATGGAGCATGTCCCGCAGTTCTATCTGCTCCCTGATGGACCGGTACTCATTCTTCAAAAATTCAACATTTTTTGTGACAGCCTTTTTCTTTCTAGCAGCCTCCTCTTCAGCATTTCCAATATAGACGATAATATCTCTCTCGTTGCATTTAAGCACATTCCATTTTCTGCGCAGCTTCTCTTCATCTGAAGCGATATTATCCTTGTCGATCCTTAAGCAGTACTGCCTGTAGTATTCCAACAGACGCTCAACATTTTCCTTCGAAGCAGCTGCCTGCTTCTTTGAATAGTGAAAAGTTTCGGTTTCCTTTGAGATGTTTTTATCATTTTCTTTGCGCACAGTCCTTGAGACCATGTCAAGTACTCTCCTTAGTTTGCACGCCTCTGTATACTCCTTGTCATCGTATACCTTTGTTCCCGCAAGATGATCTGCAATGAATCTGTGAAGTGCCTGGTAGGTGCTAAGGTAAAGAGCGTAGTTGTCCTTATTTAGTTCAAATTCTCCTCTCTGAATCGCCTCAAAAAGGTTAAAAGAATTACGCAGACTTACAAGCAACAAGGAGGCTGACACATCCTCGCTCCCTCTGAGTGCCTTCACCAGATTGTTATATGAACCAAGGAGCTGTTTGATCTCCCCTCCCAGGGCATACTTTTTTTCAATAAGAGCCCTGTTCTTTTCATCGGATTCTTTCGTCTTTAATGTATCTTTTTCTTCTTTCTCTTCTGTTTTCTTTTCTTTTTCCTGCCGGTCAGCATCCACAAGTCTGTTGTACTCAAGCTGAGCGCTGTCCTTCAGTGCTGTAATCTGCCCGGCGTTATCAGTCCTGAAATTCGTAATATAATCAGGATCTGCCTGGGTATCATCAACAGGCACATAGATCATCTGCGCAACCTGCTCCTCAACCTCAGCATCTATGCCGGCTGCTATCTTCTCCTGACTTGTCTTGCCGGCGACAACACCCTTTGTATGTCCTATATCATTTTGAGAAGCCGTATTTACAAAATCCCGGCTTATCAGTTCCTCATGAGTATACTTTGGATAGACATACTTTCCCGAAGCGTCATCGTACCTTAATTTTGAGAAGCCGCTTTTCATCTCCTGAGGATCTTTTTTCTCAGAAAGCCAGGTAAGCTCAATCTTCTCAGCTCCCTCACTGAACATGTCATCAACTGACATCGGCAGTACTTCCGAGGGCGGTTTGTGGGTTGAATCAAGGTATTTGACGGTATTTCCCTCTATCCCGACTATCGTCCGGTAATGATTGCCGGCAAGAACCGCAACTGCTTCTCCCTGGTCAAGTACGCTTTTAACCGATTTCAAAAAACAGCTCTTTAGCTTTGCTTTCTTGGAATCATTTATATTCTTAATATCAAAAAGCATGTAGTTGGTGCAGAGTGAAGGGTCAAGTGTTACAAACAGATCACCAAAGGCATAGACGTTGCCCATTTCGCTCTTTCCAAGTCCCGCATAGCTCTCTATGAGGCGACGCTCCTTGCCATACTGCTCATCCGGCATCTCAAGCCCGCGCTCATCCTTATACTGCTGCTTGGTAACAAGCTTGGGCTTATATCCCCTTACGTCATACTGATTGAGAAACTGAGGGTTCTGCGTATTTTTATGAAGCAGATGCTGATTATAAAGAGCTGCTCCCGCGATAGCAAAGCAGTTATTGGATCCCGGAACCTGCCATTCATAAATTGTCTGCAGATTATCAGTCAGCATTACGTTTCCTGCCTGCAGCACAGGATCAGGATTTCCCTGGTTTTCAGACTGACTTTTATCAAGCTTTTCCTTGATGACAAGGCTTGTCTTTATCTCTTTTTCTTTCTCTTCATGTTCATCAAAATCCCGGATCTTCTTTTTTCTTTCATCCAGGTTTTTCTTCTGCTCCAGAGTCTTTTCAACGCGCTGTCCGATAACAACAGTGTCGTCTTTTTCCTGCCTGATCTCCGGCTGCTCATTGACAGTTGTGATATGTGAATCTGTTTCCAAAAGACCGACCTGAAGGTTAGTCTGTAAAGACTGCCCACTCCTAGTAATAGTTTCCGGAACCTCTGGTCCGGGATTCTTTTTGATTATGACAGAGCCTGTGCCTGAATCATTATTTCCATTTTTGCCCATATCCAGGTAATCCCCTTTCCAAGCAAAGATATCGCTAACTTTTCCTTATTCATATATACGATTCAATCAGCCGGTTGGAAGTTTTTGTGTCAAAAGAATTCCCGACTTTCTTCTCAGTTCAGGCAGACTGATCTCCATCAGCTCATCTGTAAGCTCATCGCTGTTTATCATTATCCTGTCGCCAAATCGGACATTCCTCTTTATCCCATACAAAAAGGCAGTAAAGAGTCTCTCCTCAGTACTCATGTCTCTTGCACAGATACCCCCCAGAGTAAGTGTCTTTCCGTAATAGTATGACCACAGAACGCCATGGTACTTGCCATTGCTCTCACTTATATAGCTGTTCTTTTTATCAGCATGTACTATCCCAGGAGCATTTCTCATCTTCAGCTCTTCAATCGCCTGCATGATCAGGTCCGGCGTGCACTCCTCAAACGGTGTGACCATACTGTAAGCCTTTTCCATTTTCACTTCATCCGTATTTTCCTCAACAAGCAGGAGTTCTCCTGCGTTTATGCAAAACGGTCCCGGCACATCCTCCTGTTTCTGAAAGCCGTTTTCAAGGAAAAAAGCTGCCATCTCCTTGGCAGATACATCTGCCATTGTTTCACTTAGAAGGAATGCCTTTATCAGATTGCTGCCGCGAGTCATCGCGTCTTTCAAAAGATATCTGATAAGCTCGGATGCGACCCTGCTCCTTCTAAACTCAGGAAGGACATATAGCCAGGTGATCTCAACTGCTTTTCCCAGGATCCTGTACTGCATGATTCCAGCCCGCATCCTGAGATCTCCTGAAGAAGTCATGGCTGCCACTGTAAAGGTATCCCTCTGTCCGGTCCTTTCAATAACATCGGAGTACGCCATATCCAGAAAGCTGTTTATATTTCTCCTGTTTAACTCAATAAAGTGTAATTCCATAATAATCTCTTAAATTCAGTAAAATTGTCAGCTATTTTAAGTATAACACAAGTATCCGACCATAGAACAAAGAGTCGCAAGCGACTCTTTGCGCGCTTGTGCGCGCAAGCTTTAGCTTGCAAAATTCATCTGCGCACAAGTCGCATCCTTAGCGGAGCGTTTTTTATTTAATAGGAAATTCGGAGGAATTTCCAATTAAATAAAAAAGGTACCGAAATGATTTCTCATTTCGATACCTTGATAGTTTTGTTTAAAAATATGGATCTTACTTGGCGTAATCTGTAGCTCTGCTCTCTCTGATGATATTGACCTTGATCTGTCCGGGATATTCCATCTCGTCCTCGATCTTCTTGGCAATATCGCGAGCCATGATAACCATATCTTCGTCTGTAACCTGCTCAGGAACTACCATTACTCTGACTTCCCTGCCGGCCTGGATAGCAAACGAGTGATCAACACCCTTAAAGCTGTTTGTGATATCCTCGAGTTCTTTTAATCTTGATGTGTAAGTTTCAAGTGTTTCTCTTCTAGCTCCCGGTCTTGCTGATGAAATAGTATCAGCGGCCTGGACAAGAATTGCTATAAGAGACTGCGGCTCCACGTCGCCGTGATGAGCCTCAACTGCATTTATAACTACCTGTGATTCCTTGTATTTCCTGCAGATATCTACACCGAGCTGTATGTGTGAGCCCTCAAGCTCGTGGTCAACAGCCTTACCTATGTCGTGCAGAAGACCTGCTCTTTTTGCAACGCGAACGTCAAGTCCAAGTTCAGATGCCATAAGTCCGCACAGCTGTGCGACCTCTACTGAGTGCTTAAGGCAGTTCTGACCATAACTCGTCCTGAACATCATACGTCCAAGAATCTTGGTCACTTCAGGATGAAGTCCGTGAACACCGGCCTCTATTGCGGCATTCTCACCTTCTTCTTTGATCTTGGCGGCAACTTCTTTCTGTGCCTTCTCGACCATTTCCTCAATCCTTGC
>JAEEGL010022030.1_pt1 | contig 21796 bp, 16 predicted proteins | sample 9134231 | NCBI WGS metagenome assembly JAEEGL01 (sample SAMN16246548, study PRJNA631951) | gut metagenome | biome: gut microbiome; feature: rumen; material: fiber-attached | host: Bos | place: Iran: Karaj | collected 2018-10
GCATAGTTAATTATTTATAAGTCTAATGAGTTTAATGGGTTTAATGGGTCTAATGGGACTAATGGGACCTACGAGACGAGAGTAATACCATTGTAATACCATTCTCGAACCTTCAGCTTGTCGAGGGAATTCTATCAAGCCTGCCTATTCTTTCCTCGCAAGCTCGGACGATCTGCTACGCTGTGCGTCGGCTTGAATCGCTGCCCCAGGTTTATCCGCTAAAGCGGCTGGTTGCAGCTTCACCCTATCAGCACCCTATCAGGTCCCTATCGGAGTGGCAGGCTAATCCTTGGCTTCTTTATCCAACTTGATGTCCATAAAGATGAAGTTCTTGCGGAGCTGTGCCTGTTTGTCGCGTTCCCCGTGTCGTGATACGGCTCCATAGAGGGTCGGTACCATGAAGAAGGTGAGGAAGGTGGAAACGAGCAGACCTCCAATGACGACGATGCCCATAGGTTGCCACATCTCGGAGCCTTCGCCCTGTGAGAGCGCCATAGGCACCATACCGAGGATGGTGGTGAAGGCGGTCATGAGGATCGGGCGCACACGACTACGTCCGGCAGTGACAATAGCGTCGTTGAGTGCCATGCCGCGCTCGCGCATGAGGTCGATATAGTCGATGAGCACAATACCGTTCTTGACCACAATACCTATCAGCATCACGAGTCCCAAAGCACCAATCATATCCAGCGAGCGTCCCGTGACAAACAGGGCAAGAACGACGCCGGAGAGGGCAAACGGGATGGTAAACATGATGACGAAGGGCTTGATGAAGCTCTCGAACTGGGAAGCCATGGTGATGTACACGAGCATGATAATCAGCGCAGCGAGGAGGATCATCTGCATGAATGTTTGCTGCTGGTCCTCGTAGTCACCGGCGAGACGAACCACTATGCCCTGGGGTACATCGAGCTGCGAAATGACAATCTTTTCGATGTTTTGAGCCAATTCGCCGAGGGTGGTCTGATAAGGAGTTACCTGCACTTTGACGTAGCGCTGGCGGCTCTTACGCTCGATAGTAGGCGGAGTCCAGTACTCGCCAATGTAGCATATCTCAGACAGTTTGACAAAGGAGCCTGTGCCGGTAGGAATGGTGAGATCCTCAATTTTCTGGATGGTATTGCGGTCGGACTCCTGGAGTCGGCAGATGATATTGTACTCCGAGCCGTCCTCCTTGAGGAATCCACAGGACATACCGTTGACGCGGTTGCGGAGGTAGGTAGAGATGGAGTAAGCAGTCAGGCCGAGACGGCTGGCTTTCTCCTTGTCCACAACAATCTTGATCTCGGGACGCTCATCGTCACGGGAGATGGTGGCATCGCGCGCACCTTGGACATCGTGGTTGCAGAGATACTGGATATCCTCGGCCAGCTGTGTGGTCTTGTCGAAGTCGTAGCCATAGATCTCGATGTCCACGGAGTTGCTACCCATACCTCCGCCGGTGGTGGTGGAGACATTGTAGTCGGTGATTTCAGGATGGAGCTTGAGTTCCTGACGAACAACCTCGGCGATATCGAAGATAGAACGCTCACGCTCATACTTCTTGTTCGTACGGATGATCATCGAAATCTTGTTGTTCATCGTAGAGGAGAAGATCGCTCCGATACCGGCGTTATCGTTGGTACCAGTGGAGGTGGAGATCAGTTCAATCTCCGGGATAAGTTCGCGGAAACGCTCTTCGAGTGCTCGTGCTGTAGCCATAGACTCCTCGACGCGGGTGCCTCGCTGCAGCTCCATAGTGACGGTCATACGTCCGTTGTCCTGCTGCTGCATGAAGTCGGTTCCGATCTTACCTGTGATGAAAGGCAGAAGGGAGACGACAAAGAAAGCAATGAGCACGAGGAACGTGATGATCTTGTGATTGAGACAAGTCCGAAGCAGACGTGAATAGAGGTCATCGATGCGGTCGAGCATGACTACGACGGTTCGCTCGTACCAAGACTTCTTGTCGGCATCATCCTCGACGAGCCTACCCTCTTTGTCCACATGCACCTTGCGTGCCTTGAGGAGTTTGGAGGCCAGCATAGGGGTAAGGGTGATGGCGATAGTGGTAGAAGTGACGACGACGATGGTGATGATCCAGCCCAGTTCCTTGAACATGATGCCCGCCATACCCTTGAGCATAGTCAGCGGCACGAACACGGCAGCGATGACAAGGGTGGTGGCGATAACGGATATCCAGACCTCGTTGGTGGCGTAGATAGCGGCCTCACGGGGATTCTCTCCACGTTCGACATGCTTGGTGATGTTCTCCAGCACGACGATAGCATCATCCACGACCATACCGATGGCAATGTTGAGCGAACAGAGCGAGATCATGTTCAGCGACGAGCCAGCCAGCGCCAGGTAGATGAATGCGACGATAAGTGAGATAGGGATAGTGAGGCCCACGATGAGTGCAGCGCGCCAGCGTCCGAGGAAGAAGAGCACCACGAGCACCACGAACAAGAGGGCATAGAGGATAGACTCCTCCAGCGAGTCGATGGTGTTCTGGATAGTGTCGGACTGGTCGTAGATGACGCGAATCTGAACATCCGCAGGGAGTGTCTTCTTGATGCGCTCTATCTCTTTGCGTACGTCTCGGCATATCTGTACAGTGTTGCCGCCGGTACGTTTGGAAACCATGAGTCGTGCACAGTCGATGCCATCGGTTTTCTCGTCCAGCGAGAGTTCCTTGATGGTATCCTTGACCTGCGCGATGTCGCGTACAAAGACCTGTCGTCCGTCGCGGGTAGTGGTGACCACGATGTCGTTGATCTCGGCAGACTCAAGGAACTCGGAGCGCACCTCCATCTGATACTGCTCTTTCTGCATCTTGACAGTACCGGAGGACATGTTGAGGTTGTTGGCCGTGATCATGTTACCCACACTTTCAACGGTCAGACCGTAGGCATCGAGCTTGGATTGGTCGAGGTAGATATAGACATAACGCTCGGGTTCACCTGAAACGGTGAGGTTACCTATTCCGTCCACTCGGTTGAGTTGCGGAATAACCTCGTCGTTGAGCAGTTTGTCGAGCGAAGGATAGGACTCCTTGGCCGTCACCGCGTACTGGATGACCGGCATCATGGAGGTGGAAAGCTTGATGATAATAGGGTTGGAGCATCCGTCCGGCAGGTTATCGCGTGTGATGTCCACATAGGTTCGGACATCATTGAGCACCTCGTCGAGGTCGGTTCCCCATTCAAATTCCATGGTCACCATGGACATATTGTCCTTGCTGTTGGAAGTAAGTTCCTTGAGGTGGTCCACGGAGTTGAGGCTGTTCTCCATAATCTTCGTCACGTTGGTCTCCACCTCACTGGCAGAAGCTCCGGCATAGGTGGTGAGGACGGTGATGTATGGCGGGTCCATTTCAGGGAACTGGTCGATAGGCAGCTGTGTGTAGCTATAGATGCCAACGACAATTACCGCGACGAAGATAAGTGCCGTGGTAATGGGTTTGGTGACCGCTGTTTTGTATATTGCCATGGGTCAAATTGTAAATGGAAAATGGAAAATGGAAAATGGAAAATTATTCTGCTACGCGGATTTTGACTCCATCGATGAGTCGGCTCTCGCCTTTGGTGACCATCTGGACGCCATCGACTATCTCGGGAGCGGAGATCTCGACCTCGTCACCGAAGCGGTCACCCATCTCCACCTCCACACGTTTGGCGCGGCCATTGTCGTTGATGAAGACATAACGGTTGTTTGCACCGATGAGTTTGAGCACCGTGCTATAGGGGGCAGTAATCACGTTCTCCTTGCCCAGTCCGAGAGAAGCCGTGACATACATACCGGGACGCAACAGGCCTTCGGTATTGGGCACCACCACTTTTACCTGGAAGGTATGGCTGGATGCATCGATAGTAGGATACACTGTCTCTATATACGCATGGAAAGTCTTGTCGGGATAGACCGAAGAGCTGAGCGTGAGCTTCATGCCATTCTTGACCTGCGGGATATAACTCTCGGGGATAGCCACGAGTGTCTTGAGTTTGTCCACCTGCGTGAGCACCACGATAGGCTGGCCGCTGTAGAGCTCCCCGTCCTCGTAGTTCTTGGCAGAGATGACGCCTGAGAAGGGTGCGCGAACAAAGGTGTTCGTGGTGAGGAAATGGAGGTTCTCCTTGGCCTGATCGAGCGACAGTTTCATCTGGTCGTAGGACTGCCGACTGACTGACCCGGACTGAATAAGTCCGTCCATACGTGTCATCTCGGTCTGGAGGTTGTTGCAGGTGAGACGAGCGGTGCGGAACTGCTGCTGGTCCATGCGGACGAGCGAGTCGTTCTTGCGCACGCGGTCACCCACCTCTACGTAGATATGTTCAATCTTACCGGTAAGGCTGGGAGCGACGTTGACGGTCTGGTATCCCTGAAGATTACTGGACAAGGTGATGACACGTTGAATCTCCCGCGGGTGAAGCGTGGTGAGTGCCACAAGTTCCTCGCGCTCGGTATTGTCATCGGTTGTCGCTTGTTCTGTAGTTTTTTTGCAGCCGGTCAGGACAACGACAGCTGCAAGAGCGTATAGTGCAATTCTTTTCATAATTCTAAGAAGTTATTGTCGGGGGAAGTCTGTGCTCAGTCATTATTTGTTATTCAAGAAGGTATCCAGTTCCACTTCCGCGTTGACGAGAGTGAGAACGGCCTGGATGTAGTTGGACTGCGCAGTGATCATATCATTGGAGGCGTTGACGAGCTCGAGGTTGGAGGCTGTGCCATAACGGAACTTGTTCGTAGTGGATTTGAACACGCGTCCGGTAACGTCGAGGTTCTCAGTTTGAGTGAGGAAGGTCTCGTAGGCACTCTGCAGGTTGTAGCGGAGCTGGCGGGCCTGGATGTAGAGGTTATCCTTGGCCTCCTCGAGGGTATGGCGGGCCTCCTGATAGGCTATTTTCTTCTCCACCACTCCGGCAGCACGTTTGCCCGAAGACCAAAGAGGCATCTTCAGATTGAGCGAGACCAGGTTAGGCGGTGTCATACGGAAGCCACCGTCCGCCAGGTAGTCCTGATAGTTGTACTGGTAAGCCAGACTGACTGTAGGTCCGTAAGCCCAAGCGGCCATATGCACGTTGGTCTTGGCCAGTTCGGTGCTCTTCTGCAGTTGCTGGTAGTTGAAGTTGTTGTTGATGTTGAAATTGTCGCCAAGAAGGGTCATGATGGCCTCAGCCGAGAAGATGTCGGTGATGGGTTGCGTAAGCATCAGTTTGGTCTCTACGGGCACATCGAGCAGCACTTTGAGGCTGTTTGTGGCCAATTCGATAGAACGCTTCTGCTGGTTGATGTTATTCCTTATAGTATTCGCGCGCACGCGTATCTGGTCCGCCGTAGTCTGTTCAGCGGCGCCCACATCCACCGAGCGCTGAGTCATCTCGACCAACTCTTCGATGTTCACCAGGGAGGAGTCGAGCAACTGAACCATGTTCTGCAGCGCGAGTAAGCTGACATAACTGGTCTTGACGCTGGCACGCAGTTCCGCCTCACTTTGCTCGAAGGCTATCTTCTTCATGTCGATGGCGATTTTGTTCAGGAAGGTCCCGACCACGCCTTGTCCGTTGAGACCAACGGCAGCTGTAACGCCATAGGCCACGTAGTCAGGCATCGAGATTTTCACTTCCGTTCCCATCATGCTCATGGTGGCATTGTAGCCGCAATAGGAAGTATAACCGACAGAAGCGTCCACCTGCGGAAGCATGGCTGCGATGGTTTGCCAACGCTGGGCATAAGCCTCTTGCACGGCGAGGGACGCGTTTTTGAGCGAACGGTTCTGCTCGACGGCGTAGTTTTGGGCCTCACTAAGGGAGAGTGACAATACGGCAGGTACGTCTCTGCCGGAGGCATCCGTATGGCGCAAAGCCTGCAACACATGATCAGCCGCAGCGAGCGGCAGCGTCAGTGTCAACAGTACGCCAATAAGTATCTTTCTCATTTGTAGCAACTTAAATAAAACTTTTAATCCTTAAGTTCACTACAAATACCGTGCCAACCAAACACTATTCCACCAAAAAAAATCTTCTTGTCAGCGATTGCACAGAATGGCAAAGGGGCAGTACAAGTGACAATAGCGGGTATCGTCGAGTTGGGGGAAGGAGGTGGCAGTGAAGATTTCGTGCACTTTGCTGACAAGCAGTTCACGGAACCGAGTTTGCATATCGGGCGTAAAATCAAGTAGCGGCATGCCGGCCAGTCGGAGTGTGGGGTCGTAGTTTTTTCTTGCCGAATAGAGGAGCGCGGGCATGACAGGAAGGTCCTGGGGATTGAGAAGGCTGCGGTTCCCCGGGTCTGCACAGGCAAGACAATAGATGAGCGTCTGGAGCATGTTGCCATGTTTTGTTCCGTCAGTGAACAGGTCTTCCAGCGTGTCGGGGTAGGCGGAAAGGGGTGATCCGGATTTGAAGTCGAGGACACGCAGTCGACCTCCCACTATGTCGAGGCGGTCGATGTACCCTCCCACACGCAGGGTGCCTGCATCGGGAATCTGCAGTGTGCAGTAATATGGCTGCTCCATAGCAACGATGGTGAGGCCCTGCGTACAGGCCGTGCTGATGTCATTCTCCAGCACATTGCGGACATGGGAACGAGCGACGAGAGTCTCTGCCTTGTGTTCCTCTGGCAGGAAGAAATCTCCTTCACAACTATGCTTGCGGCGATACTCCTCATTGAGAGCGCGATAACCTTCGAGCAAAGCGTCCTCAATCAGTTGGTCATCCAACAACTGCTTTGTGACGGCCTCGTTGACCACAGCCGGCAGCGGTCCGAGGATGCGCGTGTAGATGGCGTGAATAGCACTATGAACGAGTGTTCCTATCTCGTTGCTCTGCATGATGATGCCGCTCTCCTGTGTGGACGAGATGCCTTGCACGTACTGCAAATAGTAACTCATCGGGCACTTGAGGTAGGTCTTGATGGCAGAAGGCGAGAGACGCTCGGGGTAGCGGGAACGGGCAGGTTCGCGCAGCAGCTGGAAAGGTTCTGCCGGCAATAGAGACGACTCAACGAGAGTGTGCTTGCGCACGATGAACTCGGGCGACGTGAGAATCTGCATGAGGAAACGCGACATGGTCTTGCGGTTGTTGCCATCGGTGGCGTTGCAGAAGAGGATGGTAGCATCGTCGGTTCGGTGGAGCAGCCGGAAGAAGTTGTGGGCATAGACCTCTGCGCTCTCGCTGCCTGTGGGCATATGATAGTACTTGCGCAGGTAGAAGGGGATGAAGCTGTTGTCGGCCTGCGTCTTGGGAAGCGTGCCTTCTTCCACATTGAGAACGAGCAAGTGGTCGAAGTCGAGCAGTCGCGTCTCGAGCACACCGATGATCTGGATGTCAGTGACAGGGTCACCATGGAAAGGCAGAAGCACCATTTCCAGGTGTCTCCGCAGGATATTACGCAGCGTCATGAGTCGGATGCCGCGCAGGGTACCATCGTCGATGAGGGCACAGAAACGGTTCAACACTACTTGTGCCTGGTAGTACGACTCCTGGATAAGTGCCTGTTGCCAGTTCTTTATGTCAGGCTGACGCTCCTCGTCAATGGCCCTGGCTACAGTAGCCATGAGTCGTCTCAGCACGTGTGCGCAGGTCTCACCCTCGCGACAGTCGTTACGTTTATCGGAGAGGTAAGCAAGGATGTCGGCATACACTTTGGTGTTGCGAAGCGGGAAGCCTTTGGTGATATTCACGCGTCCTGAGACTTCACCGGGAAGGGCATAGATGACAGGTTCGAGCATCGTCTCATCGGCAATGACTATACCCACTCTACCCCCCAGGTTTGCACGCTCAGCGAGCCACCGGTGCACGTACTGAGCCTGAGCGGAGAGCGTGGCCGTAGAGATGACATCTATGGTTTTGGGCGAAGACGTTTCATCCTGAGCAGACAATGCCTGTCCGAAGTGCAGGATGCCCTCCCCGGTATATTTGTAGGCATCTGGATTGGTGCGGAAGTTGTCCCTATGGTCCCAGTAGAACAACGCCCTGGGAGCAAGTTTCTCCATCAGTTGCCTTTCTTTGGCCAACAAGTAGTTGAAACCGACAAAGACAAAGGTTCGGTCGGCCAAGGCCGGAGCCAGTTGGTCGAAATGCTCGACTACGTACTTGAGTCGCGCACCGGAATAGGCTACGCCTTGCTCACGCTGTCGGCGTCCAAACTCAGCATAGACATTTCCGAGCAGTCTCCACAACGTCTGAATCTGTTTGTGCAAGGAGTCGTCATCCGCAGAGTGCTCCGACTGGCCCTGCATCAGGTCCAACAAGCGTTGGCGCGTCTCGGGAGAGAGGTAGGTCACCTCCAGTTCGTGGGCATCGGCACTGTTCTCGAACAGCAGGGATGCGTCGGCTTCGGACATATCAGCATTGCTGAAGTCCGTGAGCAACTGTTTGCCCCAGCCGTAGAAAGTGTCGAGGCCTATCTCGGCATGAGTCTGCTCACAGAATATCTCGTGCAGCAGGCACACAGAATGGATCTCATCATCGGGCCGAAGGTAGGGGGCACAAAGTTCGTCCGTCAGTTCACTGAGCGTAGTGAACCGCGGCGCCAACACAGGTTTGTCGAGGTGCTGCCGGAGCATCTGACGTTTGAATTCTTCCTTCATAAACAGCGCGGCGCGATGCATAGGAAAAACTATAGTCATGTTCCGCAGGTTGTCCCAACCGCGGCTGATGAGGTCATATGTGACTTGTTCGATAAAGTTCATGGTTCAACATGTATTAGTTCATTGTTTTCTGCTGCCCAGATATAACCTTCCACGCAGCGGTAACCCAGTTCGCGCATCAGAAGCATATAACGGCGTACCTGTGGAAGATAGACGCGCTCGTTCATTGCCCCGAACTTGTAGTCGAGAACAATAGCCGTGTCGCCCATCACCATAACACGGTCAGGGCGCTGTTCTGTCACCTCTTCCGCCGAGCGGTTCAGGGAGTGCTCTTCTGCTGTGAACTGCCGTCTGAGGCGTTCCGGCAAAAGGATAGTGTCCTCGCGCAGGAGACTATAGCGGCCGCTGAACCAGTCGCACATCTTCTGATGCTGCCAGGCGCGGTTGATAGTAGCAGCAATCTGTGCACGAACCACCTCGTCGCGGATGATACCCTGACGAACAAACAGGTCGATAATCTGCGGTACTTCTTCCTGTCTGGCCACGCGTGCCATGATGTCGTGGCAGATATTGCCAAAAGCGCGGTGGTCCAGGTTTGCCTGCCCTTGCGCTGTCCCGTACATGGTATATTGGAAAGAGTCCTGCGACTGCCGGAACTCCACACGGGTAGGCTCCAGATGGTAGGTGGCATCCATGGACTCAGCATTGTCGAAGGAGAAGGGCCTGGGCAGTTGCTGTGCCTCATGGGTATCAGCAGGAAGGACGATGTCCTCACCGGAGGTGTACTCCACATAGGGCATGGAGGAAGTCTCATTGAACCCGTCTGCCAGTCCGCAGGCGTGAAGCAACAATGAGCCGACCGAGTCAGCCCGATGATCCGTTTCAGCAGCATTAGCGGGCAGGTCCGCCGAGATGAACAGCCTTTCCGCAGCCCGGGTCAGTGCCACGTAAAGCAGGTTGAGGTTATCTATCTGTTCCTCGTCATGCTCGGCGTTGTAGAGGTCGGCATAGCCGGCAGTCTGCATGCTCTTGTTCTTGCTGACAGGTACAAGAGAAAGACGTTGTTGGTCGGGCACATAGGACACTGCGGGTTTGCACCACAACAAAGAGCCGGCGCTACCCCGGGGAGTCTTGATCATCGCCCAATTGCAGAACGGAATGAACACATTCTTTGCTTCAAGGCCCTTGGCTTTGTGCACGGTCATGAGGCTGATGGCACTTGTCTCGGCCGCGCCAATAGTGTCGGAATGCAGGTGGTCGTTCCAGTATGTAAGGAACTGCTCCACATTGGCACCGTAGCGCCCTACGTAGTCGCGCACTTTGTCCTGGAGGCTATCCAAATAGAGGATATCTTCGCCGTCGAACTTACCGTTGGGGCACAGACAGATACGAATGACCTCATCCAGCATCTCCGTGAGCGGGAGGTTCTGTTTGACGGCTTTCAGCGCCTCAAAATCCGTATCGGGCCGGCAATAACTGATATAGGCCTCGGCGACGCTGTCTCTGCGCAGGATATATTTCAGGCCGGAGACAGCTACACACACGCTGCGCGAACTGTCCAATGAGAAACTGTCTGCGGAGACAATGTCACAGTGGCTGAGGAGCGGAAAGGCTGTCATGTCCTGTCGTAGTTGTCTGAATAGCGTGATGACAGGTGTGGCATCACTGCCCTGGCGAATCAAAATCAGCATATCTTTTGCCGGCACACCCCGGCGAAGCAGGTCCTCCATTCGGGCGAACATATCCCTGACAACAGCCTCGCGTGCCTGCACATGCGAACCACTTTCCTTACTATTATAAGGATACGCGCGGAACGAGACGAAGCCTCCATCGTGCTTACCGGGCAGGTAATAATCGTTGAGGTTTTCCTCATTGAAGCCTTCCTCGTAGAGGGTTATCGGCATGCCGGAGGCAGGTTGTACCATGCCTGGCAGACTACGGAAAAGACGCAGGTTGAACCGTACTATCTCACTGCGGGAACGGAAATTGCGGCGCAAAGGGCTATGCCCGGTAAAGCCGCGGAAAGTATCGTCCAGCTCATCCATGATATGCCGGTTGCCGTTACGCCATCGATAGATACTCTGTTTGGTGTCACCCACGATGAGTGTAGTACCTCCTCCTGCCAGAATCTCAGCAATGAGGGGTCGGAAATTGCGCCACTGCAGCGTGGAGGTGTCCTGAAACTCGTCCAACAGAATATGACGGAAACGGATGCCCGCTTTCTCCAGAATAAAATCCGCATCTCCGGGCTGGAGTGCGCGGGCCAATTTGTTTGCCGTTTCCGAAAGTAACACACTATTGGCATCAGTCAGATTTGCCCGGATACGGTTGCGCAGATAGGCCAGCAACATCATGTCACTGAGGTGTTCTGTGGTGCTGTACCAACACATGTAGCGCGGTTTTTCCTGTTCGAACAGTTCATTGAGCCGCAGCAAGGGGTTGTCCTCCTTGAGCCTGTTCAATTCCTGCGCAGACAACCCACCATCTTTGTTTTCCACTTTCTTTCCGCGGAGCATTTTCTCGACACGCGCCATGAACCCGTTGTAGCGGGCCACACCTTTGTCGGGCAGAATGGTGTTCCATCGCTGTTTGACGTCGTCGTACACCCGCCGTAGCTCTTCTGCCGCATCAGTCTTGTCCCATCGGGCTGCCTCTTTGAACGCCCGGATACGGTCACGCTCGAAGTCGCTGTCCGTGGTCTGTTCCTGCACCGTCTCTTTGAAGAGTTCCCGGGCCAGATCACAGAGGGACTGGCGAATATCCCAGTTCTCCTCATCATCGAGGCGTTGTGTGAGGTAGCCGGAGATAGTATCGGCCAGTCCGGACTGCTCATCAATATGCGTGGAGAGCAGTTGGTCCACAGAGGTGGTGATCAAGTGGTCGGTGTCCAACTCAACGGCAAAGTTGGCTGACAGTCCTATTGACTGAGCCAATCCCACAAGCAGAACCTGCAGAAAGGCGTCAATCGTGGTCACGCGTATGTCGTCGTAGTGGGCCAGCATATCGTTGAACAAGAGTACGGATCTGCTGCGAATATCATTCTCATTAAGAGTTATTCCGCGATTCGCGAGCGCCTCGTGCACTTTTTTCAAAAAATGCGGGTCGGGGAAGTTATTACCCAGAGCATAGAGATGAGTAAGGATACGATCCTTCATCTCTGCTGTCGCTTTGTTGGTGAAGGTCACAGCCAGCACGGAGCGATAGCCTCCCAAACCGGGTTGCTCCAGCAGACACGCCACATAGTAAGCCGCCAGCGTGAAGGTCTTTCCGCTGCCGGCCGAGGCATTACATATGGTTAGAGTCGGGTTGTTCATAGGCATTAACAATTTGCGACTGCAAAGATATCACTTTTTTTTGATATTTCCAAATAATTGTGCAAAAAAAGTGAAAAATCTCAAAAAAAAACGTAAGCACCGTGGCTTACGTTCTTTTGGGGATTTAGGACTTGTCCTTGTTGAAGTGTTTCCTGTAATGTTTTCCGTCATGGGCGTGATGCTTCATATGCTTCCATTCGGCGAACTGAACATCGCTGAGCACCTTCTCCATCTGCTTGCCGATAGCGGCATGCATACTGGCTTTGTCCTGCTCACTGATAGCCTGTCTGTCCTTCTTGGCCATTTCGCTGAAAGCCTTTTTGTAAATCTGGAACACCTTGTTGTATTGCTCATCATTGAGGCGGAGTTCCTTGCGGCACACCTTGGCTTTGTGTAGCGCCATGGTCTCAGCATCCGGACATTTCTTCACTACCATTTCCTTGCAACATTTGTCCCTGCCCTGTGTCTCGCCACCGCCGCGAGAAGCCACAGCCGGCATCAGGGTTGCCAGTGTAAGGATGGCCACCAGACTCATTCTTTTCATTACAGAAGCTTTGCTTCTTTCGATTGATTGATCCGTTTTCATAACTCAAAAATTTAAAATTAAACACACACATAAGCCATTTTGCAAAACCCGTGCCAAACTCGTTTGCACCCACATTCTGCTTTCCGGAGGGTGATGCCGAACGAGCGTTTCGAAAGTATGGGACTTAAGTAAATCCTTTCGTATTTCTTCACCCGCAAGAGGTATAATCTGCTACGCGTGCGTTGTCAAAAAAGCACGTTCTGCTGCGCCGTGCACATTTTTCTTGCTTTTTATTTGCGTATTCCAAAAAAAATCAGTAACTTTGCAGCCGATTTAGGATTATATGGAGAAAAAGTCGTTTTTGGAAGAACTGAATAGTGCTCAGCAAGAGGCGGTGTTGTACAACGAAGGTCCGCATTTGGTAGTAGCAGGTGCGGGCTCGGGTAAGACCCGTGTGCTGACGTATAAAGTGGCACACCTGCTTTCACAAGGTGTGCCGCCGAGCAGTGTGCTGGCTTTGACGTTCACCAACAAAGCCGCGCGAGAGATGAAAGAGCGAATCGGCAAATTGGTGGGCGAGAAGGAGGCACGCTATGTATGGATGGGCACGTTTCACAGCATATGCGCGCGTATTCTGAGGCAGGAGCACGAGGCAATAGGTTATCCTCACGACTATACCATATACGACACGCCTGATTCGAAATCCACACTGAAGCAGATTGTCAAGGACCTGGGTGAGGACGAGAAGATATACAAGCCGGGAGACCTGCTGGGCATCATCAGCGAGGCAAAGAACAACATGATAGACGAGGGCGAGTATGCCCGAACAAAGGAGTTCCTGGAGCGAGACAGGCGTCAACGTCACTACCGTATGGCAGAGATATATCGTGTGTACCAGCAACGCCTGCGCACAGCAGCAGCCATGGATTTCGATGACTTGCTGTTCAACATGAATCGTCTGTTAGAGAACCGACCCGACATCTGTGCCAAGTATCAGGACCTGTTTCACTATATCCTAGTGGACGAGTATCAGGACACCAACTACGCGCAATACCTGATAGTCAGGCGCTTGGCCGAGCCACAGAAGAACATATGTGTGGTAGGCGATGACGCGCAGTCGATATACGGGTTCCGTGGGGCTGACATCCGCAATATCCTGATGTTCCAGAGTCAGTATCAGGGTTGTCCTGTCTTCAAACTGGAGCGTAACTACCGTTCAACGCAGAACATCACCAATGCAGCCAACTCGCTGATTCACCACAACCGTAATCAGATTCGCAAGGACGTGTACAGCGAGAATGGTGCGGGCGAGCCGGTACATATCTCGTCTTATGGCAGCGACCGCGAGGAGGCCACGGGTATAGTGCAAGGCATACGCAAATGCCATAAAAAAGGTTGGTCATACAATGACATAGCTGTGCTGTATCGCACCAACGCACAGTCGCGCGTCATAGAAGACGAACTGAGAGGGAGTAATATCCCCTACTCGATCTATGGCGGGCTGTCGTTCTACCAACGCCGCGAGATCAAGGACGCGCTGGCCTTTTTCCGCTTGGCAGTTAACCCGCAAGACAATGAGGCCTTGAGCCGCGCTGTGGGGATAGCCAAGGGCATTGGCGAGACTACTATGAAACGTATTCGTGAGTCAGCCAACACGCACGCCGTAAGTTATCTGGAGGTTATACTCCACCCCGCACAATACGAGTTGGCCTGCTCAGCCGCCACTATCAAGCGAATCGGAGCGTTTGCCGAGCAACTGGCCATGAACGAACAACTGGCCGGCCAGATGGACGCGTATGCCTTTGCCGAGGACGTGATGAACCGTAGCGGAGTGATGTCACAAGCCATTATGGACAACACGGCCGAGGGGCAGGAACGCAAGGAAAACCTCCGCGAGTTGCAGTCTGCCATCCACGAGTACGTGGAACTGAATAGCGCGGACGGGCATGTGCCCACTATTCACGAGTTTCTCTCCGAAGTAGCATTGCTGACTGATCAGGACCAGCGTCTGCCGGACGATGCTCCACGGGTGAACCTGATGACAATACATGCCGCCAAGGGGCTGGAGTTTGCCATAGTCTTCATTGCAGGACTGGAGGAGAACCTGTTCCCGTCGGGATTCGTGCAGAACGAACGAGAGTTGGAGGAGGAACGACGTCTGTTCTATGTGGCCATCACGCGCGCAAAAGATGAGTGTTATATCTCACATGCGCGTTCGCGCTTCAAGAACGGCCAGGTCAACCTGCAGACTGACTCCCGGTTCCTCAAGGAGTTGGACAGACAGTATGTAACTATCCAATCCGGAACGGAGGCACGCTCCTTCAGCCGTTTTGATAACTTCCGCCGCATGTGGGATGAGCCTGCACATTCAGCGCCTGAAGGGCAACCGACAGGTAGCGCGATAGCCAAAACCGAGCAAAAACTCAGCAAGCAACCTGCTGCCAATACTGATTTTGAGGAAGGAGACCGCGTAGAACACAACGTGTTCGGGCCAGGTACCATCCTGGCACTCTACCACGAGAACGGCAACGACAAAGCCGACATCACCTTTGACAAAAGCGGAAAGAAGACTCTCCTCCTCCGTTTCGCAAAACTAACTAAAACAAACTAATAGATATGAAATCTGCTGCAAGACGAGTGTAAGCTTGCTTACGCAACTCGCCGAAGCACAGATTGCCCGAATTTTAATGCGTTAAAATTATGAAAAAAACTATTTTTCTGCTGCTAAGTGCAGCATTAATTCTCGGCAGTTGCACGCCCAGCGAACCCGACTTGAAGAAAACCGAGTACCTGAAACTTGTACACAGCACTGTGGACATGACTTCGGCCAAGGCAGACAAAACCTTGACACAAAAAGGCTTTGTCCAGACAAACCAGTCCATCAAGCAAAACGGTATTGAAGCACTGATCTGCGACAGAACCTATGCATTCCAAAGCAAAGACAGTAGCACAATACTGCTGGTGGGCCTGAAACTGAGCAACGACAGCGTCAAGCAGTATATAATCGAGGCCAAACTGACAGGCGATGTGCACAAGACCGATGCGCAGAAACTCTACAACGAGTGGAGCAACTATGCCTATAAAACTATTTTTCAAGGTATCTCCCTATGGTCTGCCAACTGGTTTGCCTCAGACAACCTGGGCGATTTTGGAGATCTCTATATGGATGGTACGTGGGCTGTAAGACTCAAGAACTTGTTGACTCTGTACTTCCAGACAGGAGGAATGGACGAAGAGGCATACGATGCCATTATGGCTGCCTTCGACCGCAAACACGAGGCATGGGAGGCTGAGATGGCTTCTGCCGACTTCCTACAGGAAGATGGCGATTTGTTTGAGTCGTTCATTCATGCCTCACAAGACGTGGACATTACGGCCCTTTTCTCAGGTGACCCAAGCAGTTTGAAGGGTACCTTCGGAACTTCCAGCACCCACATCAGCAGTAAAGACGGGGTGAAGAAATGGGATATTCTGTTCTTATACCTCAACGAGCAGGATCTTAGCAAGGTCATGGAGGATTTGCCGTTCTAATCGCAGAACTGAAACACAAAAAAGGGGCTCGTGATGAGTCCCTTTTTTGATGGTCATAGAGTCTGACTTATTCTGCAGCTGGAGCTTCAGGAGCCTCAGCTTTAGGAGCTTCCTCAGCCTTGGGAGCCTCGGCAGCTGCCTTCTTACCACCACGGCGTGTGGTCTTCTTGGCAACCTTCTTGGTTTCCTTGAGCATGTTCTCGTTGTAGTCCACAAGCTCGATGATACACATCTCAGCAGCATCGCCAAGACGATAGCCGGTACGAAGGATACGAGTGTAACCACCCGGACGGTTAGCTATCTTCTCAGATACATTCTGGAAGAGCTCGGTAACCACTTCTTTCTGCTTCAGTTTAGCGAAGACAAGACGGCGATTGGCAGTCGTGTCCTCTTTGGATTTCGTAAGGATCGGCTCCACGAAGACGCGGAGGGCCTTAGCTTTGGCTGTCGTGGTGTGAATACGCTTATGCATAATCAGCGAGCAAGCCATATTGCTGAGCATAGCCTTACGATGCTCGGCGGTGCGGCTAAGGTGATTGAATTTCTTATTGTGTCTCATTGTTTTCTAAAAATTAGGATTATTCGATATTGTACTTAGAGATATCCATACCAAATGCCAAGCCATTGCGCTCCAGCAGTTCGTCCAACTCAGTGAGGGACTTCTTGCCGAAGTTGCGGAACTTGAGCAGGTCTGCGCGGTGATACCTGACGAGTTGTCCGAGTGTCTCCACTTCTGCCGACTTAAGGCAGTTGAGAGCACGAACAGAGAGGTCCATTTCGCCAAGACGGCTATTAAGCAACTGACGCATCCTCAGGTTCTCCTCGTCCAAAGCAGCAGTCGTAGACTTCTCGTGCTGCTCGATGATGATCTTCTCGTCGGAGAAGAGCATGAAATGGAAAATCAGAATCTTGGCCGCTTCTTTAAGCGCATCTTTCGGCTGAATCGAACCGTCGGTTTCTATCTCCAGCGTCAGTTTCTCGTAGTCGGTACGTTGCTCAACGCGGTAGGGATCTACCGCAAAACGGACCTTACGGATAGGCGTGTAGAGAGAATCGATAGCCAACACTCCAATAGCATCATCGGGTCTTCTGTTCTCGTCAGCGGGCACATAGCCGCGACCCTTATTGATGGTAATCTCAATCTCGAAGTGAGCCGATTCGTCCATCTCGCAGATTTGCAGGCTGGGGTTAAGCACCTCGAAGTTCTGGAGGTACTTGTTCAGTTCCCCGGCCTTGAAGGACTTCATCTTGCTCACAGGAACCTTGATGGTCTCCATTTCAGCATCGAGTCCCTCGATCTTGCGGAAACGAACCTGCTTGAGGTTGAGGATAATGTTGGTTACGTCATCGATAACCCCCGGGATAGTGGCAAACTCATGGTCGATGCCACCAATGCGGATTGAGCAGATAGCATAACCCTCAAGAGAAGCGTGCAGTACACGACGGATAGCGTTACCAATGGTAATGCCGTAACCTGGCTCGAGCGGACGAAATTCAAAAGTGCCTTTCGTCGGCGTCGATTCCAACATTATCACCTTGTCAGGTTTAATAAAATCTAAAATCATATTGTTGTTGTTGGTTAATTCATGCAGCCTGCAGCGCACTATGGCGCTGACAGGAATCATGGATTATTTATTGTTTAGAATACAATTCGACGATGAGCTGCTCGTTGATGTTCTCAGGAATCTCCTCACGTGCGGGCACATTGAGGAACTTACCTGCTTTCTCAGCCTCATTCCACTCCAGCCAAGGATACTTGGCGTGATTGAAGCCCTCCAGCGAAGCAGCAATAACCTCGAGGCTCTTGGCCTTTTCGCGAACGGCAACTACCATACCTTGTTTAACCTGGAAAGAGGGGATGTTCACCACCTTACCATTGACGGTAATGTGCTTGTGGCTTACCATCTGACGAGCTGCTGCACGCGTAGGAGCAATGCCCAGACGATATACTACATTGTCCAGACGGCTCTCCAAAAGCTGGAGCAGAATCTCACCGGTAATACCCTTGGTACGCTGAGCCTGAGCATAGAGCAGACGGAACTGACGCTCCAGCACACCATAGGTGTATTTGGCCTTCTGCTTCTCAGCGAGCTGGGTACCATACTCTGAATTTTTCTTGCGACGATTAACGCCATGCTGTCCGGGAGCATAATTGCGCCTGTCAAGTACTTTGTCAGGGCCAAAAATTGCTTCGCCGAAACGGCGTGCTATACGGCTTTTAGGTCCAATATATCTTGCCATAATCTAATAACTTTTACTTGTTAAACACTTATGAATTATACACGGCGGCGCTTAGGAGGACGGCAGCCGTTGTGCGGCATAGGAGTAACGTCAACGATCTCGATTACGTCCACACCTGCGGCTACGCAGGCACGGATAGCCGATTCACGTCCGTTACCCGGACCTTTAACGTATGCTTTCACTTTGCGAAGGCCGAGATCAAAAGCGACCTTGCAGCAATCCTGTGCTGCCATCTGCGCAGCATAAGGAGTATTCTTTTTCGAACCGCGGAAGCCCATCTTACCAGCGGAAGACCAGGAAATAACCTGTCCATCACCGTTGGCTACAGTAACGATACAATTGTTGAAAGAAGAAGAAACGTGGAGCTGACCAACGCCTTCAACCTTTACAACGCGCTTCTTGGTTGCAACTGTCTTTTTTGCCATTTTGTTTGAATGATTTTAGAGGTTGTTACTTCGTTGCTTTCTTCTTATTTGCAACAGTTTTCTTTTTGCCCTTGCGGGTACGAGCGTTATTCTTGGTCGACTGACCACGAACAGGAAGTCCGATACGGTGGCGCACACCACGATAACAACCAATATCCATCAAACGCTTGATATTGAGCTGAGTCTCCGAACGAAGATCACCTTCCACCTTGTAGGAGGCACCGATGATTTCACGGATTTTAGCTGCTTGGTCGTCTGTCCAATCCTGCACTTTGATGCTTGGGTCAACGCCTGCTTCTGCCAGGATTTTCTTTGCGCTTGAACGACCTAATCCGTAGATGTAAGTCAAACCGACTTCGCCAGCTTTGTTTTGTGGCAGATCTACACCGACAATTCTTATAGCCATAATTTTTTACTTTGGGATGTTGTTTAAATGTTACCAAGATGAGGAGCTTATCCCTGACGCATCTTCATTTTGGGTTCTTTTTTGTTAATTACATAAAGCTTACCTTTGCGGCGCACGATTTTGCAGTCCGCATTGCGCTTTTTAATCGAAGCACGTACCTTCATATTCGTACAGTGTTTAATTAGTTAGGTTATTACTTATAGCGGAAGGATATTCTTCCACGAGTCAGGTCATAAGGGCTCATTTCCACTTTTACGCGGTCTCCCGGCAGGATTTTGATATAATGCATGCGCATTTTGCCGGAGATATTGGCGATAATGACGTGACCACTTTCTAATTGGACGCGGAACATCGCATTGGACAATGCCTCGGTGATGGTTCCATCTACTTCAATTGCATCTTGTTTTGCCATAGTGTTAAATAAATCTGTCTCCTAAGACTTGTTGAATATAGTCAAATGTTGATAGTATATCCGCTTTACCGTTTCTAACGCACACGGATAACTCATAGTGTGCAGCAGGTTTGCGGTCGCAGGTGCGTGCTGTCCATCCGTCGTCTTCGATGAGGATGTTTCGTCTGCCCATGAGTATCATCGGTTCGATGGCCAATGTCATTCCGGACTTAAGGACGATACCGTTCCCGCGTCGACCGTAGTTGCAGACCTCGGGATCTTCGTGCATTTCGCGTCCAATACCGTGTCCGACGTACTCGCGACAAACGGAATAGCCAGCTTTCTCTGCGTGTTGTTGGATAGCGTAACCCAAATCGCCAAGTCGTTTACCTGTGACAGCTTGTTCGATACCGAGGTAAAGGCACTCTTTGGTTGTTTTCATCAGTTGCAGCACTTCGGGTTTCACTTCTCCTACGGGGAAAGTGTAGGCCGAGTCTGAGATGTAACCTTTGAGATTAATGCAGCTGTCCACGGAGATGATATCTCCTTCTTTGAGCACGACGTCTTTACTTGGAATACCGTGCACCACTTGCTCGTTAACCGAAGTGCAGAGTGTAGCGGGGTAGCCCTCGTAACCCAAGCAGGCAGGTATGCCCCCGTGGTCACAGATGTAGTCGTGCGCGATCTTGTCCAATTGGGCGGTAGTCACCCCCGGGGCTATGACTTTGGCCAATTCGCCGTAAGTCATGCCCAGGAGTTGATTACTCTTACGCATCAATTCAACTTCTTCGTCAGTCTTCAGGAACACCATAATTAATAAGCCATGGCACCCGAGCGGCCTTTGATGCGCATACCGGACTCAAAGAATCCGTCGTAGTGACGCATCAAGAGGTGACTCTCGATTTGTTGAAGCGTATCCAAAATTACACCAACCATGATGAGCAAGGACGTACCGCCGAAGAACTGTGCGAATCCCATGCTGACATTGAACAGGCGTGCGAACGCCGGCAGTACAGCGATGATAGCGAGCAGGATACTTCCGGGGAGTGTAATGCGGCTCATGATTGTGTCGATATACTCAGCGGTTTTCTTACCAGGTTTAACACCAGGAATGAAACCGTTGTTGAGTTTGAGGTTTTCAGCCATCTGCACTGGGTTAATGATAACCGCAGTGTAGAAGTAGGTGAATGCGATGATAAGGATAGCGAAGACAGCGTTATAACCGAAGCTGTTGTTATCCATAAACGTACGAACCCACCAAGAAGAGCCATCAGCGCGGAAACCGGCGATAGCGATAGGAATGAACATGATAGCCTGTGCAAAGATGATAGGCATCACGTTAGCTGCGTTCACTTTGAGTGGAATATATTGGCGTACGCCACCGTATTGTTTATTGCCCACGATGCGTTTTGCATATTGTACAGGGAGTTTGCGTGTACCTTGTACCAACATAATAGCAAAAGCGAAGACGAGGAGCAAGAGAATAATCTCAATAAAGAATACGATAAGACCGCCACCCGCGTCATTCAAACGACTGGAGAACTCTTGTACCACAGCACCCGGGAGACGAGCGATGATACCGATAAGGATGATAAAGGAAATACCATTTCCTACACCTCTGTCGGTAATACGCTCACCGAGCCACATAACGAACATAGAACCAGCGCAAAGGATGATGGTTGACGAAATGGTAAACCAGTTAATTCCGATTGCGAGCGGTTGTCCTGCCTGCGCCATCTGCACGGAAAGGTTAACGAGGTAACTCGGTCCTTGGAAGAGCAGAATGATAACAGTAAGGTAGCGCGTGATTTGGTTCATTTTCTGACGTCCGGACTCACCCTCTTTCTGCATTTTCTGGAAGTAAGGCACGGCGATAGTCAAAAGTTGGACTACGATAGATGCCGAGATGTAAGGCATGATACCGAGTGCGAAGATTGAAGCATTCGAGAACGCACCACCGGAGAACATGTCTAACAACGCCATCAAGCCGCCTGCTGTTTGAGCGTGCAGGGATGTCAGTGCTGTCGTATCAATACCAGGAAGGACAACGAAACTACCGAAACGATAGATGAGCACGAAGAGTAACGTGGTCAGCAGTCGATTGCGGAGGTCTTCAATCTTCCAGATATTTTTTACTGTTTCAATAAATTTCATAATAAAAACTTTGTTTTTCTTATGGAGCCTTGGCTTCGTCGAATTGTGTAAGCGAGCTTACATTCGACTCGCCCAAGTCTTCATATTAAATCGATGTTTTAAATTTTCTCGATAGTACCACCGGCAGCCGTGATAGCAGCCTCAGCAGACTTGCTGAAGGCATTTGCCTGTACGGTCAGCTTAGCGGTCAACGTACCATTACCAAGAATCTTTACCAACTGGGTCTTGCTGATAAAACC
>JAEEGL010689859.1_pt1 | contig 21796 bp, 19 predicted proteins | sample 9134231 | NCBI WGS metagenome assembly JAEEGL01 (sample SAMN16246548, study PRJNA631951) | gut metagenome | biome: gut microbiome; feature: rumen; material: fiber-attached | host: Bos | place: Iran: Karaj | collected 2018-10
GCCACCAAGCTTGCTACAGATGTAGGTAAACAGGTTGTAACAAGCCAGAACAGTGCTCTTAATATCAGAACAGAGGCTTCCGACAAGGCAGAGGTTTTAGGTGTTCTTACCGAGAAGGCTTTTGTGGATATGATAGAAGACCTTGGAAATGGCTGGATAAGTGTAGACTATAACGACGAGACCGGTTATGTTCAGTCAGAGTATGTTTCTACTGATTTCAGAATTGACCAGGGTGAGACCATAGCAGCCATTAAGATTCGTGAAGAGGCTGAGAAGAAGGCAGCTCTTACCAGAAATCGCGGCGCAGTCAGCGCAGATGCGGATGAGGTCAAGCTCCTTGCAGCTCTTATACAGTGTGAGGCAGGAAACCAGCCCTATGAAGGAAAAGTGGCTGTGGGCGCAGTTGTTCTTAACCGAGTTAAGAGCGGTGCTTATCCTAATTCCATTTACAGTGTTATTTATGCTTCGGGTCAGTTTACACCGGCCCTGAACGGAACAGTTGCCAGAGTTTATAACAGCGGAAGAATTGCAGATTCCAACTATCAGGCAGCTCAGGCAGCCATCAACGGGGAAACTACAGTTGGTTCAGCGCTTCACTTCAGAAGGGTCAACGGAAGAGAAGGTATCATAATCGGTGCACATGTATTCTGGTAATTTAATGGTAAATCTAACGTTAACAGTCGTAAGATTGCGGATATTATGGTAATATGAAAGGGATTGCAGTAATGCAGTCCCTTATTCTATATAAGATTATTCTTATCACATCATTACATAAAGGGAGGAAACTATGAACTTTTACGGACGCGATTTTTTGAAACTACTGGACTTCACACCTGAAGAGATTCTGTATCTTGTTGACCTGGCTGCAGAACTCAAGGATAAAAAGAAAAATGGTATTCTCCATGATGAGCTTCGTGGTAAGAATATAGCACTTATTTTTGAAAAGACCAGCACCAGAACCCGCTGCGCCTTTGAAGTAGCTGCCAGCGACCTTGGAATGGGCTCTACATACCTCAACCCAACAGACTCACAGATTGGGAAAAAAGAGAGCATTGCAGACACAGCAAGAGTTCTGGCAAGCATGTTTGATGGAATCGAGTACAGAGGTTTTGAGCAGGAAATAGTTGAGACCATTGCCAGGTACAGCAAAGTGCCGGTATGGAACGGACTGACCAATGAGTTCCATCCTACTCAGATGCTGGCAGATCTTTTGACAATAAAAGAGCACTTTGGAAAGCTCAAGGGAATCCACCTGGTATACGTGGGTGATGCCCGCTACAACACAGGAAATTCCCTGATGGTAATGTGTGCAAAGATGGGAATGCACTTTACCGCTGTTTCCAATAAAAAATATTTTCCTTCTGAGGAACTTATTAATACCTGCCGCGACATAGCAAAAGAGACCGGCGCTGTTATAGATTTCAGCGAGGATGCAAAAGAGGGAACTAAGGGCGCAGATGTTATTTATACAGATATCTGGGTATCCATGGGTGAGCCCGACAGCGTATGGGAGGAGAGAATAACAGATCTTTCACCTTATCGTGTAACCATGGAGATGATGAATAATGCGGGACCTGACTGCGTATTCATGCACTGCCTTCCATCCTTCCACGACCTCAACACAGGTATCGGTCGTGAGATTAAGGAAAAATATGGCCTTAATGAGATGGAAGTTACGGATGAAGTCTTTGAATCATCCAGATCCATTGTGTTTGAAGAAGCTGAAAACCGCATGCACACCATAAAGGCTGTGATGCTTGCAACTTTGAAGAAATAATAGGAAAAAGGACGTATACGCCATGCTTAGCCAGGAGCACATTACTGAGCAGCTAAAAACCCAGTGGGTTGCGAGAAATATAGTATATTTGGACGAAACAGAATCAACTAATGATGACGCCAAAAAACTTGGAGAGGAAGGTGCTGAAAACGGTACTTTGGTTGTGGCAGACAGGCAGATAAATGGCCGCGGGTCCAGGGGAAGAAGTTGGGAGACGCCCAGTGGCACCAATATTGCCATGAGCCTCATTATAAGGCCCACAGCCCCTCCGGAGCGGATTTCCATGCTGACCCTCATTATGGGACTGTCAGTTGCAGAAGGAATTGAAGACGTTATAGTAGCGCTGTCCGATGACAATATCAGCAAATCTACCCTCAAGGATATTCCAAGGCAGCTGATTTCAGAGAGAAAGTATTTTCCCCAGATAAAATGGCCCAACGATGTGGTCATAGCTGGTAAAAAAATATGCGGAATACTGACGGAACTTCACATGAATCCTGATAACACCATCAACAATGTGGTGATTGGAGTGGGAATAAATGTAAATATGATGGAGTTTCCTGACAGTATAAAGGACATTGCAGGCTCAATACTGTCAGAGACTGGGCTTAAAGCCGACAGAAGCGCGGTGATCTGTGCCTGTATGAAGAGATTTGAAGAAAACTATAGGCTGTATTGTGAGAATTTTGACCTTTCTCTTTTGAGGGAACAGTACGAATATCGCCTGATCAACAGAAGCAGACATGTGAGAATCCTGGATCCCAAGGGGGAATACGAGGCAATAGCCCATGGAATAACCAGTTCGGGGGCCCTTGTAGTTTCTGACGAAAAGGGCGCAGAACATGAGATAAATTCTGGTGAAGTAACTGTCAGGGGACTTTACAGTTATGCATGATGCGGCGTTTTAGGAGTAGAAAAATGATTCTAGTAGTAGATGTAGGAAATACAAATATCACCTATGGAGTTTTTGATAAAGGCAAACTGGCAAGTTCTTTTCGAATGACCACAAGTACCATGAGAACTTCCGATGAATTTGGCATGGAGATTTTATCCATGCTGAGCGTAAAGGGCGTGGACAGGGACAAGATTGAAGGCGTTATGATAGCCAGTGTTGTTCCCAAGGTAATGCACGCGCTTGTCAACGCAGTGGAAAAATATCTCGGCAAAAAGCCTCATATAGTGGGCCCCGGAATTAAGACCGGTATAAAGATAGCCACCGACAACCCCAGGGAAGTAGGTCCTGACCTTATAGTTGACGCCGTGGCAGGTTTTGAGGAGCACGGCGGCCCGGTACTGGTTATAGACTATGGTACAGCCACAACTTATATCATGGTAAACGAAAAGGGCGAGCTCTTTACCGGCATTCTTTCTCCCGGAATACGAATTTCTGCAAAAGCTCTGTGGCAGGATGCAGCCAAGCTTCCGGAGATTGAGATTAAAAAGCCCAAGAGCATACTGGCCAAAGAGACCATATCCAGCATGCAGGCCGGCCTTATCTATGGACAGATCGGCCAGACCAAGTATATTATCAATGAGATGATCAGAGAATCCGGCCTTGAGAATGTCAAGGTAATAGCCACCGGCGGACTTGGCCGACTTATAGCTGATGAGGTAAGTGAGATAGATGTCTACGACCCGACACTGACCCTTAAGGGACTTTATCTTCTGTATGAAAAGAACAGGAAGAACAAGCCTCAGCTAAAGGGCTACGACAACGAGAATGTGCCGGAATAATAGATTTATAAAAAGAAGATAATGAAGGATTTAAAATGAACGCAGAGAATTTCGAAAAAGAATTTAACAAAGAATTTGATGATGCCCCAAAGGAAGACCTTAAAATAGATGAAATGCAGAAGACCAACAAGGGAAGAGTCTTTGAGCAGGCAGCAGGCGGCCGCGTGGTTTTGTGCGGAGCAAATGCCTACGAGCAGAAATACTATTTTAACCCTTTGTTCAAGCAGATTCCTGAGAGCATAAAGAAGGAGCTCAATATTATAAGTGTTCTTTTTACCCAGGAAGCAGGCGGTATTTTTACCATTGTCTTTGAGGAGGATGGTACCATCAGCATCGAGACCAACGCTGACGAGGAGGATATCACCTACGATGAGATAACAGCGGGACTTCTGGTGGGTGAAGTTCGCAGAAAGAGACAGGACCTCTTTGAAGCTCTTGGACTGTACTACAGGATCTATGTGCTTCATGAGAACCCTGCTGATATTCTGGATGAAGAGTGATTTTTTAGATATTTAGGAGTTTTATGTCAGGTTACGGCAAGTTAAAGATAGGAAATGTAGTTCTTGAAAACAATATAATTCTTGGACCCATGGCAGGTGTATCAGACCTGCCTTTTCGTCTCTTATGCAGAGAAATGGGGGCTGGCCTTGTGTGCATGGAGATGGTCAGCGCAAAGGCCATTACCTACAAGAACAGAAACACAAATATGCTGATGGAGATACATGAGGACGAGCACCCGGTGTCGCTGCAGCTCTTTGGATCTGAGCCGGAGATCATGGCCCAGGCTGTGGATATGATAAAGGACAGGCCTTTTGATATTTTGGATGTGAATATGGGATGCCCTGTTCCTAAGGTTGTAGGAAACGGCGAGGGCTCAGCTCTCATGAAAAATCCCAAGCTCATCGGAGAAATTGTGGCTGCTCTGGTAAAAGTTTCTGACAGACCTGTCACTGTAAAGATCAGGAAGGGATTCACAGAAAGCTCTGTAAATGCGGTGGAATGTGCTCTGGCGGCCCAGGAAGCAGGCGCAGCTGCAGTTGCTGTTCATGGAAGAACCAGAGAGCAGTATTATTCAGGTACGGCAGACTGGTCCATAATAAAAGCAGTAAAGGACGCCCTCAGCATTCCTGTAATAGGAAACGGTGATGTGACAGATGGCCCCACGGCAAAGAGAATGTTTGAAGAGACCGGGTGCGACGGCGTAATGATAGCCAGAGCAGCTCAGGGAAATCCATTTCTTTTCAGAGAGATAAAAAGCTATTTTGAGACAGGAGAAGCCTGCGAGAGGCCATCACGTGAAGAAATTTACAATACTATAGTCAGACACGCTGATCTCCAGCTTAAGTACAAAGGCGAGTACATTGGAATCCGAGAAATGAGGAAACATGTAGCCTGGTACACATTTGGAATGCCCGGCAGCGCCAAATTCAGAAATCAGATCAATCATATGTCAGATATGAATTCTCTTAAGGAAGTGTGTGCAAAGTTCGTTTATGAATGATAAAATATATGATATAGGGTCGGAATATAAAAGATTTTCATGCTTGCATAGAAAATCTTTTATATTAACGACCCGAACAAATATGAGGAAGTAGCACGATAGTGCGGATTCCGAATATTTGTAGATTTGCGAGAATGACGATAGTCATGGAGCAAATCGTATATCATATATGACTACAACAAATAAAAGAACTGAGGAGGTCCGTAATGCAGACTGAACACGTTTTTGTGGGAAATATTCAAGAAGATTTGGCACGAGTTAATGAAACTCTTGAGGATTATCTATACACGCTCAGAATAGCAGGAGATGATGCCAAGAGATTTAATCTTTTAGCAGAAGAAGCCATTAGATTTATGGACACCATTGCAGGAGAGGATATCCCCATTGAAGTCTGGTTTGAAGGAGATGCCCGTATATCCAATATTTGCCTGAGACTTAGCCAGAAGATGGACGTTGACAGGCAGGAGGAACTCGTATCAGTTTCTTCCAGCGGAACAAACAGCGCAGAGAAGACCTTCATCGATCAGCTCAGATCATTTTTTGTAAAGCCTGAAACTCCCACCTGGAGCCTCAAGGAATATCAGGCTGAGCTTATGGCAAAGCGTGAGAAGGACAAATTCGATCAGGATGCATGGGACAATCTGGAGCGTTCTGTTCTGGCTAACCTTGCCAGCGACATAACCGTATCCGTAAAAGATTCCGATTCCCTTATGGTCATCACCAAGGACTTCACAGAATCCCTTAAGTCTCTGGGATCCAAGAAGCCTCTTGTAGTAACCAAGCCTATAGCCTTTGACAACGAAGAGGCTAACATCGACAGAGCTCTTGATGCAGTTGATCAGTCCATTGATCAGCTTTCACTTACTTCAAACAACAGACTCAGGGTTAAGCTGTTATTCGAAGAGACAATTGGCATGACCAAGGCCCTTGCCATGGACTTCGATGCAATCATATTTGCTGAGAAATATGTCACTGCAGTTGCAATCAAGCTCGTTGCATCTACAGAGATGAACCTGGATAAAAAGAGTGAACTCATTGATATTTCATCAGATAAAAAGAATGCCCTTGCAAAAGGTTTCATGGGCAAGATCAGTGACCTCATCGAGACCAGCGCTCTTAGCTATGACAACGTAATGAGCCTTGAGCAGCAATACGACGGCGGAAGCATAGCCTTTGGCTCTATGGGTATGTACAACGATCCAAGCCTTGGAATCGATCCTGATATGATGGGCGGAGTAATGTGGTCTCTGGCAGACTATAAGAGTCAGCTTGACGTATCCGAAGGCGAAGCCACAGCAGCCACCAAGGAAGCCTGGGACGAGCTGGAAAAATCCATTGTTGCCAGCATTGCAGATGACGTGATTGTCGGTATTAAGAGAAATCGCGTTGAGATAACAATAATCTATAATCTTAAGTAAAGGGGAAAAACAATGAAGAGAAGTGTTGTTAGGTCACTTGGCGTGTTGATGGCAAGTCTTTTAACTGTGTCTTCCTTGGTTATGCCGGTCAATGCAGCCGAATACGAAGAAACCATTGAGATTATTGACGAAGCTGCGCTGGATAATTCCGACGAAGCAGAAGTGGGTGCCTATGAAGAGGAAGAGGATATCCTTATTGAGGATGCCAGTCCGCTTGGAGAATCATCCGGTCTTCTTGATAATGGAATGAAATATACCATCACGGAGCTTTCGGACGGCTACATAAAGGTTGTGATCGACGCAACTGAAAGTGAAGAAAAGAAACTCGAAGAAGATTTCTATTATCATGATCATCCCAACAAACAAATAATTGAAAGAGAAAAAGTTGCTGAGCTTGAGCTGATAGGAATAACTGAGCTTGGAGAGGATGCTCTTCGTACGATAGATGAAAAAGAAAGAGGCTCTGGCTTTTTGAATCTCAGCAAAATATCACTTCCTGATACCCTTACAACCATTGGAGTATGTTCACTTCAAGGACTTGGTAAAGTGAAGAGAATAGTTCTTCCATCAAGCGTAAGAACTATAGAGAACGCGGCTTTTGTTTGTAGCCCTGTTCTTGAGGAGGTTGTTCTAAACGAAGGACTTGAAACTGTAGGAAATGACATCTTTGGCTCTTGCGATAAGATGGAGAGCGTCGTTATTCCGGAAAGTGTTAAGGTAACAAATACGATTTCAGCCGGAGAGGGGCTAAGAACTCTTTCAATTCCCATATCAGCCCAGATTGGCGACGGAAGTCATAAATATTCTCTTAATGAGTATGTGACTAAAGTTATTTTTACAAAGGGAACCGGTGAATACAATGAAAAGTTCAATGGACTAGATGGTGAACTTTATAGCCACGGCTATGAGCTGGTAATAGGTGAGGGAATAACCTCTGTTCCTGCAAATCTATGCGAGAGCGATTCCGGGCTGATCAAAGTAACCCTTTCTTCTACTATAAACCATGTGTGTGAAGATGCCTTTGACCGTTGTGACAATCTTGCGGAGGTAATCTTTGCTGAGGGAACAGGTGGAGACAGAGAGATAACGTTAGACTGTGGTGCCTTCAGAAGTTGCGAGAAGCTTACCACTGTAGAATTTGCTAAGGATATCAAACAGATCAATGTTGATGAACAGATTTTCTGCTTTGGAGGGCTTAGAGATGTATTTTTCAGGCATCCACAGTTCCTTGTTTATACTGAATTTGGCCCATACAGTCTGAAACAGATATTTGGAAATAACGATGATATTGTCAATCTCCATGCCTACGAGTATGATTATTACACCAGTCTTGGAAATGATACCACTACCAGCATAAAGCGGATGGTAGAAAAGACTAATGAAGTTGAAAAGAAAACTGTTTACAAATTTGTTCCACTTGGCCCGGCTCCGAAGCCGGTTCCCGTAACGGGCTTAAGCTTGTCGGAGAGTTCTTTTGTCAAATATACAGATGAGGTTGACGACACTACCGTACTGGAACTGAAAGCTTATGTCTCACCCAAGAACGCTACCAATCCGGATATAAAATTCACTACACAAAACATTGAAGGAGATCCGCTTGGAGTTGTTACGAAGAGTGTTAGCTTTAACGAGGAAGATGGCAGCTACACTATTTTCATACGCTTCAAGGGAACTGCAGGCAAGGCACAGATAAACGTAAGCACCAATGATCCCAACATTGAAAAACAGTTTTCTGCAAGCTGCAGCATCACTGTCAAGGAGAAGGAAAGAGCTTCAAAGCCATTCACAGTAGTGCTCTCCGGAGATGGATATAATTACGGCGATCTGGTTGGACTTAAGACCCAGACCCCCGGAGCACAGATCTTTTACGTGCTTGATGATAAAGACGAGACTACAGCCCTGAATTCGACTAATATTGTATATGATGAAAAGGTTGGCCGTTATGTTTCAAAGGATGCATCAGTAAAAGAGTATAAAGATGCATTTGTAATAGGAAAAGATACTTCGAGTACAGCTTTCTGTCTGCATTCCGTTGCTGTAAAGCAAGGTCTTGTGATGAGTGAGATAGCAGAAGACTGGCTGCAATATCCATCTGAGGATGTTTGGGGCGATATTGACGAGGAAGATGTGAAGTCGGAGTTTAACAGTGATCCTGCTAAGCTTAAGGACGATAAGTATAAAGGCATCTGGGCTCCAAAATCACAGCTTCAGGATGAAAATCTCGTCTATACGGGCAAAGCAATTACCATACCGGATCTTCGTGTATACTATGGAACCACACGCCTTGAATCCGGGATGGATTATACACTTAAATACTCAGCAAATACCAATGCAACTGAGTCCGCAGTTATAACAGTTACACTTAAAGGAAATTACGCAGGCAAGAAACAGCTGAATTTCAGGATCAGGAAGATGCCGCTGCCAAAAGAGGATATGACCTACTCTACCCTTCAGGTCAACGCCAAGAAGGATAAGAGCGGCAGCTTTTCAGCTCAGAAACCCGATCCTAAGGTAAAGATAGTTTCCACAGGAAAGGTGCTTAAGCCAGGAACTGATTATGTATTAAGTTATAAGGCTGATACAGCCACAGCATTTGGCCCGTCAGTTTCAGCTCCAGGTGTTTACTCTGTGAAAATTCAGACCGCCGAAAAAGGAAACTATGAGTTTTCTGATCTGGAATATCCTGATGCCATTTTCTGTGTCAGCAGTGACATGATAAGCATCAGCAAAGTAACTGTTTCCAAGATAGCTGCTCAGAAGATTGAGAACTGGGCTGACAAAGGCTATGTTGTTACTCCTGAGTTTTCTGTCAAGTACAAAGGAAAGGATCTGACTGCAGGAACAGACGGACAGTACAGATATGAGTTCAGGGATAATGCAGCAGCAGGAACCGCTTCACTTGTTCTTATGGGAACAGGAAAAGCTGATGCAGATGGAAATAAGTTTAATGGTACCAAGACAATTACCTTTAAAATTTCCGGAATAACCCTTAATGCCAAGAACACAACTGTCAGCGGAATAAATGCTACTTACAGCTATACCGGACAGGATATAAAGCCGGACTACAAACTGATCTTCAGCGGAAAAGAGCTGAAGGAAAATACTGATTATGAAGTTATTTATCCCAATGCAGGTCACAGCAAGGCCGGAAATGTGAGCATGACCTTTAAAGCAAAGGGGATTTACTCAGGAAGCCTGAAAAAATCCTTTAAGATTCTTCCTGTCGAAGCGAAGAAGCTTGTGATATGTGATGGGGCAGGTTATGAATGGAAAGAAAATAATGAGGTCTTTTGCTATGGTAAAGGTGGTGTGACTCCTGAGGTTCAGGTGCTCTATACCCCCAGCGGTTCTACCAAGACTGTTGAACTTAAGGCCGGTACGGATTATACAGTCAGCTATGCTAACAATAAGTCGGTAGGTAATGCTGGCGCAACGAAGAATCAAAAGAGAATCGGTCCATCTGCTACAATTAAGTTCAAGGGCAATTACAGTGGCAGCAAAACTGTTTACTTTACCATCAATCAGGCAGATATAAGCTCTTTGAGTATGTTACTTACAGATATTGTTGAGAGCAGCTCGCCGAACAAGTACACGCAAAAGATTGTCATTACAGATTACAATGGCGCTGTACTTACTGCCGGAACAGATTATGACAAGAATGTAGCCTACACCTATGACGGTGACGTAACTGTAAAGATCAAATCCGGAAAGGGCTATAAGACTGAGAATAAAGTAAAGGGAAATCCGGTTCTCAAGACCCACATCATCCCTGCAGGAGCTGTTATCAGAGCAACAGTAAAAGGAGCGAAGAATTATACTGGCGAGATCAGTGATACATTTATGATCACTCAGAATAGTATTAAGAACCTGAAATTTACTGTGAATTCTGAAAAGAAGTTCTACTACACCGGTAAAGCTATAACACCCGGCAAGAGCGACATAAAGGTCCAGATAAAGAGCGGCAATAAATGGAAGACTCTTACTACCGAAGAAGCATCGCAGTACTATGACATTGTGAGCTACAAGAACAATGTGAATGCCGGTAATGCGGCTACCATAACTATCAAAGGACGTAATGGCTATGCCGGCACAGTTACTCTTAAATTCAAAATTCTAAAAAAAGATAAGTAAATCAAGTATGAGCAGAGGCGGACGGAGTTAATGACTCCGTCCACTTTTTCTATTGCCTGGCATGCGGTAATGTGATATATTATATGTAGTAATCAATACTACATGAAATAAATATGGAAACCGTAATGTTGGAGGCATATTATGAATACAAAGGAACTCAAGAAATATCTGAAAGAGCATCTGGTACCGGCGAAACTTTATAAGATAGGTGGCTCTCATAAGAATAGAATTTGTTTAGATAAGACCGAGAGTGGCTGGGCTGTCTTTTTCCAAGACAAGAAGGAGAAGATCGGAGTTCTTAACTTCGTGGATGAGGCATCAGCCTGCAACCGCATGAAGGATGAGCTCAGAAAGCTTATGGAGCAGATGTATGGCCTGACATGGTCAGCTGCGAAGTGATCAGTATAATAACTCAAAAAAGCCGTTCCGGCTAAATGAAACCGGAACGGCTTTAACTATGGTATTTTTAGTCTTTTACTTCAATCTTTGTTGCTTCTTCTTTTTCAGGGAGAGCTTCTTTCTTGGGGATGTTAACTGTCAGCACGCCATTTCTGTACTGAGCGATGATATCCTCTGGCTTAAGTCCCTCAACTCTGAAAGATCTCTGATATGAAGAGGATCTTCTCTCACGGCGAATGTACTTGCCTTCCTTATCCTTCTCATCATTGTTCTCGCTATGAGTTGCGCTGATGGTCAGAAGGTCATTCTTGAGGTCAATTGTGATATCTTCCTTATTGAATCCAGGAAGCTCAGCCTCAAGTTCATAGCAGTTATCCTTCTCAATTACATCTGTCTTCATAAGGCTTGTCTTGTTCTCTGTCTGACCTGAGCGGTTTGCTTCGCACATCCCGTTCCAGAATCTGTCACCAAAGATATTATCCATCTCATCAAATATATCATTGTTACTCCAAAGCATAGGCATCAACATAATTCGTCACTCCTTTTCGTTTTATATTTTTGTGTAGTGGTTTTGTGATTTTATTATTTGTTAGCACTCGACTTAAATGAGTGCTAACAATCTTTATAAGTATGTTATAGAACATGTAACACAAAATGTCAACACATGAAATTATTAACAATTTATAAACTGCGATTAATTTAAAAATGGCTGGCGTTTGGGCCTAGGGGACGGAGGTGGTGGTCCATTTTTCAAGGAAAAATGGACCATCACCTCCGTCCCCTAGGCCCAAACGCCAGCCGCAATCTTACTCCACAATATCTCTTTCGCGGGAGCCGTTGACTTCGCCGGAGAGGAAGTGACGACGGCACACAGATACGTAGGATTCGTTGCCGCCCATCATGATCTGCTCGCCGCTTCTGACGATCTTGCCGTTGGAAACGCGGGCATTGAAGTGAGCACGTCTTCCGCACCAGCAAACGGTAGGAACTTCTTCTATGTAATTGGCAATCTCCATAAGTCGCTTGGAGCCGCTGAATAAATGACTTGTGAAATCAGTTCTGAGGCCGTAGCAGATTACAGGAAGGTCATATTTGTCCACAACCTCGGCTAAAAGGTCAACCTGCTCCTCAGTCAGGAACTGAGCTTCGTCTACGATTACGCAGTCCAGATTTTTCCAGGAATCTGACTTCTTGGTGAACCACTCATTCTTAACAGTATCCAGGAACTCTTCCACAAAAGTGCACTCGGCGCCAAGGCCGATTCTTGATTTTACGATCTTTTCCCCGTCACGGTTTTCTGTCATGGGCTTTAAAAGAATAGCATTCTGCCCCTTCTCAATGTAGTTGTACCTAACCATTAAGGCGTTGGCAGTCTTTGAGCTTCCCATGGCTCCATACCTGAAATATAGTTTTCCCATTATTTCCCCCTAAAATATTTATTCTTTCCCCTGCAAAAGAACCAGCTTATTATATGGAATCTCGATGCCGTTCTCAGCAAATCTTTTCATTATCTCCACAAGACAATCTGAACAGGTCTTAGGATTATCCCTGAAGTCCTTGGTCTCCACCAGAACTCTCATGGTAACTCCGCTGTCGTCGCAGCTCTTACACAGAACAGTGGGCCTTGCGCCATAGTGCTTAGGATGGTCCACGATGACGTCTGCCATGATATCCATAGCCTTCTGCATATCAGTACCATAGGCAACGGAAACGCTTATTGGATAAGAATAAGAGTTTTCCTGAGTATAGTTCACGATAGTAGCAGAACCAACAGTTGAGTTTGGTATATAGATGATCTCGTTCTGGTAAGTCTTGATAACGGTATGTCTGAGAGTGATGTTCTCCACAAAACCCGGCTCGATGTGATCAATTTCCACGCGGTCCCCAATATCAAAGGGCCTTGAGCGGGATGCGGATAAAGAAATACCAGCAAAGACATTGGCCAGTGTTGACTGGGCTGCAAGACCCAAGACAACAGCAGCGATTCCGGAAGAAGCAATGGCTGTCTCCCAAGTCTTGGAAAACGCCGGAACGTTGTCTAATACAAATAATGCTGCGATCGCCCATATGAGAGCCAGAATCAGGCCCTTCAGAAACATCAGATGAAGCTTGCTCCTAAGGGTATTTTTGTTCAGAATCCTGTTCAGGATCAGATTAAGAATATATGCCACAATAAATGGCAGAAAATACTTCAAAAAAATACTCAAAGCTGCCCGTAAGAAAGCCATATCTGTCATATCAGTCTACCAGGTCATCATCGTCGTCGCCCATTTCATCAAAAGCCAGCATGGAATCGATGATGTCCTCAAAATCCTCCCTTAATTCCTCCAGTGTATCACCCTCGTATGTATATATCTGACCGTCAATTACCACTTCTCCGGTATAGTAATCAGCCTTTTTGTCGTAGTTGACGGTTCCTGTAAATCCTTCATATTCAAATTCTTTTTCCATAGTAAATTCCTCCACGCCTACGGCTAATATCTTACCGCAGATGGCCATTCATTACAACAAAAGAAACGACACAGTCTATATAAATATTTTATCTGAAATTAAGTATTATTTCAGACGGATTTAATGGAGAGTTCCGGGTAGATGTGTTACAAATAGAATTGAAAATGTGTATAGAGACTTGAGATATCAAGTGGAAAGGATTTATTATGCCTCCAAAACCGGAAGAACAACAGGCAATTCAGCCAAATCAGCCAATTAGTTGGCAGATACAATTGCGTAATATAATTAATACTCCCGGAGCATTAGATTTTTTTGTGAATGGGTTTAGCGAAGAGAAGGAATATACTGAATTTGTAGCATGTATCAGGAATGTTTTCGATGATTTGCCGGCCAATGAAAATCTGATAATAAATGGATCTGCAAACATAAATAATAATTCCGGGGATTTTCAGCTGATTGATATGGATGGACAGGCTTATGGTTCCGTTTCGCAGATGAGGAGCATAAGCAGTAAAAAAGACCTGGAGGAAGAACTTAACGAGGCAGAGAAAGGCTATAGGCTTTCTGATAAGCGAGAGCATCTTAAAAATGTTCTTTCTTTTATGGATCAATATTATAAAGATGTCGTTGTAGATAAAGACGTCTATAATGATTTTAATAAATTATTTGATGAAAGCTCTGAGGAACTGAATGCCGGGAATGATTCCAGTATCGAAATTAATTTTGATGAGGAAATGAGTCCTGAGAAAATGAAAGTAAATCAAATTCTGGAATTAGACAGAGCCAAGGCTTTCAGTAATAAATTTCTTCCGAAAGAGAAGATTCTGGCTGATGATGAGAATTTTCTAAATGATTTACAAGGAGGGAAAGGTGTAAAAAAGCAGCCGGGAGAGGATTATCATAAGGGTGCACTTCGTTTTGATGATCCTAGCAAATGCATGGATACTCTTAGGCAGCTGGATGACGTTTATCATCAGATGTACAAGGTCAGTAACAGGCTTACAGATAGCGGCGAATTTAAGAAGATGCTGGGAAATCTTAAGGAAATACATGAAGTATATACCTATGCACAGAAAAATGATGGAAAACTGCCGACAAACTATTCCCCGGAGCATTTTTCAGGCTTGATGTCAGATACTGCAACGAACACCGAGAAATATATCGGAAAGCTGGGGGCGGATAAAAATTTCAGATCGAGTGAAAAAGGCAATACCAAACTTTTAGGTGCTGTTCAGGTTCTTTCAGCCATTGATTATGATGTAACCAAGGAAAAGTACTCAGGACTTAAGTTTAAAATGCCTGATGGAGAAAAGGTCAAGGCTGTTACAGATTTACAGGGATTACTAACGAAAGATAATTCCGGCATCAGTAAAATATCCTACGAATCACTGATACAGAAAGCCAGGAAAAACAGTTCCCAAAGCGACAAAATTAGAGATAACTCTGAAAGACAGAAACGAAGTCGTATGGAGAAAAGGGTTAACAAAACTGGAAAACAGAAGAAAACACAAAATAATTTAAGTGATAATAATTTTTTTGTACCATTTTAGAAAGAATTCAAAATAATCGGAAGAGGGTCATACCTCTTCCGATTTGTTGTGATATAAGAAATATCTTCGAAATTAAGTTCGAGAGCCAAAGGTGAACAATAGATAAATTTAGCACTCGAGATACTTACAATGCAGCCAGATCAAGTTGTTGTATGGTTCCGACACCGCCGCTTTCACGCAGGAAAATGCCGCTTGAGCGAAGCATCCCTGCCATCACGAGACTGCTGTTTCGCTCAGCAAATTCCGTGGCGGCGCTTCCAAGATAAATAGCACCCACATCCGCTTCTTTCAGGGACATGAGAGTATCTGTCCCGTCTTCATTCCGAAGCCAGATCTTAAGCTTATCATAGATATCATCTGACTCATCGATCCAGTTGTTGTTATCGCTGTCGTAAGCGGCAAGGTCCTTAAATCCGTTTCCGCTCTTTACACCAAACAATTCAGAACCGTCATTTACTTTTCCGTCACCGTTTTTGTCGTAGGTAAGGAATCCGCTACCTATGCCGGGAGCTGAGATTTTTTCCTCGGTTCCGTCACAGTCCAGATCGAAAAAGAAGTTCTGATCGCTGATATGAGTGATATCATTTCCCACATTAATCACCAGAGGATCAATCATATTAACGGCACTGGAAACGCTCATGCCGGCATATTCCGTGAGCCTGCTGGACAGACTGAAGCTCAGGTTGAAATCAATGCTTCTGCCGTCCTCCGTAAGAGCAGTTCCTTTACCTTCAAAGGTAGTAGATTCTTCTTCTATATGAGTCATCTGAACCGTGGTGGTCTTGACGAACATATTGGTGGTGAGCATACTTGAGGTCTGGCGCATCATGTCACGATATCCGCTGCCCTTTGTATCCCCGCCAAGGAGCTGAAGGAATCTAAGTATCCGGTCCAAAAGAGTAGTCCTTAACCGGGTCATCTGATCCTCAAGGGTTGACTCCATAGTTCCAAGATATTCGGATTTCTGTGGTTTAAGTGAGGTGTAGGTCTCGCTTCCTATAGCATTTTCGCCGGACTCTGTAATTTCCAGCGAATCCATTTTTTTCTCCTGATTCTGAAGATTTTCCAGGAAAGAACTTCTTGTCATTACGCCGCTTTGAACCGAAACAGTGTTTTCTTCATAATAGGTGTGGCTTGAAACCAGGTTGACAGTGCTCTGTGCAATTTTCATTGTGCCTCCTTATCTAAGGTTCAGGAAGGGGCAAAAAAATTGAACCTCCATTCCTGAAGAAGTTTCTCTTCCATGAAGATCCACGCTATCCTTAGCACATAATGGGATGATATGACTTGCCTGATTGTGCTGGATTTCACAATCGGTCATTTGATGCAGCTGGCATAATGTGCTATTTGGTTCATATATTCTGCACAGGGAATATATTTATAGCAACATGTATTGCATCTTAGATTATTGAATTTCCTCAGAAATACGGTATCCAATAATTTTTCATAGTCATCACTTTGTATATCGGCTAAGAAGAAAAATTGCTTATGGGGAAAATTGACGAGATTAATATATTTGATGGACTGATTTTTGTGTAGACACTAACCGGCGCACAGGCACCAAAAGCAGCCCACAATCTAAGCGTGTGAGAGGGAGATGATCATTTCGGCGGCTTCCACCATGCCGGTGCCTGAGTCCATGGAACACTTCTGGAGGTACTTGTGGGCCTCGGGCTCAGTCATGTGGTGACGGTCCATGAGTATTTCCTTGGCGAGAGCTATTACCTTCCTGTCTTCCTCGCTTCGGTTCAGACGCCGTTCCTTGGATTTTTTGCGCCTTATTGTTACACCCTCTAACATCATGTTAAGAGTTGCGTACAGATCATCTTTTTTGAGCGGAGTTGGGAGATAGACAATCCTGTCATTTATTGCAGGAGATTTGTCGGGAGAAGCCACCAGAAGCATCTGAAAATATGCAGGGAGATCCTCGGACAGCTCACTAAAGAGCATGTCACTTAAACGGTAGCCACATATTATGACTCCGCTTCCAAGGTTTTCCATGGCGGAAAGAGCCTGCACTCCGGAAGTGCAGGTTATAATATTCTCAAAGCCGCCACGGCTCAATATGCTTTTGAAATTCTGCGCATCCTGCGCTTTGGCAAAAGCAACAATAATGTTCACTCAGATACTCCTGATATAATCGACTTATTTTCCATTCTGAATAACTCGCTATTTCAGAACGTATTTAAGTATCTTCTTATTTCCCACTGAGTAACGCAGCTGCGGAAATCTTTCCATTCGGAGCGCTTTGCATCCAGGAATGTGGAAAAGATGGAATCTCCGAGGACTGATTTAACAAATTCGTCTTCCTGATAGGCATCTATTGCCTCTCCCAAAGTCATGGGAAGTGTTTCGATTCCACTTTCTCTAAGCTGGTCATAGGTGGTATTCTTGAGATTCTGTGACAGCTCAGCAGGAGGAGTCATCTTTTTTTCAATACCATCGATACCAGCAGCCAGGAGAAGAGCGATGGCAAGATATGGATTGCAGGTAGCGTCGGGATTTCTGATCTCAAGCTTGGTGTTCGAGCCGCGCTTTGATGGAATTCTTATGAGGGCACTCTTGTTGGAAGAAGATGATGACCAGGAAATATTAACCGGAGCATCAAATCCGGGAACAAGTCTCTTGTAGGAATTAACTATAGGATTTGTTACCAAAGTCAAGCCCTTCATGTGAGTAAGGATTCCTGCGATGAAATGTCTGGCCGTGTCTGAGAGCCGGCCATTTTCGATGTCCATAAACAGATTGTTTCCGTTATTATCTGTAGCCATGATATTTATATGCATTCCGGAACCGCTGATGCCTTCGACGGGCTTTGGCATAAAGGTTGCGTAAAGACCGTGTTTTTTGGCAATGGTCTTAACTGCCATCTTGAAGGTCATGATCATGTCAGCGGCGCGTTCTGCATCTTCTTCCCTAAATTCGATTTCATGCTGGGCGGGAGCAATCTCGTGGTGAGAGGAAGAAATGTTGAATCCCATTTCTTCTAAATTAAGAATGATATCACGACGAACGTTTTCACCCTGGTCTGCTGGGGCAACATCAAAATAGCCGGCCCTCTCATGTGTTGTGGTGGTGGGCTGACCGTTGTCGTCGAAGTCAAATAAGAAAAACTCGGGCTGAGGATTTACCTTGAAGGATATTCCAAGCTTCTCTGCTTTCTTTATTACATTGTGGAGAATGTTTCTGGGATCACCGGAAAAAGGTTCTCTGTCGATGGTGTAGACATTGCAGAACATTCTGGCTACCTTGCCTGACTGGGGTCTCCAGGGATATATCTCAAAGCTGTCCAGATCGGGATAGAGATACATGTCACTTTCATCGCTCTGCACAAAGCCCTCTACAGAGACGCCGTCAAACATGCACTCATTGTTAAGAGCAGCTTCAAGCTGACTTGAAGCGATGGCAATATTCTTGGGAATGCCAAAAATATCGCAGAACTGAAGCCTTATAAAGGCTACATCCTCTTCTTCCACAATTCGGAAAATGTCCTCTTTCGTATATTTACTCATTTTGCCCTCCATATACTATATACAAAAAGACGCCAAAAACAGCGAACAGGTCTGTTCGTGTTAATGGCGCCCTTGCCGTTGCTTATACTATATTATTGTTTTTTACCCTCGTGTGTCAATTTTTTTCAAAAAATTATTAAAATACTCTAAAGTTTTTTCAAAACCCGTCGATAAATATCGTAGAAACCAAAAAAGTATAGTTTAATCCTTGGGTATTGGCGGCATTACTACTTAAAAAATATTAGGGGAAATTTTTTTAAGAAAGCTAAAGTAATGTGATTTTCTACCGATAAATGAAGTAGAAAACAAAAAATACTCCAGGGAAGGAGGAAAAGAATATGCGAATAGAAGCATACAGTCAGGTTCAGCAGATTTACTCAAACAACAAAGTAAGTAAGCCACAGGCAGCAAAGAAGACAAACGATGTCAGAGATACTGTATCTTTTTCATCAATAGGAAAAGACATTCAGGTGGCTAAACAGGCTGTGAGCGCTGCTCCAGATGTCAGGGAAGATGTCGTAGCATCGTTGAAAGCTGCTATTAAGAATGGTACTTATGATGTCAGTGGAGAGGCTTTTGCTGATAAGCTACTTTCCAAATTTGAAGAGTTGTAATAAAACGGTCCTGTGCGCGATAGCTTATCACGTGTGGAACTGAAGACACAATTCAGAAGATTGAGGACAAAGACAATTTAATATACAGGAGGATAATTCCAGTGGCAAGTTTGATGGATAATCTGGTTGATATACTTGACCAGGAATGCAAGATGTACGAGATTTTACTGGGGTTGTCTAGCCGAAAGACCGCCATTATCGTTAAAGGTGATCTTAAGGCACTTGCGGAAATCACGGATGAAGAGCAGTGCGTAATCGGCAATATCCAGCACCTGGACAAACTTAGACAGGCTGCCATGGAGAACATTGCATGCGTACTTAACAGGGATGTTGATTCATTGAAACTGACCGATCTGATCGAGGTTCTTGAGAAGAGACCCGAGGATCAGAAAAAGCTGGCAATACAGCGCGACAGACTGGTTGGGGTCGCAGGTAATGTCAGACGTGTAAACGGCCAGAACCAGGAGCTTTTGGTAAGTTCCTTGGAAATGGTGAAATTTGAAATGAACATCATCCAGGCGTCTAGAAGAGCACCACAGACAGCGAATTATTCCAGATCGTTAGACACTACGGGAACATGTTTAGGTTACACATCGGGCGGGTTTGATGCAAAGCAATAAAGTACCACTTACCACATAAAAAGTGGTACTGCTGCATGAAGATAACCCACCCGGGAAACCGGCATAACCGATAGTGTCTTTTTTGCGCTCTTTTTTAAGGAGAAACCCTATGTCACTAATGGCTAATCTGTATGTTGGTCAGTCAGGAATCATGGCCAACCAGAACGCACTAAATACAACTGCACATAACATGGCTAACATGGACACGCAGGGCTTTACAAGGCAGCAGGTTCAGATGGGCACCAGGGCATATCAGACTCTTGAAAAGAGAAATGAACAGATATCCTGGAAGCAGATAGGAACCGGTGTCAACTATAACCACTGTAAACAGGTTAGAAGCTACTTCCTGGATCTCTCCTACAGACAGGAGAACGGAAGATATTCTTTTTACGACATTTCCACAAAGGCACTTGAGGAGATAGAGGATCAGTTGCAGGAAATGAACGGAGCAGAATTCGCAGATTCGCTCAATGATCTGTGGGTTTCCGTACAGGAGCTTGCAAAGGATCCTTGTTCTGCAGTTACTCAGAGCCATCTGGTGCAGAGAGCCAACGAGTTCCTTACAAGAGCAAAGAGCGTATACGACGGACTGGTTTCATATCAGGAAAACATGGACTCCACAGTGGAGACCATGGTAAAAGACATTAACTCCATCGGAGACAGAATAAGAAAGCTCAACGAGGACATCGTAGATATAGAGTCCGGCAGACAGGAGGAGGCCAACGACCTTAGAGATGAGAGAAACCTTCTACTGGATCAGCTGGGAGAATACGGAAAGATAGAATATAACGAAGATATATTCGGAAATGTAACAGTTCTTTTTGAAGGATCATCCTTCGTTTCCACCGACCATGTAAACCACATCGGAATAGATACTACACTGGAAAGTTCAGTAGGATATGCAACACCCTATTGGGAATATGCAGCCAAAAGAGAAGTAGACGAGCACGGAAATGAGTCAGTAGTTTCCATAGACGGTGGTCATCTGTACGACCTGACTCAGCCGATCTCAACTACCATCAATACAGATATTGGAAAGCTTAAGGCAGTTCTTTTGGCAAGGGGCGATCACAACGCCACCTATCACGACATAACTGAGAGTGAAGAATACTACAATAAGAACATCGCACAGTCAGTAATAATGAATGTTCAGGCTGAATTTGATCAGATGGTCCACAACATCATGACAGCCATAAACAAAATTATGGAAGAAGCTGAGAGTAATCCGGCAACCCTGGATAATTCACTGGGAAGAACTTCTGAATTTACTCTTTTCACAGTTGCCAATGAAACTGACAAGCTCAATTACGATGTTGGAGATGCAGAGGCGGGAACCATCAGTACAGGCTTTACCATTAAGAACACTCAGGTAAATTCAAAGCTCATCATGGACCCTTCAATTTTTACCTTCAGAACAGCAGAGGGACAGGAAGATACAGAGACCGTGGCAGCTCTGAAAGAAGCATTTACCAGCGAGATTTACGCACTTAATCCCAACGTTGCCACCAAAAATAATATCATCAACTATTACAACAGCCTGGTTTCACAGGTGGCCAATTCCGGAGACGTATATAACAGCATAGCCGCTGCCCAGGAGCAGACGGTATCTGCTATAGAGACAGGAAGAGAACAGATCGTTGGAGTTTCCAGCGATGAAGAACTGGAATTCATGATCATGTTCCAAAATGCCTATAACGCATCAAGTAGATTTATAAATGTAGTAAGTGAGATGTTGGAGCATCTGGTTACAACCCTTGGAAGTTAAAAAGGAGTAAACGCCTATGTCATCACAATTTTTTGGTCTTAATATTGCAGCATCAGGACTTAGGGCTTCAAATGCGGCACTCAACACAACAGCAAATAACATAGCCAATGCAAATACCGATGGATACAGCAGGCAGAAGGTAAAACAGGAAGCCAGCGATGCCCTGAGAGTATTTTCAAGATATGGCTGCGCCGGAGCCGGAGTAGATACCATAGCAATAGAGAGAGTAAGAGACAGCTTTTACGACGTTAAGTTCAGAAACAACGAAGCACTCCTTGGAAATTATGAGCAAAAGAACTACTACAATTCCATGATCGAGGAGTA
>JAEEGL012997197.1_pt1 | contig 21796 bp, 12 predicted proteins | sample 9134231 | NCBI WGS metagenome assembly JAEEGL01 (sample SAMN16246548, study PRJNA631951) | gut metagenome | biome: gut microbiome; feature: rumen; material: fiber-attached | host: Bos | place: Iran: Karaj | collected 2018-10
AAGGTTGCAAACATAAAAACTGCTGCAAGTGCAATAAAAAATCTGTTAGTCTTTTTCATTTTATACCTCATCTATTATTTATCTGTTTACAATATTGAATGACAGAACAAACTGGTATGGATTGTAACCGTTCTTTCCACCCCAGACAACTTTTCCGTCTATAATCTGATATCTCCAGGTGAACATAAGGTGCAGAGGGAACTGCTGCATAAGGAAGCGGATTCCAGGTCCCATACTAAAGTAAAAGTCGTTGAGCGAAAGGTTTGTGAACAGCTGTCCAACCTCTGCCTTAACTGCTACTGCATCGTGGAACAGATCTACGCCAAGAACACCTGCTACAAGAGGGAATCTTAATTCAATCTGTGTATTCCACAGAATCTTACCCTTTGTATCTGCAGAACGGTAAAGCTCTGCCCAGCCGCGACCGGTGAGCATACCGTCAATATAAGGCTTATTTGAATCGCTTATGATTGAATTGTTAATTGGGAACAGCATGGTCAAACCTGTATAAGCTGCAAATATTCCCTTAAACGGATTATTACTATCCTTGGTAAAATCAAACATAGTAAAGTAACCTTCGAGCTTTGTTTCTGAGCTCAGGAAGAATTCTTTTTCCAGAACAGGGATAAGTCCATTAAAGGTAAACTTCTGGCTTGCAAACCAGCCCTTACCAGGATCATAGCTTATATCACGGTTATCAAGGGAGAAGCTTCCCCACAGAGAGTTTGTAAGTCCAACTCTGTTTGCAAACATAGAAACGTTGGAATCTACCGGAACATAGGCATTTTCATTAAATACATTCTTTGTAACGGTATTGTTAATTCCACCCATAAGCGAAAGAATTGCAAAACGAGGATACCAGCGGCGTCCAAGAGAAGAACCAAGAGTTGCAGAAAAGCCTTCGTAATTTACATAGTAACTGTAAAGATCAAAAATACCGTTTGGCTGATACATCATTACAGTAGAAGTATTGTCGGTATGAGAAATGGAAAGAGATTCGCTAAAGGCTATCGGATAATCTCCAATCCAGTTCTGTGTATAAGAAAAATCAAGGCTCTGAGTTTTCTTTGCAATATTGAGCGAAGCAGAAAAGCCCTTTCCTTCTCCAAAAAGATTTGTATTAGAAATTGTGGCATACAGCGATACCGGAATGTCATTTGGTTCTGTAATGCCCGAAAAAGCCATACCAAGGTTTACACCGACTGTACTTGTTTCTTCTACATTAAATACAAGGTCTACAAGGTTTTCTTCCGAACCCTGGAGTACATCCGGTACAACATTAGAAAAATACTGAAGGTTGTACAGGTTTCGCATTGCAGAAATAACCTTGTCGCGTGAGAATACGTCTCCCGATTCAATAGGAATTTCGCGGAAGATTACATAATCCTTTGTCTTGTTGTTACCCTGAACTATAATGTTTTCTATGTGGCTGCGTGCACGTTCTTCAATTACAAGATTATAAGATATTTCCTTGCGGTCTGTATCTCTTTCCGGTACTGGATAAAAGCCGTTTGACATATAGCCCGATTCATAATAAACATTGGCAATGGCAGACAGACCTTCTTCAAACTTAATCATATTAAAGATGGCGCCTTCCTTGAGCTTCATGCAGGAAGCAAGCTGTTCTGTACTGAATATCTCGTTTCCGGTAATTGTAAAGCCCGAGAAGGTATACTGTGCTCCTTCCTGAATTACAAAGGTAATGGAAAGATCGTTGCGCTGCTTTTCGTCGTTTACAGTAGTTTCAATTTTTACGTCCAGAATATTTGCGTCTATATAACCGCGCTCGTTGTAATAGCTTAAAATTGTCTTTTTATCCTGTTCAAGCACAGAACTCTGGTAGGCACCGTCCTTTAAAAAGCCAACTTCTTTTAAGGCAAGTTTATTTTTAAGGGAACGTTCAGAAACAATGGTATTACCCATCATGTGAATTTCGCTTATTACAGTGTTGCGGCCTTCTTCGATTATAAAGGTAATTTCCATACCATCCGGTGTTTCTTCAATTGTGTGTGTTACAAGAGAATCTACATAACCCTTTTCGATATAGTGTTCGCGGATAAGACGTTCATCACTTAAAATATGGTTTTCTACATAAATATCAAAGTTCTTTGTTTTGATAACTTCGCGGAGCTCTCCGTTTCGTATTTTATGATTTCCCTGGAATTCAATTTTAGAAACCTGCGGATATTCAGTTACCTTAAAAACAAGAAGAACATTTTCGGGATTTTTATCGTGCTTTGCGTAAGGCTCAATGTCTTCAAACAGATCAAGAGAAAAGAGGCTGTCGAACATCTGGCTCAAAAGCTCTTCTGAAAAAAGTTCACCTATATAGGCACTTGTTATACCTGTAAGTTCAGATTTCTTTACATTTTTAAGACCATCAAATTCAATTTTGGTAACAGGATGTCCCCAGTACCAGTTGCTGTCATCCTCCTGGGCACTAAGCAAAGAAATGCCGGACATAATAAAAAGGACAGCAAGGAATATGCTATAAAAACGACGGCGCATATAAAAACTCCAATTTAGTGCGAAAAACACACTTTTTTAAAATGTAAATTTCCAGGAAAGCGAAACCGTCGTTGCAGGAACAAAGGACTGGAGCTGTGCACCCGGAGTTAATCTCCAAGCCATATCCCACCTTATGTTAATAACAGGCAATTCAAGCTCCAGACCAAATTCCGGCTGGAAGAGAATGCTGTTTGCGGACAGATAGTCGACATCATGATAGTTAGAAGCCGACATATTAAGCATTGCATCTGCATACAACGCGCTTCCCAGGTACTTACCTATATAAACAGTTGAGTTATCAAAGAAGTTACCAATTGTAAGTTCTTTTGTTTTATTTCTCTGATTACTCAGATTAATAGTATTCTGCAATATATTAGTACGTACTGAAAATATATCAAAATTCAACAAATCTCGCAACTTGTTTTCCATATTACGTATTAAAGTTGACTGCAAATAATATTCACCGGCCGAAAGTACAAGCTTGCCTACAGAATCCGAATCGGCAAGTACAATCTGGCCAAGCAGAAGTTTAATTTCGTTTTCGGATTTTGCCGGTACAGAAGAGAAAACAGGGTTAAAATCGAGCAGATACTGGTTTTCGGCAGACAGAATAATGCGGATTGTATTTCCGTCCGTGTCTTTTTCGCGTGTTTCGGCTCTGATTGTAATCTGAGGATTTGCAATATCAAGCGGATTAAACTTAATGCTACCCTCTTTTATATAGAAGTTTCGGTTAAGATAGGCAACATCACCCGATTTTAACTGCAGGGAGCCGTCCAGCTGATAAATATTTGATGCAGTATTAATCTTGCAGTCAACCGATGTATGAGGAACAAATACACAGCGCAAAAGCGGATTGAAATTTAATGAGGCATGAGTTCCTACCGAAAGCTTTATGTCGGTACTAAGGGAGAAGGCGCTGTCCATGGAAGCATTTTCATTGCTAAGATTTGTAAGATCTGTAAGATTTGAATCTATATCAAGGTTTTCTACAAAGAACGAGCCTGTAAAATCAAGGTTATTGTTTTCTATAGTTATCGTAAAATTACATTCTGTATCTCCGGCTATAGTCAAAAAAGGAGTTTTAAGACGAACCGGGACAAGCTGTTTATCCAGAGAGGCAATTTTTGCATCAAAATGATCCATTGTCCATTTGTTCATATAAACCCGCGAGCTCATCTTAAACTTTGGCGTATTCTTAAGGTTGTAGGTGGCCTCGGCAACAGTAAATTCATTGTTTGCAGCGGTAATGAGAATCTTTTCGGTAGAAACTCTCTGGGTAAATACTCCAGGCAGCTGGAATACCGGATTTGAAATTGAAAGTGCGCCTTTAAATTCCGGAGTATCCATAGGGTCGTATAAAGTTATACTGCCCTTCAAGATTCCCTGGTCTATCATAATAAAATCATCAAGGGTAACATTTTTGAGCAGACTCTTTAGGTTTACATAGACATTGGACATTTTTATAAAGGAATTATCCTTTGCAAAGCTTCCGGTTATTTCTGTAGAAAGCATGTCGCCCGCACTTATAGATGCATAAAGTCCGTCGGCCTTGCTCAGATTTCCATACAGTCCTATATTGTCTGACGAATAGAACGAAATAAAATCTTTGGAATAATTTACAAAAAGGTCAAAGGCAACCGGCTTTTTAAACAGTGTTCCATTAAGATTCGGGCACGAAAGCTTTGCCGTAAGATTTTCTGGAATTGCGGAACCTTCCGGTACATAGGAATCTTCTATGGTTAATTCCATAGGCATAATAATGTTTTTGTCACCCTCGGTAGCAAACAGGGCCGACATACTTCCCGTGTAATCCGAAAGTGACAGACTTCCGCTTACATCTGAAAACCTCCACATTGCGCCTTTTAATATAAAATCATTTAAGGTAAGGTCGCGTTCTTCAAGAATAACGGAACCGCTTGAAGAAACAATCTCGTCATTCATGAGGAAAGACATTTTTTCGACAGTGGCGGTTGCGTACGGGTGCTCCAGTGTTCCCGAAAGATACAGGCTTGCAGTAAGCTCGTTGTTATCATTCCTGACGGACATAAATCGGTTAAGACTAAAGTGCGAAGCCTCTACCATTGCATTTACATAAAGGGAATTGATGATATTGGAAGCGGTAAGCTCAACGTTGTCCGGATTTGAAACACTCGCGTCAATTATAAGAGATTCATCCGAAATATCATCTCGCAGATTCATCTGAATACCCGCAGAGCTTAGTATATTATCCGTTATGTTTACAGTAATATCTGAATTTCCCCTGAGCGAAGAATACAGGTCTGTATAGGCAATATCGTTTATCTGTGCGCCATATTTGGTTGCGCTGCCCGAAAGTTCAAGCCTTGGATTAACGGAAGTATCCGGATTATCCTGCTCTACCTGCAGGTGCTGCAGTGTAATTTGTGGCCCCTGCTCCTGGGTATAATCAAACATTGTATCAAGCGAAAGGATGTAGGTTGCATTGTTTATTAAGAAAGGCAGATTTGTAAAGGATGCAAAGCCTTCGAGTGTATTGTTCTTTCCAAAGCGGATCTGCGCGTCCGTACCGTAATCTCCGGTTACAGTTACAATTTCGGGCATTATAGTTCCCGAAAAATGATACGGGATGGAAGAAGTAATCATATCAAGTGTATAAAACTTATCCTGAGAATCCGGCATGGAATCTAAGGAAGCAGTTGCGTCCAGTGCAAAGTCTCCGTAAATGAGATTAAACCTGTTGAGCTGGACAGACTGCTCGTTTCCGTTTACAGAAAGCAGCAGGAACTGATTGTCCTTTTTGGTGTTGGCAAGAACAAGATATGGCAGATTGTACGAAACAGAATTTAAGTCCGTAGAAAAATAAGCGTCGCCGGTAAACATAAAATCCTTGATTGAAGGAATAATTCCCTGCAGAGTTTGTTCCTGATCCTGTGGAAGCAGTTCGGCAGCAAGAGCCAGAATTGTTTCAAGATATATACTTTCGAGCGATACGCTTGACTGTACGTATTTGGACTGAGTAAGATAACTGCCGTCTATCTTTATAATACCCTGGTTATTATCTTCGATATGGGAATAATCGTTTACTTCAAAATCAAAATCTATGGAATCGTCCTGCGGAATAACCCTTGCCTGAAGCGCGGTAAGCGAATGCTCTCCAATAAAAATCTGTGGAGAAAACAGCATAAAGCCGGAATTAGCAAGCGGATCAAAATAAATCTCGGTAGATACAACCTTTTTGTTAGGCAGGACAAACTTTTCCAGTGTTACTGTTCCGCTAAGCTGGGCTGTCTTTATTAAATATGAAAGGTCAATCTGTGTATCTATATTTTCTCCGTTTACCGAAAGTCGTCGCACATCTATACGCCTGTCGTTTCCGCTAAGGTCTATAACTGCCTGTGCTCCCTGAGGAAAGATTGCCGGAGGAATAAAAATGTTACCGCCGGCATAATAGCTAAAGCCGCTGTTATTAATGTTCATGCTCAAACCGGCTTTTGCAGAAACACTAAGCTCCTTAAGGTTCTGCAGCGACTTCTGGCTGGTAGCATTTGAAATAACCGAAACAGGACTAAGATTTTCGGTAACAAGATCTACTCCAATCTGTCCTGTGGCAAAATCCATGGCGGCCGCAAAATCTACAGGAATTACATTCTGAACAGTATGCAGCTCAAGCTTTTTCTGAGCATACGAAACGAGGAAATTAAATTTATTAAACTTGTATTTTCCAAACGTAAAGTTGGAAAGATTGAGATAGGCATAAGAATTATCCAGGTTTCTGGTTAGTCTGCCGTTTACTGCAAGTTCACCGCCGGTAGATGCATTTGTTCCAAAGGCTGCGTCAACCTCGCTTCTAAGCGTTAAAGTTATATAATCTCTGCGTTCAGAGTTTAAAACTCTGATTTCCTTGACGAGCAAGGAAGAATTTATTGAGTCTTTATTGTATTTTACCGTAAAATTTTTGAGGATTATATTCTGAGGAATATAATCTATTATCAGATTCATCTGTTCAAATAAATCATCAAGGGCGGGCGGCTTTTTAACCTCCCCGCTTTCCTCATCAGGCGGCTGTTCTACGACATAAGTCTGTATAAAATCTATAAGCGGTACAGTATCAAGCACTACTCCATCAATAGTTATAGATTTTATTATGGAATTATATTCCCCTTTTAAAAGAGGTATGAGTTTATATTTTATATGAGTATTTTTTATCTGCCCTATTATTCTTTCGTCCTTATCGCAGATTTTAATTCCTTTTATTCCAAGGTAAGCAAAGATAGAAGGAGAAATAGATTCATAGGAAATTGTAAGCCCGGAATACTTTGTTATCTCCTGCGAAAATTTCTGGGTATAATTATCCAGTACTTTTTCCAGGCGCCGGAAAACCGGTACAGACAGGGCAAGCACCAGTATTAAAATAAAGAGAAAAACTGCACTGCTTATTTTTGTCACCAAGGACAGCTTTTTCATCTTTGCCTACGACTTCCTCAAAATATCCAGCGGTTTTTCCTTTCCGGCTTTAACAGAAGGAACTATAGAAACTAAAAGTGCCAGAACTACAGTAGCAAGACTTATGAGTATTATCTGCATAAACGGCAGGTCTACCGGAATCATCTGAAGATAATATGCCGGATCCATAAGCTTAATTGCCTTTATTTCGGCAGCAGGCACTCCCTTTAAAAGATAACCAATTTTTGCAAAAGCATTTACAATTTTTTCAATAAAATTAACAATTTCGTTGGCATTTACTGCAGCTAAAAGCCCCAGCGGAAGTCCTATTGCAAGCCCGCCGAGCGCACAGGAAATTCCCGTAATGATAAACGAAAAAGTTATTCCCGAAGGAGTTGCACCAATACTTTTTAATATTGCAATTTCCTTACGGCGTTCCATTACGAGCATGACAATTGCCGAAGAAATATTAATGGAAGCAACCAGCACAATCAAAAGCATTACAAAAACAAGCATTACCTTGGTAGAAGAAAAGTTTTCAAACTCAGCTTCGTGTACCTGATCCCATCTGTAAAAGTTTGCATATTTACCGTAGTTTGTTTTTAAGTCTTTTTGAATGCGTACCAGATCCGGAGAATAGGCATCCGGGGTTTCTATCATAACGGTAAAGCTGGCATTTTCCAAAGATATAAACTGATATACAGTCTCAAGGGGAACAAATACCCAGAGTGCATCCAGCTCCTGATAGCCGGAGGAAACAATTGCGCTTACCGTAAACGAAGTAAGCTTTGGACTTTGTTTTCCGTTATTTGTTTTTATTGTAATAATACGGAAGGTATCTCCTGCATGCAGATCAAGAAGCTCTGCCATCTTTTGTCCGATAACTGCATTTTTTTCGGAACCTTGGGCAAGAGAAAATTCTTTTACATCACCTTCTATAATAGTAAACAGTTCGCTAAAGGATTTATTTTTTATAAAAATGTCGGGTTCTACGGCACGAAGCTGGGCACCGGTCCTCATTTTTTTTCCGGTTGCTAAAGCTGTTATTCCTATTTCGGGATACACATTAAGGACACCGTTTATATTTTTATACTGGGCGGCATATTTAATATAGGTATCTGCCTGCGCAGCCTCCGGAAGCTTTGGAGAAATATAGGCCTGCACATTGCTGGAAGAAAGCCCTATAATTCTCTGGGTCATTCCAGAAATCATTCCGTTTGTAACCGAAAGAACAACAACAAGCGGAATAATGCTTAGTCCTATGCACAAAAGGGCTCCCCACAGACTCCTTCTGGCAGAGGAGCGTTTTTCTGCACGCGGAAAAATGAGACTTTTTGCAAACATCAATGATGCACCAAAGGTCATCTACCGCTTTCCTCCCAGATCTGTCTGTTCGAGTTTTCCTTTGTTTATTTTATAACAGAGATCCCCGCTGGCAGCAAGCTTAAGATCATGAGTAACCAGCAGAAGTGTCTTATTGTATTTTTCTACCATTGAAAAAAGAAGCTCACCGATAAGAGCCGCATTTGCAGGATCAAGGTTTCCTGTAGGCTCATCTGCAAGAATGAGTGACGGATCATTTATAAGGGAACGGGCAACCGCTACCCTCTGCCTTTCTCCACCCGAAAGCTGGGATGGAAGATGGTCTTTTCTTTCGTAAACGCCGACATCCTGCAAAAGCTTTTCGGCTTTTTCCATAGCTTCTTTTTTTGAACGCCCCGCAATAAGGGCAGGCATATATACATTTTCAAGCGCAGTAAAATCTTTTAAAAGATAATGGAACTGAAAGATAAGTCCCAGAAAGCTTGAACGGTATTCAGAAATTTCGGTTTCGTTTAATTTGTTAAGATTCCATTTTCCGGCAATTACAGAACCACTGGTTATCTTATCTATTCCGCCAATTATATTAAGGAGGGTACTTTTTCCGCTTCCACTTTCTCCTACAATAACAAGCTTGGTTCCTTCTTCTACTGTAAGATTAAGATCTTTAAGTACGGTAAGCTTTTCGCTGTCCGAAATATAGGTTTTTTCAAGGTCTTTTATTTCAATAATTGTTTTTTGAGCATTATTCATGATGAAGAACCTCCGCTACCGTCATTTTTAATACATTTTTACTTGCCACCCAGGAAGCCAGAAGTGGAGAAGCAATTCCAAAAAGCGCTATCATTACAACTTCACGGAAAAAGATCCTGGCAGGAATATTTGCATAAACCGCATAAGACGAATTTTCCTGTATGTAAATAAGGTTTGCACGGTTAAAGATTGCCGTAACAGCATACTGCAGCCAGTACATGCGTCTTGCAGCCGCATTAAACATAAAACCGGTATTAACACTTAATAAAAGCCCAAGAATAACGCCGAAAAAAGCACCGATTGCACCAGTCGTAAAGCCTCGTACAATAAAAATTGCCTTTATATCTTTATTTTCGGCACCTATTGCAGAAAAAATTGCTATTTCACCGCGCCGTTCGTACACAAGACGGCGCATTCCGTTATAAATATTTATACCTACTACTACAAAAATAAGTGCAACAAGCAGCAAAAGCATGTTCTTTTCAATTCTAAGGGCACCAAAAAAGGTTTTGTTATAGTCACGCCATGACTGAATTACTGCATAAGGAGCGTTTTTTTCCAGAACGGCCGTTACCCTTGCATCCTCTTCGGAGTTTTTGAGCTTTATACCGTAGATTTTTTCAGCATCCTTACCAAAGTATTTTTCACCGGCCTGTTCGTTTATAAAGCAGTAAGAACTGTTTATATCCGAATAACCTGTTTTAAATAAACCGGTTATTACAAAGGTACGGTCCTGGCTCAACAAAGTTACGTCATTACCGCCGCTTAATACTAAAAAATTTACTGTCTCACCTATTCCTACACGCAGCTGTCTTGCAAGTGTATAGCCGAGAACAATTGAATCGGGATGCGACAGATCAAAGCTTCCCGAAACCATCTGGACTTCCCTGTTAAAGCCTGAATCATTTTCATATACAGAAGGATCTATAGCCCTTACTACCGCGGCACTTTCTTTACCGGTTTCGTCGGTCATAAGTGTCTGGGCTTCGTAAAAGGATGTTACAGAAAGAATGTTTTTGTTACCGGCACACAGCTGCATAAACTCGTTCTGATTCTGAGGGGGAACCTCTGTTACCCTTAAATGATAGGAGGATACTTCCATTATTGCATCAATAAAATTCATCTGAAAGCCGTTCATTATGCTTATTACGGTAATAAGGGTCATAACGCCAAAGCATATTCCAAGTGTAGCCAGAATGGAGGTAACCGCAGAGCGTCCCTTTCTGTCTACCCTTGCAAAACGGTTGGAAACTGTATAAATCCAGTTGAGTTTTGAGAATAATGAATTGTTTTTACTCGGTTTGTGCTTCGGGTTTTTCATAGACCTTTTCCCTTGTCTGTACTCCATCATTCATATATACATCGCGAACCTTTATGTAGTCTTCATACCAGGTTTTAACGCTTGAATGCTCATCAAAGAAAATTGTAGTTGCATAATTCCCTTTTTCGCCGTATTCAGTTTTTATTTTAAGACTGCCGTTTTCGTAATATTCATAAATGTCTGCGCCTTCATTATAAATGAATTTCTGCTTTTTTTCATTTACAGGGGCTTCTTTATTGCCGGCCTTTCCATATTCAGTTATAACTTCTTCTGTTACGCGTTTTTCTTCATCATATTTCCAGATTGTTCTGTTCAAAAGAGTTAAGACTTTGCCGTCTTTTATAGAATATTTATTAGCCTCTATAACTAAACCATCGGAATTTAATTTAGAAACAAGCTTATAGTCATTATTCTGCACTGTTTTTGTGTCTGCAAGCTTTGAGTCGCCTGTGTATTCATAAAGCTCAAGTCCGGTTATGGCGGCATTGGTTACCGACTCCATTTTCCAAAGCTCTTTTTTAACAAGCCTGTATAATGAATCGTAAAAAAGCCTTATTGCAGTTTTACCCGAATAATGAACTAATACTGTTGAATCGGTTTTATTCTGCGGTATAAAAAGCTCGCTGCCAAACTGCATTATCTTTAACTGGCCGGCAGAATCTGTAAAGACCTTTTCTATCTGTGCGGCGTTTTCTACGGACGGGCCATCCGGTGTTTCTTCAATTATTGGAGGAGCTATGAGACTTTCATCTTCCAGCAGAGAAAAGATTTCTTCTCCCATGCGGGCTTCTTCAAGCGCAAGCAGCACATCCTCTACCCACTGGCCGTTATCGCAGGCGTCGCTGTAAAAGCCCGTAGAATCCTTTATTCCCCTGCAATAGGGATTATAAAGTTCAAAAAGATAGCCGCGGAATTCCCTTGTATAAACACGGGTGTACATAAGGTTATCAAAAAGCTTTGGGGTCTTTTGATTAAAAAGCTTGTCTACAATAAAGTCTAAATTGTTTTTTACCTGTACAGGAGGGTTTTTGGACAGATATATTGTTTCTGTTTTTTTATGAGAACACGAACTGAATAAAACAAAAAGCAATGCAATTGCCCAGAAAAACTTTTTCACGCGCGGCCTATAATCCTAAAAAGTCATCTATATAATTTTCGGGATTAAAAACAGAAATATCATCATATTTTTCTCCCGTACAGACATAGGCTACAGGTATTCCAAGCTCCCTTCCTATAGAGATTGCAACACCACCCTTGGCGGTAGAATCGTATTTTGTCATTATTATTGCATCTATACCAACAGCTTCGTTAAAAACCTCGGCCTGGCGCACAGCATTCTGTCCGGTAGTAGCATCTATTACAATTATCTTTTTATAACAGCCTTCGTCTGCCTTTAACTGACAGGTTTTATTAATTTTCTGAAGCTCGCGTACAAGATTTTCCTTGTTATGAAGGCGTCCTGCTGTATCTGCAAGTACGAGTCCCTGGCCCTTTGCACGAACCGCATCTGCAGCATCAAAAACTACTGCACTTGGGTCCGAACCATGCTGATGGCTTATTACCCTTACACCTGTTTTTTCGGCATGCATTGCAAGCTGCTCTATTGCCGCTGCACGGAAGGTATCTGCCGAAGCAAGCACAACATTGGTTCCTTTTTTTGCATACATTTTTGCCATTTTTGCAACCGAGGTAGTTTTTCCTACTCCGTTTACACCAAGAATCATCCAGATATTTGTTTTTCCTTCCTGCGGTTCAAGGTCTACTGCCTTTACAATCTGCAGAATCAGAGTTTTTAATTCTTCTATAATTTTATCCTGCTCCGTAATCTTTTTTGTACGGCAGATTTCTTCAAGCTCATCTACAATTTCGTAGGCAGTTTTTGCACCTATATCTCCTTCTACAAGAATGTCGGTTAACTCTTCGTAAAAGTCGTCATTAAGAGATGTTTTTTTCTTAAAAAGCGCAAGAAATTTTTCTCCAAAAGTTTTTTTCATTATATACCCCTCAATTTTTTATTCTTCTATAAGTAAAGGCTCTTCAGACTGTTCTGTTTCTGACTGCTCTGATTCTGTCTGCTCTGATTCTGTCTGCCCTGTTTCCGCAGGTTCCGACTGCTGGTTCTGATCTGCAGGTTCTGCCGGTATATACGCAGTATTCATTCCCGTAGAAACAGGAAGCACACTGTTTGCGGCCGTAAAATATCTGTAAAGTTCAAAGGCAAACCAGACCGCGCAGACAACAGAAATTGCAGAAGAAACATTTGAAGCAACTACCCATTTATTGGCAGTCCCTATTTTTTCATCAAGGTTATCAATCTGCTTCTGTTTTTGAGAATCTGCAAGAATGGCCTTATAGCTTTTTACAGTACCACGGCAGATTACTGTAGGTATAAGCGAAGTTACAAGAATACTGTAGGAAAGATACATTTCGCGTCTGCGCTTTTCTATAAAATCTGTATGATTTACAGTTTTTAATTTTGCAGTATACAGAGTGTCGCCAAGGACTTTATCTTCCGGGATATAAAAATATGCTGTATTTTTGTCTTCGGTTATAAATTCTCCAAGTACGGCATTTCCGTTTATTACAATGCGGCTGTTTCCGTCGGTCAGCTTCTGTGCAGCAGAGCCGTTGATTAAAAAGGAGCCCGTAAGATTATTAAGGGAGCCTAAATATATAGTTTTTTCTTCTGCCTCTACAAGGCTTACAGTAATCTGATAGCTTTTTCCGCCTTCAAAATAATAGTTAGTTCCTGCATTCCTGTAGCCGCTGGCAGTAAACTGAATAAAATGAACGCCTGAGTCAATTGTAAAATCCGAATCCAGATTAGTAAAAAGAATATCGTCAATATAAGTTTTTTGAACTAAACGGGCCTGGGCAGGTTCTATGTTTATTCTGATAGTACAGGGCATGGAATTAGCAATTGCCGGAGTAAGCTTACTTGCAATACTTTCTGCCATAAGATCTGCATCATCAAGGGAGCCTATTTCGGTAATAACGGCAATCTGTCTTGCCCCCGGAAAAACATGTGCATAAACGGTAAGCGACATATATTCGTCAAAGGCTGTAATACTTCCTGTTATAAGACAGTTTATATTTGCCTTTAATACTTCTTCTTCAAAAAGACTGCCTGTAAGTCCAAGCAGCTGGGCATCCTTTGACGGAGTAAAAAGAGAAGCTATATCCTTTTTATACAAAACAATTTTTTCGGAACTGGCAGCAGAAGCATTTGCTGTATCCAAAGCTTTTTCTGTACTTTCTGCTGCGGCCTGTTTCTGCTTTTCCAGGTTATCCGCAAGCTTATCCTTAATTTCCTTAATCTTTTTGTCTTCTTCTGCAATCTTTTTTTCAAGCTCACGCGCACTGTAATTTTGAGTTACAAGACTGTCGCGCTTTTTTACCTCTGCCGAAAGCTGCAAAAAAAGAGATCTGTTATCCTGCTTGATTTTATAAAGCTCACGTTCAAGCTTTTCGTCTTCGGTAACATTTCTGTAAAGTCCCGAGCTCAGCTTTTCCAGAATACGTGTTGGAAACATCTGGGCCACACCTTCGGAAACAGAATCTGACTGATTACGGGTAAAGCTGAATTTCTGAGCACCCACAGTCCAGTCGGTCTGTGTATTGGTTGCAGCAAAAAGTCCGCATGAGAAAATCAGTAAAAATGTAAAAGTTAGCCTAGACTTCCTCGTCATCATCCCCTGCACTATCCATAGGGAGACCCTTCCACTTTGCCACAAGGTAAGCGTTCATAAATTCATCAAGGTCACCGTCCATTACACCCTGAATGTTTCCTACAGAATATTTGGTGCGGTGATCCTTTACCATTGTATACGGGCAGAAGACATAGGAACGAATCTGACTGCCAAAGGAAATGTCCTTTTTTTCGGCAGCAAATTTTGAGTTTTCCTTTTCTCTCTGCTCCTGGTAATATTCATAAAGACGAGCCTTGAGCATATTCATACAAGACTGTCTGTTCATAATCTGGCTGCGTTCACTCTGGCAGGCAACAACAATTCCCGTAGGAATATGAGTAAAGCGTACTGCAGAGTCTGTTTTGTTTACATGCTGTCCGCCCTTTCCGCCTGCACGGTAAGTATCTACACGAAGATCCTCCGGCTTAATGTCTACTTCGATTGTGTCATCCAATACAGGATAAACATATACAGAAGCAAAGCTTGTGTGACGGCGCGCGTTTGCATCAAAAGGAGAGATTCGTACAAGACGATGGATTCCGCCTTCGCCCTTAAGATAGCCGTAAACAAAGTCTCCGCTAATCTGAATTGTAATAGATTTGATTCCACCCTCTGCTTCAAGCTCGTCCATAACCTCGGTTTTGTAGCCGTGTCGCTCTGCCCAACGCAGGTACATACGGCTAAGCATAAACGCCCAGTCACAGGCTTCTGTACCGCCAGCACCTGCATGCACTGTAAGAAAGGCATCGTTCTGGTCAACTTCGCCGGAGAGAAGATTAAGTATGTTAAGCTTTTCAAATTTTTCTTTGGCGGCCTCGTACATGGAACGAACTTCAGCTTCTTCGTCCTGGCCACCCGATTCTGCTGCAAGCTCATACATGGCATCAAGGTCGTCCATGTCCTTTATAAGCTCGCGCCACGGTTCAACACGGTTCTTAAGCTTACGAACCTGTGCCATCACCTTTTCTGCAGCCTCATGGTCATCCCAAAATCCGGGAGCCTCCGACTGCTTCATTTTTTCCGCAATCGATTTATCTATGGCTCCTGAGTCAAAGACGCCCCCAAACATTCATAATATCCTGTCGCAACTGCTCAATCGGTATTTTTATTTCTTCTAACATATATTTAGAATATCAGTTTTGGGGGGATTTTACAATATTTTTCACTTTTTTTACGAATTTTTACATGGATCTGGATTCCCTAAAATCAGGGGACAAATACACAAAGCTCCGAGATTCTCATATCGTATTTATCTGTAGGTCGTACAAACACTTTTTTATTGCACCAAGATGTGCTAAAATGATTGAAGATGAAGATGTAAGGAGTTTTTTCGAGTTCCTTATTTCAAACAAGGCAAATACAAAGTATACAACAAGCCTTAGTAATTATGTTGAGGATGCCAGACACAATACACAGTGGAGGTTACAATATATGACATGGGAACGACAGAGAGCTTATGACTTTGACGAAGGAAAAGAAGCTGGATTAATCGAAGGTCGAGAAGAAGGCGCTCAGCAAAAAGCCATAGAAGGCGCTATAAATTTACTTAAAGAAGGCGATTCACCAGAAAAGATTTCCCGATGCATCGGCCTCCCCCTCGAAAAAGTCCTCGAACTCCAAAGCCAGATTAGTAAAAAGGCGTAATCCAGACTTTATTCCGTGGCCCCTAAGACTTACCCCGCGGTCCCTGAGCTTGTCGAAGGAGGCGGTATTTTAATAACAAAACTACTTGTAAATCTTAAGATGAATAATAAACATAATATACTAAATTCACTTTATTCATATTAATATCATAAAAATTGATAACAATTTTGTATATTATATCCTTCTCAAAACTTGATATATCTAATATTCCTAATGCACCACCTCTATAACTTACTTTATTCATAGTAATTGGAGTTGTATCTGTAAGAATTTTTCCTTCAAATATAGGGTTCCCAGGTGATAATGATTTATACAAAGGAGTAATTGTTATATCAAAACTTTCACTTACATCTGTTTCATAATCTATAATTTCAAAATAATAATAAAGCTTTCCTGTTTTTGTTACAGTTTCTGGGTGTGAAGCTAAATCAAAAAGAGGTCTATTTACATTGTCTTCCACAAAGGACATACCACCCCAGTTTTCATCAACTTTATACATCAATGTATTTGTAGTTAAATGTTGTCCCGGCCATGGCATAGTGAAAAATTCATAATAATTTGCTTTTTCTATCCATTCATCTTCCCCTATTATATCCCAATCAGATTCATTCATTGATTCCCAGCTAGCAATTGGAATATAATTACCATCTGAATCAAAAGGATCTATAGCCTGTTCTTGCACAAAAAGTCTTTCTATAGATATAACAGGTGGCACCTCTTCTGCTTTACTACTTAGCCAATATTCAAATACAATATAGTTTTTACCATTAATTTCCATATTTCGATATTTTATACTTGGGTCAATTCCATCAATTTCATAACCAGACCAGGCACGAAGTAAATCAGTATCTAAAGCAAGATATAACGCACTACAAGGGAAAAGAATAGACGCAGGATTAGTCGTATCGAAGTATACATAATATTCATGATCAAGTAGTTTGTCTGGGTGACTAACTCCATTCATAAAAATTCTAAAATACTGAGTAACATCAATATACTCTTCTGTAAAAATTTCATTCCAATCATCCCAAGAAGAATAATAACGGAAAACCTTCATTGGTTTTACGTGATCAAAGTCTATTCGTCCTGAACTCCAAAATTTTAAAGTTGTGTACGGTGTTATTGTAGTATATTGTCCTGTGTATTCATCCCTTCCCGGATAATGTGAGCATTCGCCCAAAATAACTTTTCTTCTTGTATAAGCTTCAATTTCTATTACTAATTCTTCTGATGAATTAATAATAATTCTCATATCTGATCCATCCGTTTCAAAAAAGACCAAATTATCCCATGGATTAATATTATACCCATTCGAATCTTTTACTGTAATTTTATGTTCTACAAATAAAAAATATTCGTTTGGTATAAAACTAAAATCGATTTCCTGACCAGCATAACATTCATATTGCTTTCCTATTGTAAAATCACCGGCATTATCTCTTTCATCTTGTTGATTATGCACAATAGTACCATCATTTTGTTTAATATAATGATATTCATATGCTTGCGTCTTTATAGTATGTGTTACCAAAGTTTTTAAATTTATATTTATACCTTTGGAATAATTATCACTTAATCCTACATCTTTGTATATTGTATCCTGATAATTTTCTATATAACTGATTCTTTTATCAATTTCTACTACAAATTGTCCTGTCCCGGAGACTAAGGCATATTTATTTGTTTTAGGAACAAATTTAAATACAGCCGTGTTATCTTCATGTTGTAATTCAAATACATCTCCTTCCAAACTTACACCATTATATTTTAGATGTACAAACCTACTCTGATAGGTTGTTAATGGTTTACTCATAGTAACAACAAAGGTTGAATCCTTTCTGAAGGTTTTGTTTGGATTTTCATCCAGATTATACTCCTGATCATCTTCTATAACGCTTATAGAAGCAACAGTTAATTTTGGCACACAATAAGGTTTAACAACTGCAGTATCGTCATCTGAATTTATTACTGTTACAGTTGTCGTTGTATTTGCATAATTACTTAAACTAACATTTGAGCTTGTACCAGAAACTGTCCAGCAGATAAATTGATAATCATCTTCCGGCGTAAAATTAATGGTAAATGACTTGTCCTTGCTATAATCATTTGTCTCAGTTGTAAAATTATTGTTAGAAGTATCTGTTATTTTACCCCAAGCTGATTCATCGTTTATTACCTGTACAGAAGCTTTTTTAATTGTTGATGTGTCAATTGTAAAGGATTTTGTTTCATTTTGTTTTAAATATATTTTCTTGGGTTCTGTTATTACACTATCTCTATATTCATAATACAAACCTGTTAATAATCTTACGCTAATAGTCTGATTTGAATTTATTTGAATTCTTTCATCTTGTTTTGCAGTAAATGTCAGTTCAGCATCAGAAGCAGAATATGTATAGTTACGATATATACTGTTATTTATATCACCACCAATATAAATCTTTAAATATTCATTCAATTCATCTTCCGGGTTATCTATTGAATGATTAAAATTCAATATTATATCGGAATCTTTTGGATAAGGACCACCAACAGGAGAAACTGCACCACTTATTTCATCCTTGATAATAGTAAATCCATCGTCTAAGAGCTTTAGTTTTGGTGTACATACTGCAGAAATAGAAGCACTATCAGGAGCATTTACAGTCATCGTTGTATTTTTTTCAAAACGCTCATCAAAAGAAACTACAGAATCATTATCTGTCTGCCAGTATAAAAACTCGTAATCGCTAGTTTGATTGAATGAAAGAGCAATCCTTTCACCCATGCTATACTTATCTTTGCTTCTATAACTTATTGAACCTTCTGCTCCAACCTCGTTTACAGTTAATGTTGCCCAATCTTTTGTACTATCATTTACACAGTAGGAATTAACACGACTGTTTTCGCTTATAGAAATGGTTTTTCCATCTTCCGAAGTATAAGATAAATTACTATCTATAGTTACCTGAACTCTTCCTTTGTTGCTTACAGCAAGACGGTTGGTTGAACTTGCAGGTATAGTAAGTTTATATCTAATCTGGCTATTTGAATCTGTAACTTGATTAATTGTCCATCCACTAATAGGAAACGATTCGGGATAGGAAACACCATTATATGCAATTGTAATAAGTGATTTACAAGCTGAAAGTTGTGGTTCGTAATTAAATGTAATTTCTATATCAGAATCTTTAGCAACACCATCCGCAGAATCTTCAGGAGAAAAATCGATAACACGAAGCTTTTCTCGCACATCGGCATTTATTGAGACAGGGGATGAAGAATTGCCTATTGTTCCTTTTATTGTGAACTCATAAAGAAGTGAATTTAAATCAGATTGTTTACATTCAATCTTAGTGGAAATATTTTCTGGGATAATCCAGCCTAAAAATTGGTATTTCTGGAAACCCTGCTGGCCATATTTTGGTTCATTAAAGAGTATTGAAAATGTATCTCCAACACAATAATAGGATCTTCCCGGGTTTGAAAAAGACCCCATATCAGAATTAACAGCAGGGAAAGTAATATAAGCCTTTTCATTTGTATCAGAATTGATTTTATAGCTTCTTACAATATCCTGACCTGCAGTTATTTGATAAGTAATTCCATTAGAGGTATCAATATACTCGTAATAAAGACCCCCAGGAATTGTTACTGTAACTTTCTTTTTTTCACCAAGACTTACACTTATTGTATTTGATGTAGCTTTTATTATGATTGTTTTATTAGTTGTATCTTCAGGATCATAAATTGGAACATCAAAATTTTCTTTGACATCATTCCCATCACAGCTTATTTTGTATCCGCTTTTAAAACTGTCCAGACTTACAGGTTCTGAAAAAACAATCTTTATTTCAGAATCTTTATCAACTCCATTATTCTGATCAATAGGAGTAAAACCATTTGTAACAATTTCAGGTCGTTTTTTATAAACAGCAGTTATTGTTACTCCTTCACTTGGAAGTATTACAGCATTTGCACAGAATTTCATTGAAGGCAATTTATCAGAATCATTATATATAGTAATTTTCGAAAGTGATTCTGGAGAATTTGCGGTTAATTTCCAATATAAAAATTGAAGTGTTTCGTCAGAAGGAAAAACTATTTCCTGATCAACAAATGCATCAATCTTATTATTCTGTGTAGGAGAACCTTCTGTATATTTTATTGCTATATCTGCCTTTTGGTTTGTCGATTTATTTACACAAAAAACTTTTGTTGTATCTGTTATACTTGCACCATTCGTGTTTTTAATTCCATCCATAAAATGAATTTTGATTTCAACAACATCACCGACAATTTCAACAGGCTTTTTAGGTGTCAAAAACAGAGTGTTTATTTCCTGTCTGTATGATAAATCACCATAATAATCATTAATATTTAACTCTGCATTTCCTAAAAAAATTTCAAGATTCTTAAAGAATCGTTTGTCATCTTTTTCGTAAGCATAAATTTGATTCTGGTCATTTTTTAATATATATGTTATTCCTGAAATTGTATCTATTTCACTTTGACTAAAGAATAATGTTGTGGTATCTATTGAACTGTTAAATTCTACAGATACTTGTGCTTCACGGCTTACACCTTTCAAGTCATATGAAGGAGAAAATGATTTTATTTCCGGCTTGAGAGAGCAAACCGGTTCTATAAGAAGATTTTCAGTTGCTTTTGTGAACTGAATTTCAAGAACGTATTCAATCTCACCTTTAGCATTTGGTTCAGAAACAGTTTCTTTTTTAATAGTTATATAATCTTTCCACCAGTCGGGATCAGTAGCTGTAAGTGTTGGAGAATCAGACCCCTTGCTTATTTCTTTGTAGCTGAAATTCCATTTTATAAACTGGTATTGAGGTTTCAGTGTGAATGTAATTATCTGAGTATCCGTCGGTTTATAATTTACCTGTCCCGACGGAATAATTGTTCCCGCATTGGAATCTGCACTTACAACAAAGGTGGAGTACGGCGCATTTGCATAATCAATAGCTGCTCGGATTTTATCGTCTACGTCGTTGTTGGTAAAAAAGCCTTCGCAGGCGGTGAATAAGAAAGCGAGGCTCAAAGAAAGAATTGCAGAAAAAAATGAGAATTTTTTGGAAAGTTTCATGGCAATACTCCCCCTATAATAGAATATTATATTATACAATGGGAATTTGTGTATTGTCAAATATGGATTGCCTTGGGCTGAGGCCCTTCGACAGGCTCAGGGACCCCGGCTATTCAGACACGGCCTGCGCGTTATTCAGGCAGGGCGATTCTGTCCAGGGTGTAGTTCATCCAGATTTTAGTTTGGAGGGGGAAGGCCTGGGCGGTTTTGGCAAAGGTCATAGCAGCCTGTTCAAAGTCGCCGGTAAAGAAGTAAGCCTGGGCAATGTAAAAGTTTACGCGGTTGCGTACGCTCTGACTTATGTTGGTTCCGTTGAGCTTGTTCAAAAGAACAATGGCTTCTTCGTATTTTTCCTGAACAAAGGTGGTTTTTAAAACTTCAAAAAGGAGGAAGTCGTCACCACTGTCTGGTGAAACAAGGTCTTCTTCAAAAAAGTATGGAGAAACACGGGTGCGGCTGGATTTTGAAGTTGTGGCTCCAAGCGAAGAAATACTTTGCATTGCCTGATCCGAAATAAGCTGATCCTGGCCCTGACCTTCTACATAATTGACAAAAGGAAGCGGAGTTTCTCTCATGGTTCCGTCGGTATAAAGCTTTTCTTCTGCCTTCTTTTTTGGTTCTATGTCCTTTTCCTCCGGTGCAATAAGATGAACACCTTCTACAGTAGAGTTCATAGAAACAAAAATCATATCAAAAGGACTGTCGGTAAAGGCAATTACTGCATAATAATAATCGTTGTAATCCTGAACAACATCGGTGTAGCTGGTTTCCCACGGAGAAAGCTCTGCAAGAAAAACGGCTCCTGCAAGCTGATTATAAGCAGAAATTGGTTTTGTATCGCGGTATATCAAAAGCTTTGTAATCTGGCCCTGTGGATCTGACGGCAGTGTCCAGCTTATATTTATTCTAGTCCCCTTAGAAGCCTCTGCCTGAATATCCTGAACAATGGGACGGGTTTGGGCTGATAAAAACATTGTCATGGTGAAAAAAATGGAAATTATAAAAAGTCTCTTTTTCATAAAAAATCCCTCTTTATATGTGGATTAATAAATA
>JAEEGL015740267.1_pt1 | contig 21796 bp, 23 predicted proteins | sample 9134231 | NCBI WGS metagenome assembly JAEEGL01 (sample SAMN16246548, study PRJNA631951) | gut metagenome | biome: gut microbiome; feature: rumen; material: fiber-attached | host: Bos | place: Iran: Karaj | collected 2018-10
GGGATGCTGTCCCTGCTTTTATGTTATAATTGTGTGTACATTATTTTTCTGGGTACCCATCGGGGTTTTGGCGTTGCCAGTTCCAACTGTCGCGGACCATCTCATTAATGCCGTATTGGGCTTTCCAGCCTAGTTCTTTCTCAGCTTTGGCAGGATTGCTATAGCAGGTTGCGATGTCGCCTGCTCGGCGTGGTTTGATGGAGTAGGGGACAGTCACACCATTTTCTTTTTCGAACGCTTTCACCATGTCGAGGACGCTGTATCCGTGTCCTGTGCCGAGGTTGTAAATGCCCAGTCCACATTTGCGCTCGATGGCTTTGAGGGCACAGACATGCCCGTTGGCCAGGTCAACGACATGGATGTAGTCGCGTACGCCTGTGCCGTCGGGGGTGGGGTAGTCGTTGCCGAACACACCCAGCTCGGCACGCTTGCCTACTGCCACTTGTGTTATGTATGGCATTAGGTTGTTGGGAATGCCGTTGGGGTTTTCGCCTATTGTACCGCCCGGATGCGCTCCCACAGGGTTGAAGTAGCGTAGCAGCACGACGTTCCATTCGGGGTCAGCTTTTTGAATGTCCATAAGTACTTGTTCTAGCATGCTCTTGGTCCAGCCGTATGGGTTGGTGCATTGTCCTTTGGGGCATTGTTCGGTGATAGGAATCTCAGCAGGGTCGCCGTATATGGTAGCACTGCTGCTGAAAATGATGTTCTTGCAACCATGTTTCCGCATCACATCCACCAACACCAATGTGCCGCTGATATTGTTCTCGTAATACTCCCATGGCTTTTCTACACTCTCACCTACGGCCTTCAGTCCAGCAAAATGAATGCAAGCATCAATATTGTGCTTAGCAAACACATTCTCCAAACCCTCTCGGTCGCGGATGTCGGTCTTGTAGAATGGTATCTCATCCACACCAATAATCTTCGCCACGCGTCGTAGTGACTCTGAGTTAGAATTACTGAGATTGTCCACTACCACGGCTGTGTGGCCAGCCTTATATAGTTCTATCAATGTGTGGGAACCTATATATCCGGCTCCCCCGGTAACTAAGATATTCATTGTGAGTTGATTTTAGCTATACAAATTATTGAAATACCCTATTGTTAGAAAATATTTCAACCCATCCTCCTTTTGGAAATATAACCATGAGCAAGAATAGGGCACCAATGATGCAAACTAGGATTGTAACTATAACCTCGAAGGTTATAAATGCCTTTCTTGGAGGGCCGTCTTTTTTCCTTTCTTCAAACTCTTTTGTCATGGAATGGCTTTTATAAAAAAGCCTTCCAAAGTGTTTATCTCAACTCTGGAAGGCTTGTTTGTGTTATGATGGGGTCAGCCTACCAAGCGAAAAGCGGGCGGTTCTGCATCATCTCGTTCACCTGACCAGTAATCTTGGCACGGACAGCCTCGTCAGTCGGGTTGCAGAGCACGGTGTCGATCATGTCCACAATCACGGGCATGTCGTCCTCTTTCAGACCACGGGTGGTGATAGCAGGAGTTCCAACGCGTAGGCCGCTGGTCTTAAAGGCGCTGCGGCTGTCGAAGGGAACCATGTTCTTGTTCACAGTAATGTCGGCAGCAACCAATGCATTCTCAGCTTCCTTACCGGTCAGTTCGGGGAACTTGGTGCGGAGGTCGATAAGCATCAGGTGGTTGTCGGTGCCGCCGCTGATGACTTTGTAGCCTTTGTTGATGAAGGCTTCACACATCACCTTGGCGTTCTTCATCACCTGCTGGATATATTGGTCGTAGCTGTCGGTCAGTGCCTCGCCAAAGGCAACAGCCTTAGCAGCGATAACATGCTCCAGAGGACCACCCTGAGTGCCAGGGAACACAGCGCTGTCGAGCAGAGCACTCATCTTCTTGATCTCACCCTTCGGGGTGGTTTTGCCCCAAGGATTGTCAAAATCCTGGCCCATCAAAATCATGCCGCCACGGGGACCGCGGAGAGTCTTATGGGTGGTCGTAGTGATTATGTGGCAATACTTCACGGCATTGTTCAGGTATCCCTTGGCGATAAGACCGCTGGGGTGGCTGATGTCGCCCATGAGGATGGCACCAATCTTATCGGCGATTTCGCGCATGCGTGCCCAATCCCAGTCACGGCTGTAGGCTGAACCACCACCAATGATAAGCTTGGGATGATATTCGAGAGCCTTCTTCTCCATATCCTCGTAGTCGACCGTGCCGGTCTCTTCCTTCACCTGGTAGCCAACCACCTTGTAGTTGATACCGGAGAAGTTGACGGGGCTGCCATGGCTCAGGTGGCCACCGTGGTTGAGGTCCATACCCATGAAAGTGTCGCCAGCATTGAGGCAAGCCAGAAACACAGCCATGTTGGCTTGTGCACCACTGTGGGGCTGAACATTGGCCCAGCAAGCACCATAGAGTTTCTTAGCACGTTCGATTGCGATGGTCTCGCTTTGGTCGACAATCTGGCAGCCACCATAGTAACGTTTTCCGGGATAGCCTTCGGCATATTTGTTGGTCATAACGGAGCCCATGGCTTCCATCACTTGGTCACTTACAAAGTTCTCAGAGGCAATCAACTCGATTCCTTTGGTCTGACGTTCTCTCTCCTTTTGGATGAGGTCGAAAATAGTGGTATCTCTTTGCATAATATATTATTTTATATGTACTATTTATTGATACTTACATGTACAACAAATCACCTCACGCCTCGTTGAGAAGTGAGGTGATATTAATCATGATTGATTTAGTTCATGTCCCAAACGTGGGTGTGATGGTCGTAGTCGCCAGTGCTGCCGCCCAGATGGAAGTGGGTAGCGTGACCAAACGAGCATACGTCAAACACATGGCGGTGCTGAATGGGGCGACCATCAAATCTGGGGTCGGGATTGGGGTTCAGCGGGCAGAGAGGACAGGTAGGATCGTCGCAATACAGAGCCTCACTGATGGGCTTGGGGCCATAGTGGTGGATGCAAACACCATGAGTGCTAATAGGAGTGCCACACCAAGGGCAGTTGAATGTCACATCCTTAGGACTGTCGATGTCGTCCATGTCGGGGGTGACTACGTAAGTAGGCTCGTTCACGCTGTCGTAATCGACATCTTCCTTATTGCACGAAACGAAACTGACTGCGGCAACAAAGAAGGCAACTGCCACCAAACTTGACAAGAAAAATGTTTTTTTCTTCATTTTGTAAAAGATGTTTGTGTTTTTTATTCCTTTTAATTTCTCTTTAAGTCGTTATGGGAATGATGCTTGTATCAATGTCTCGTGCATGACTACATATCATTTCCATTATGCAAAAGTACACATTTTTTTTCACATACAAAATATTTCTGTTTATTTTTTTCAACAGAGTTATTAAACGCCACTTTTATTATCTGTCTGATATTGGCTATTTCAGTACTTGTATCGATGTCCAAGCAGGTTCATTTGGAAGCAAAGACCCACATTGGGATATTTAAAATCCTTCAGGCTGGCTTGAATAAACAGATGTCTGAATAGCAGTGCGTCGACTCCCACTTGGAATTCATTGCCTGTCCATTCGGCTATAGCTCTAGCTTGTGGGAAGAACGACGGGCGGAAAGTAACGCCGCCTACAATTCCGTTCCACTTGGCATTATAGTCGCGTGTATAATAGCGGTAGGCCAGCGTCACGCCCAGTTCGTTGCCTCCTATGTTGAAATGCTTAGTCGTTGCCAAAAAGTAGTTTTGGAAATAGAGTTGCACATTCTGATTGTTGCTAGTGATGATGGAGGCCACGCTTGAGCCGACATCATTGCATCCAATGGCTACTGCGGGCCAGTACTTACCCTCCTGCAATGGGCGTATTTTCATTGAGAAGTTGCGGTCCTTGCGTTTGTAAACTGGCTCACCGTCTACTACATCCATGCGTTTGGTGCAGATGTAACTCAGTTCAATCCATTTGTATGGTGTAATACTGAGGTAGTAGTCATAGGTGTTATACTTCTCGTTGTTGTACAGGAAACCTACGTCGGGCAGCATATTCTTATTAAGATAATGTATGCCGAAGCAGGCGTCGCCCTCGTGGCGCATCTCTGCCGACGGAACATGAATTAGACCCGAAATGCCCGTATATTGTTGTCCCCTGCCAGCCAGAGGTATTAGGCTGAGCAGAATGATGGGTATGCTTAATAGAATCTTTCTCATTTTATTTTACTCTTTAGGCGTGATTATAAAGTCTGGTTCCATGGTGTGGCTACCCCAATCAAGCAGGTCGCGGCTGAACCATCCGTCGCGCATATTCTCTTCGGGATCTGTATTGTACATTCGATTGGTCCATTCATGGGCCATAATGGTGTATGGCAGGTAGAAATTTGATGCTGGGCGGAAGTTGACCATGCGCTGCTTGCGGTGGTAGGGTGGCAGCATTACCACTACGCGGAAACCGCCATCGAAAGCCTCTTTGTTGTTCCAGTTAGCATACAGTGACACTGACGAGTGGCGGAAATGGCGTATTGCCTCCACCTCAGCCCCCCAGTCTCTGTACACGTATGACCCTATCACGCCCCGCAACTGAGTGTTGGTGCGCGACAGGTAGATGTCGCCGCCGATGGTGCCGGCAAACCGTTGCATAGGGCTGAGCCCCCATCCTCCAGCAGTCGAAAACAAGCCAGTGCAGCCACCCTGTGCCTCAAAGGCGAACCATTTGGCTACGGGTAGAAACAGTTTTAAGTCCACACCGTAACGCGATTCAGAGAAGAATCCCGCGCTCGCCTTGCAGTACAACTCGCCCAACTTAAACTCTTTGCTCACGTCCAACATACCGAAGTGGAAGATGGTTCCTCTTCGGTTATAATATTGGCTGTAGTATGGGTCGTTAAATTGGTCGAGCACATCCACATACATCTTTCCTGCCACCTGCCAGTGGTCGCCAAAGTGCCATTTGAAGCCTGGGGTCAGACTGATGTAGAGGTCGTACTGGCGTGTATACGAAATGTCGCGGAAACCAAATACGAGGCCTGAGAAGATGTCGAAACTCATTTTACGCTCCTGTGCCACAGCCCTCCTAGATGGGCATAGCAGCACCAGCATCAGCGTCAGTGCCAGTAGGGGTGTAGTCGTGAGATGAGTGAACTTGTTTTTCATACGAAAAGTAGTATTATTACTTTTGCAAATTTACATATTTCCTATGACATAAACACAAAAATAGTAATAAAAATAGTATATAGCACTAATTATTACTTGTTTACTTTTTATTGGTCTGTCATAATCTATGAGGATTTATGCTTTTTCCAAAGGGTAAATACCACATTTCTGCACTGTGTCGATGTCTGTTTGATGGTGTTTATGCCATACTTTTCAATGGTTTTCTTCATACTCATATGATGAAATTTTCATTATTAAAGTCAGCTTATTATTGGCCATAGCCTTTTTTGTATGGTAGAGAATATTGGATATGCACAGACGAATCCCACCGTGAGGATTATCCCCTTGGGCAATAATCAGTGCGTGATTCCTGACAGGCGGTTCGCCGGCATCGCTGTGAAAGCATGTCGTGGTAATACTGTCACCTATGAGGCGATAGGAAACAATATTGCCCAGTATCGTTAGACGGTAACGGGTGGGACATACACATTGTCGACAGGACAGGACCAGTGTCCCGTCAGATGGTGCAATAGGGATATGGGAATAGTCGAAGTGGAAGCTACCGCCAACACGGGCAGCATGTGTGGCGACAGACTGGTTGAGACGTTGGAAGAGAAGCCTGTGTGCCGTTACATCACACATCCCACATACATTACCAATCCGCCCGCCATGGGGGACTTCCACCAACACAACATTCTCGTTTGTTGCACAAGCAATAGTTTTATACGATGTGGAGCATAGGGTATACAATGAGTGCGGATGCTACGACGAAGATACCTATTTGTTGAGGATACATACCCCACGCGTCACACCCTTGAGGAATCTGACGGTGCGGTGATTATGAATGTGTTAACCTGTAAATATGAGAATCTTTGACTAACGAATTAACGAATTCAAATGGGGGTGAAGGTAGTGGTGGGCTATTGCTTCATGTCTATCAGTTGTAGGGTGCCATCGTGATAGACAGCGTAATTGCGGTGCATCAGCCAGTCGCCCACGTTGACATAAATACATCCAGGTAGACAGTCGTCTTTAACTAAAGGTGTGTGGCGATGGCCGAACACACAATAGTCGAAATGCTCTCTTTCCAATCGTTGACGACAGTATATGACTATGCCCTCACGGTTGTCTCCTAAGTATTTATATACATCGGGATTTTTCTTTATATGTCCTTTGCGGCTATGGCTGCTCCACCCAAAGGCAATACCGAAAGTGAGCCGTGACGGAACAAGGGTGAAGAGCCATTGATTGAAGCGACAACGAAAGACGCGGCGGATAAAGTCGTAGCGTCTATCTAAGTGTCCCAACCCGTCGCCGTGGCCGACCAGAAACCTTTTACCGTCGAATTCAAGGGTGTCGGGTTCGTCGTGCATGATGACGCCTATCTCCTTCTTCAGATAGTCAAACAACCACATATCATGGTTGCCGATGAAGAAATGCAGCTCAATTCCCGCGTCAGCTAGTTCGGCCATCTTGCCCAGCAGGCGCACATGCCCTTTAGGTACAACATAGCGGTAGGTGAACCAAAAGTCAAACATGTCGCCCAAAAATACCACCATGGCGGCATCCTGTTTCATTTGGTCAAGTAGGTCACAGAGTTCATGCTCGCGTTGGCGCGAGTCCTCGCCAGCCCCTAGGTGGGCATCGGTGACGAAATATAGTTTATTATTGGGCATATTGGTAGCGAATGCGCTCTACCGAGTTTTTGAAATGCAACGTATGTGGATTGTCAGGCATGTTTTCTTGCAAACCTTCAAGCACTGCCTCATAGAACTCAAAACTGTTGGAAGGGTCGATAAGAGGATGGTTGTTGAATGGTTTGTATAGTGCTATCAGGGTGGATAGTGAGCCGAGATTGTCTTCGATAAAATGGACCACATATTGCTGTTGCTCGGCGTAAGTGGCGGCGTATATAGAGTCGGTGATGTCGTGTTCGTGGTCATATTCCTCCTGACTCATGTCACCGTTGGCGAGCAACTGTCGGTTTTTGGTATCGGTTGCCACGATATCCTTTAGTGTCTCGGTGCCTTGATTGGAGTAGTCTTGCAGCTGCCACAGCAGTTGAGACTCACCGGTGCCATCCAGTTCGTAACTAGTGGTGAGGGAGTTGTAATCGCCGTGCATTACTATCTTTTCTCCCAAATCGGGCAGAAGCACGATATAGTCGATATCGTTGACGTGCACGTTGATAAATGTTTTGTAAGGCATGGCATAGCGGTATTTGAAATGTCCTTTGCTGTCGAGCTTGACGGAGTCAAGAAAGATGCGCGATTCGGGCGACATCTCTTCAATATAGATGGTCTTGTTGGCCCCGTTTTCGAGGGTGCCCTCAATAACTATTTCGTCTTTGTTGCCACATGAGGCGAGCAACACAATGAGGCTGAGGATGGATAAAAGGGATTTTTTTTTCATGGATGGGATTGTGTCTGTTGTTGTAATGTCAAGTCGAGTAGGGCCATTGCCGCCATGCTTTCAACGATGACGGGCAGGCGGGAAATGTGGTTGTAGTCGTGGCGACCGTGGGGTGCGACGTGGTGTAGGTTGCCGTTGTTGTCGCGACAAGTCATACCGTCGGGCTGTGTGGGAGGGAGATGGAAGCCGACGTGAAAGACGATAGGCATGCCGTTGCTGATGCCGCCTTGTATGCCTCCGCAATGATTAGTGAAAGTGAGAGTATCGTCTTTGCCGTGAGGTTGCCATTGGTCGGGGTATTCCTGCTGCGGAAGGCGGAAGGCGTCGGGCGTGTCACCCATAGCAAATGCCATGGCTGAGGGTATGGAGAGCATGGCAAAGGCCAGGCGGGCGTTGAGCCGGTCGAAGATGGGGCTGCCGACACCTGTGGGTATTCCATTGATAGTGCAGCAGACCTCGTGGTCGTGGTAGGAGGAATGGAATGTGATGCCTTTGCCTCGGAGTATCTGTTTGGCTAGTGCGCCTGCCACCACACGGACGACAGTTTCGCGACCCGAGGCACGTCCACCGCCACGATGGTCGCGAATGCCGTATTTCTCGGAGTAGGTATAGTCAGCGTGGCCGGGACGGCAAAGGTCACGCAGCGACTCATAGTCTTCCGAACGACAATCGGTGTTCTTGATTATAAAAGATAAGGGGGTGCCAAGAGTGATGCCGTCTTTCAGACCACTGAGCCATTCCACTAGGTCCGACTCGTGTCTTGTAGTGAGCTCTTTAGCACAGATATCATCACCTTCACGACGGCGTCTCAGCTCTTCTGTAATAAAGTCGTGGTCAATAACAATTCCGGCTGGACACCCGTCGACGACACCGCCCACTGCTGGGCCGTGGGATTCACCGAAGGTGGTCAGCCGGAATTGATTGCCAAAGGAATTCATGCTTATCGCTGAATCACTTGTATGCCGTTGTTCTGTTGCGGCTTGTCGGGCAGGATGTCAAGCAGTTCCACCTCGAAGATAAGGGTTGAACCAGGAGGAATGCTTCCCATCACTTGTTCGCCGTAGGCAAGGTTGTGGGGTATGTACAATATGTATTTAGAACCTACATCCATCAACTGGAGTCCTTCGGTCCAACCAGGTATCACTTGGTTGAGGAAGAATTCAGCAGGCTGACCACGTTCCACACTGCTGTCGAACACTTTGCCATCAAGCAACTTGCCTGTGTAATGGACCTTTACCTTGCTGTTTGCGCTGGGCTTCTTGCCGTTGCCTTTCTTTTCTATTTTATATTGGAGTCCGCTCTTAGTTTGGTAGACAGATTTGTTGAGGGCGTTCTCTTCAAGAAATTTCTTTCCGGCGGCAATATTTTCATCTTTACTTGCCATCATTTTTTCATGCTCTGCCTGTTGGCGTTTTTCAAATTCTTGTTGGAAACGTTGCAGAAGAGGGCGCATAGTAGCATCGTTCCAAGTGTTTTGACCCTTGTAGCAGTCAATCATCGACTGTCCAGCCGCTTGGCCGTTGATGCCAAGGTTGTCTCGCAGCCAGCTTTGATAGATGTCCTTACCGATGGCGTAGGAGGCAGAATCGTTAAAGCTCTTCAGCTCAATTGGACGGTACATGTCGTTCATCTGCTGCTGTTTCTGATAGGCTTCAAGCGTTTCGTTTAGTGCCTTTTGAACCGATTCGTAAGCATCAGCCTTTTGTTTTAGCAAATTGTAGTCGGCCTCAGACATGGTTACTTTCCCTTTTTTTATTGTGACCTGCTGTGCGTTCAAAGCAGTGCCAAGCATAAGAATGGTAAGTGTTAGGAGGATTCTCTTCATAATATCATATTGTTTATTGTTTCTCATTTATAAACTCCATTTTTTCAACCGTAGAATTGAAAAAATGGAGTTTGTGTGATTCAGATTTCAGGTGGCTTAGCCTGTTGTTTTATTTGTATTCTTTGGGTGCAGTGCCATCGAGGATTTCCTTACCACAGATGGCGAGTGCGAGCATTTCGTTTTCGCCTTTGTACACCTTCACAGGGGCTATCCAACTGATACGGTCGGTAATCATTTGCATCCAAGGTTTGCTGTAGGCAATACCTCCGGTGAGCAGGATGGCGTCGACCTTGCCGTTGACAACAGCTGCCAGGCGGCTGATTTCGAGTGAAACCTGATAACAGAAAGCGTCAACTAGCAACTGGCATTTGGCATCGCCAGCGAGGGCTTTCTTCTCCACCTCGTAGGCATCGTTGGTACCCAGATAGGCGACGAATCCACCTTCAGCAGTGACAATCTTCTTTAGCTGTGCCTCTGTGTACTTGCCCGAGCAAGCAACTTCGATAAGTTTGCTGGCATTGATGCTGCCGCAGCGGGTGGGGGAGAATGCACCCAGTCCGCACAGGGCGCGGTTCACCTCTACACAACGGCCATGCTGGTGAATGCCGACGCTCACGCCGCCTCCCATATGGGCGATAATGAGGTTGAGGTCCTCGTAGTGCTTGCCGAGCTCACGGGCATATAGCTTAGCCGTCATCTTCTGGTTGAGACAGTGCCAGATAACACCTTCGTGACTGGGGTCAAGGTCAAATATGGGATGGCCTGATATCTTGGCATAATCAGGACGTTCGTCCACAATGCCGGGGTCGGCGATGTAGGCGCAGTTGAGGCCTATCTCTTTCGCAATAGCGTCGCTAATGAGTGCGCCGAGGTTGCAGGCGTGCTTGCCCTGGATACCAGCGTGGCACTCTTCCTTCATCAGGTCGTTCACACGGTAGCAGCCGCTCTCGCAGGGACGGGTAAGGCCGCCACGACCCATGACCACGGCAATCTCGTCGGTGCTGACACCATGACGTTTCACCATGTCAAGGATTGCATCCTTGCGGTAGTCGAACTGGTCGGCTACTTCATGGAATTTCTGTATTTCCTCAATGGGGTGGGACAGATTCTCGGTAAATACCTCAGTCTCGCCTTCGTAGATGGCAGCCTTGGTTGAAGTAGCTCCGGGATTGATGACCAGTGTATATTTCTTTGTACTCATAATTATAGATTGTATTAATGTTATTTTTATGCTATGTTAGTCGCCTTATTTCGATTTGCAAAGATATGAATAATATTTTAATAATTGGGAACTGAACGTATTTTTTAACAAAATAAACTGCAAATAATAGTCATTCCTACCCATGTTTGTTGCGTTTCAAAAGGAAAGGAAGCATCACTTGGTCAAAGCCTAATTGCGTGTTAATCGGTTGGTAATCCACATGATAACGAATAGCATGGAGCTTGATGTCTGAAGTCATTTGATGCATGAGTGAAGTATACCTGTCTGCAACTTCTGAGGGAAGTAGTTTGATGTGTCGCCCAGTTTCAAGGTCGACAAACTCTGTAGGGCGGTTGGGATAGTCAAATTCTATCTCTTGGCCTTGATGAAGGGTGTGAAAGAGAATTACCTCGTGCTTGCAATGGCGTAGGTGGCGCAAGGCATCCATCATGGGGTCTCGGTCGTCGGGTGTAACGAGTGCGTCGGTAAAGATGACCACTAACGATCGCCTGTGTAGCCGTTCGGCAGTGAGGTGTAGTGCTTCTGCAATGTGGGTAGTAGAGGGTGTCTGAATTGCCTTCTTAGGGTCGGTGCGGAGTTCCTTTTCGAGTATTTCTAAGATGTATTTCTGGTGTACTCGGCTGCTATGGCAGTCGGTCTGCAGGTCTATGCCGTTGCTTATCAAAGTAACTCCAAATGCATCACGTTGCTTCAGGAGAAGTTCGCTGAGTACGGCTGCTGCATAGCAGGAGAAAGTGAGTTTGTTGGGGTGGGCTAGGTCACCCTGTCCTTCAATGGGCAGAAGCATTGATGGACTGTGGTCGATGACTAATTGGCACCTTAGGTTGGTCTCCTCTTCAAATCGTTTGAGGAATAGTTTGTTGGTACGCCCATATAGTTTCCAGTCAATATTACGTGTAGATTCCCCTACAGTGTATTGCCGGTGTTCGGCAAACTCGACTGAAAAACCATGAAAAGGACTCCTATGCAAGCCAATGAGGAAACCTTCCACTATCTGGCGTGCAAAGAAGTCCAGCGACTTATATTTCTCTAGTTCAAAAATCACGTTTGTCGAATCAGTCTGACTAGTCCGTCGGGTTCGTCTAGTCAGACTGACTAGTATTACAGCAGGGCGTCGATCTTTTCGGTGAGGGTGCTTTTCTGTACCAGACCCACGCTCTTGTCCTTAGGTTCTCCATTCTTGAAGAAGAGCACGGTAGGGACATTGCGAATGCGATACTGGGCAGCGATGGAAGGACATTCTTCTACATCGGCTTTGCAGATAGCTGCTTTTCCTTCATACTCTTTGGCAATTTCCTCTACAATGGGGGCTAGGGCTTTGCAGGGACCGCACCATGTGGCTCCGAAATCGACCATTACCACGGGATTTTCTGCCAACACTTGTTTGAAATTTTCTTCTGTGATGTTGATTTCCATGATGTATTGAATTATTGTTTTAATGACTTCTTGACTGCAAAAATACGTAAAAAAATCATACTATGTACAGCATTCCTCTGAAAAAAATATTTATTTACAATCTCTCTTTGGTTAATGGTTTTTCCCTCAATGGTTTGTGATTGAATAAAAAAATAATGTTGATAAGTTATCCCAAGGGATGCTTTGCCGTGAAAGATATTTTACGTACTTTTGCAAGTTAAATCATAGTTCGCCTAACATTAGAAAAGACTATATATGAAACGATTTTGTTATATAGGTGCCATTATGCTGCTTCTTTTGCCCGTCTCGCTCAAAGCGCAGCCGCACCCCACTCACTCCGAAGCCACCGACATGGCCGACCAGTTTGTCTCCAATTACGACAGCCTGTTGAACAGTTTTGTTTTTAACAAGTATGCGGCTTCAACCCGTCGTCATCGTGCCAATATCAATGCCGACTATGCCTTCGACCAAGTGCCCGACAGCGTTATTGCCAAACGTCTGCGTTCGTTGCATACGGTCATCCCCATGACGTTCAATCCCGAGGTGCGTTCGTATATCCGCATGTATCTGAACCGTATGCGTGGCCGTTTAGATGTGATGCTCACGTTGTCAGAGTTCTATTATCCCGTGTTTGAGGAGGCTTTGGCACGTTACAATGTCCCCGAGGAGCTCAAACACCTCACTATTGTCGAATCAGCCATGAATCCCCAGGCCACTTCTCGTGTGGGAGCTGCAGGCCTTTGGCAGTTTATGTACACGACTGGCAAAAATTATGGGTTGGAAGTAAACTCCATTATCGATGAGCGACGTGATACCTATAAGTCCTCCGATGCTGCGGCTCATTATATCCACGATCTCTATCATGTGTTTGGCGACTGGCATCTCGCCATCGCGGCCTACAACTGCGGCCCAGGTAATATCAACAAGGCCATCGCTCGTTCGGGGGGCAAGCGCGACTTCTGGCAGATTTATCCCTATCTGCCCCGTGAAACCCGCGGCTATATACCCGCTTTCATCGCTGCTACTTATATTATGAATTTCTACCCTGAACATGGTCTGCATCCCAAACGGGTGACTATCCCACTGCGTACGGATACTATCATGGTTGAACGTAATATGCTCTTCCATTATGTCAGCCAGTATATCGGCATTGAGATTGACGAGCTCCGCACGCTCAATCCCCAATATCGCACTGATTTGATACCTGGCGAGGGCAATTCCTACCCCCTTTGCCTGCCCACTGACAAGATGAACGACCTCATTCATTGGGCTGATACCATCTTCAAATACTCTGAGGACTCGCTGGCTCGCCGTGCAATCACTGTGAAGACGGCTCCTGTCGAAGAAACTCATCAGACTCCTAGCCATCGCAGCTCCCGCAAGAATAACCACTCTAGTTCCTACCACAGAGTTCGTCGTGGCGAGACTCTTACTTCTATCGCCGCTAAAAATGGCACAACCGTTTCAAAAATCAAAAAACTCAACGGCCTCAAGTCCGACCGTATTCGCGAAGGTCAGCGACTGAAAGTGCGGTAGGCATTGTCCAAAATTCTTAGGCTATGAAAAAGATACTCCTCTCCATTTGGAAAGTGATCCGAAACAAATATGTGGCAGCCACGTTGGTCTTCCTACTGTTCTTTCTGTTCCTTGGCGAGAACAATGTTCTTGTCACCCATCAACTCAAACGCGATGTGGCAAGCCTTAACAGGGAAATCGACTTGCTCGAGCACGACATAAAGCAGGATAGCGCCGAGGCCGAATCTCTCTTCGGTAATATGGATGCACTCGAGACCTATGGACGCGAACACTATTATATGAAGCGCGACAATGAGGATATTTACATTATCAAAGATTAGTCTTATCTTTCTCTCAATCTTCTTATTCACGTCGTGCGAGGCGGTTCGCAACTTCCTTTCTCGCGACTTGGAAGAAGAGGATTATTCGGTTGGACAGCTCTATGTCGACGAGTATGTCTCAGAGGTCCCCTATGTTCCCACACCTTCGGCCGAAGCGAAGGCTGCCGGGCGTGTCAATGCCCTTGGCATTGAACGGTCGCCCGACGACAACGAACAGCTCTATGATGCCATCGAGGCCTGGATGGGCACTCCCTATAAGTATGGTGGCACCACCAAGGAAGGCGTTGATTGCTCCGCCTTTGTGGGCCATATCTACCAAGAGGTATATCAGCGTCGCCTCCACCGCGTTGCAAACGACATGCAGCAAGATGCCACTCTCATCACTAAGAGTGAGCTACGCGAGGGCGATATCGTCTTCTTTACCAATAGCAAAGGACGCGTTTCTCACGTGGGTATTTATCTCAAGGATGGTCTTTTTGTCCACTCTTCAACCTCTCGAGGTGTCATCATCAGTCGCTTAGACGACAGCTATTGGAGCAAACACTTCTATAAAGGTGGAAGGGTTCTGTAAGAGGGAAGAGGGATTGTTTTCCTTAATGTTCAATTGTTTCCCCACAAGGCTTATTCGGCTGTGAGAGAGCACACCGTTGCATGGCTTGCCTGTATCAGGTGCTGCGGAGTTATCTGAAATTGGAGCCCTCTAACCCCGGCACTGACATAGATGTGTTCAAACTGCATGGCGGTCTCATGCAAGTAGGTTGGGAAAGCTTTCTTCATCCCGATTGGGCTACATCCACCACGTATGTAGCCTGTTAGGGGTAGCAGCTCTTTAAGGGGGATAAGGTCGCATTTCTTATTGCCCGACACTTTGGCGGCTTTTTTCAAGTCGACCTCTTCGGCGCCTGGAATGACGCAGACAAAGTGACCACTTCTGTCACCATGAAGCACCAGCGTTTTGAACACCTGCTGAATGTCTTCGTGCAGTTGGTCGGCTACATGCTGGGCGCCCAGCTCTGTTTCGTCTACCTCATAGGGGATTAGTTGATAGGGTATTTTCAGGCTGTCGAGCAGTCGGGCGGCGTTGGTCTTCTTCAGGTTCGAGGACATAGGTGAGGGGTTAGTGCTTAGTTGCTATGATTTGGTGATGAATGTGCTGCACTTGTCTGCTGCGGGGATTGCCTTCGTAGTTGAGCACCACATAGTCTGCCCGCATCATCTTCTCCTCAGCGCTGAGTTGGTTGCGCATGCGTGCTTGCAGTTGCTGGCGTGTGGCGTGGTCGCGCAGTTCAAGACGACGTAGCCTTTCTTCTTCTTCAAGATAAACGCAGACTACTTTCTCCACCAGCTTATCGAAACCGTATTCATAGGCAATGGCAGTCTCGAAGATGATATAGGGAGCCTCTACATTCTCATGGACGAATTGCTTGAAGTCTTGCCATACGCGGGGATGGATAAGGGCATTCAAACGCTGAAGCGCCTCATGGTCAGTGAAGACAATCTGGGCGATAGCCTTTTTGTCGGCCGTGCCGTCCTTCAGTATGACAGTGTCTCCAAATAGTGCGCGTATTTGCTGTAAAATTGTTGGGTCGTTGTAATAGGCTCCTGCCACCTCGTCGGCCACGAAACAGGGTATTCCTATCTTTTGGAATTCGTGTAGGACGGTGGTCTTGCCACAGCCTATGCCGCCAGTGAGGGCAACTAACAGGGGGTTAGCGGATGATGACATATTGTATAGAAGAGGGTGAGATGTGCTTGACTCGAGTGCCCGAAGGAAACAGGGTGGCTCGCACGGGGAGTGTTTGTGAGTTGTCGTCGGGAATATAGTCAACTGCCAGGTGGACCATGTCTGAGGTGATTTTATCATAGTCTCTCACCGGTACCCACAGGGTCACATCGGCTCGGTCGGGATGCAGCTTCACTTGCATTTGGTTGTCCGCACCCTCAAACCGCACAGGGACAGTAAAACTCTTTTCGACATAACGGTCGATGGGTAGAAATAGTCTGATGCTGTCGGTTGAGGTACGCAACCCATCATGGCGCTTCCATACGGGGTCTAGCGCAAGGGTGATAAGGCAACTGTCATTCAGTTGGGTGAGATGTGCGGGAAGGGTGGCCACTTCTGTTATTTGGCTCAGGGTTGACGGATTGCCATACAGCCACACGGTGTCGGGTTCGATGGTGGGGTTGCCCGAGAGTCCGCATTGCTCGGCAAAGTCAAAGTCCACATTTCTCAGTTGGGGTACAAACCCCTTACTTCCTTGTTCTACTAGGCTGAGTGAGAGCTTTTCTGTGCTGCTCTTTACTCCGTGGGTTCCATGAAATGCAAACTGATTGAGCAGGTCTTCAAAGAGGGCTTCGCCTACCTTGATAACGGTGTCAGAGGTGACGGATATCTGATAACGTTGGTGTTTGACAGTCTGATAACGCCCTATGGCTAGGAAGCAGTTGGAGCGGATAGTGAGGGGTAGCAGCGTGTCGGCATGTGTGACGACATAGCGTGCCGAATCATATCCCACCCATTCGACTTTTACTTCCAAAGGGTAGTCATTATGCTCAGACATAGTCACTCCCAGCCATACAATGGCTGTGATGACAAGAATAATCCAAAATGAACGATGCCTGAACATGGGGTTTGATTAAATAATTGAGAATTGAAATATGGTGACCGGTGAACTGTAAACTGTGACACTGACGTTTTCGTTAAGCCGAATGCAGACGAACTTGTTCGTATGTTGAGGCGAGGAGACGTCACGAAGTAATGCGCTCGTATCACTGGTCACTGTTCACAGGTCACATATTAATCTGCTCTGTTCACTTCTTTGTCTCGGCCTGCTGTTGGGGTAGGGGCTGGACCATCGATTTTTCAACTGTGACGACAACGCCGTTGGAGATTTCGACATCTACAGTGTGTTCGGCCACTTCGTGCACTTTGCCATATATGCCGCCACTGAAACTTACGCGATCGCCTTTCTTTAGGCCGGCTCGGAATTCACGTTCTTTCTTGGCCTGCTTCTGCTGGGGGCGTATCATCAGTAGCCACATGACCACAACGATGAGTATTAGCCATATCAGCATGCTGTTGCCACCTGCACCTTGTGCAGGGGCTTGAAGGAGGATGAATAGGGGAGAAGTCATAATGATTATTAAATTGATAATGTTGTATTTGATTATTTAATTAGTTCGACACTTGGGCAACGATTTTGAGTACGTTCTTTGAGGGCTGGGCGTTGGAGCTGACAGTCACTTCCTGATATTGTTGTCCTTTCTTGCCTTGCGAATTGAAGGTCACGGTGATGTAACCCTCACCACCCGGCGCGATACGTCCCCGTGGATAGTCGGCCACAGTGCAGCCACAGGTGGCTGAGCAGCCGCTGATCACGAGGTCACTCTTGCCCGCATTGCTGAAATGGAAGCTGTACGAGATGCTCTCCCCTTGGCTGATGCGGCCAAAGTCGTGCAGGTCACAGTCGAATGCCATTATGGGCATCGGCTGGTCTGCATTGTAACCATCGGCACTGTTGGGGTTGTTTATCAGGTCTACACCTATTTCCTCCCCTTGGGTGTTTGGGTGGCAGGCCGTCAGTGCAAAGGCAATCAAGAATATAAAAAGGTGTGTGTATTTCATGGTGAATAGACTATTCGCTAGGGGTTTGTGGCATGTCCAGGTCTTCCAACAGGCTGGGGTCGATAAGGCCTCTTCCCGACTTGTTGATCCGCCCGGCTGAGCGTAATTCGATGATAAACTTGTCTATAATGCCGTTGATGAACAGGCGGCTCCGTTCGGTGCTGAACTCTTTCGACAACTCTATGTACTCGTCCACGGTAACCCCTTCAGGAATTGAGGGGAAGTCGGTGAGCTCGGCCACTGCCATATTCAACAGCAGCACGTCCATAAGGGCTATGCGGTCGTATTCCCAGCCTCTGAGGTTCTTGCGTATCAAGGCTTCTACCTCGTCGCGGTGGCGCATGGTGACGAGGAGTAGGTGGCGGGCAAATTCGTATGCATCTACATCCTTTTCAATGCGCTCGTCGTGCATCAGCGGGATAAGTGTTGCCTCATCCATGTTTTCGTTCAAAGCCTTTAGCATCATAAAGTTGTATTGGGCTATTTGGTCGTAATCGTCCTCCCACAACAGGCTTTGTGGCTGTATCAGTTCGCACAGGGCCTCATGGTTCATCAAGAACTTAAACACCTTTAAAGCAAACAACTGGTCGTTCTTAAAGGTTTGCTCTGTGGCCAAGTAGTTTTTGTATTCGTCTAGCTTGACAATGGCTGTATAGGCCTGTCTGAAGGCTTCGTCATATTCCACTCCACCCCAGTTCACATTGCTCTCCTCCATGTGGCGACGCAGGTCGTAGTTGTCGGCGAGGCGGCGCACAAAGAGGTTGTTCGCCAGACGGCGGTTCGGGTTACGTTCCTCCTCGGTGGGCAGAAACTTGTGCTGCCCTTCGTCCATTATCTGGTTTGCCACTTCCGCAAAGTGCACCAAGGCTGCCACCTGTAAGGTGCCTAGGTCGTTGAGGCGGTCAATGTTGTGTGCGAAATTTCTTTCGGCAATAGTGATGTCGACACTGTCTGCCTGTGCAGCATACACTGCCTGCAGTACTTTTGAGCGTAAGTAATGGCGGCTAAGCATCTTTTGAATATTGAAAGTTGAAATTTGATATTTGCTGACCTGTGTTTTTTGAGTGACCTGTGAACTGTGACCAGTGAAACGATATTTAGTGATTAGTGATTGGTGATTAGTGATTGGTGATTAGACAAATGAACGCTGCAGACAAATTTTAATTCTTAATTCTTAATTTTTAATTTGATAAGTTTTCACTTTTCACTTTTCAATTCTCACTGGTCATTGGTCACTAAATAACGATATTGATTATCTTGTTGGGAACAAACACAACTCGCTTCGGCTCCTTGCCGTCGAGCCATTTCTGTGCCAACGAGTCGGCTTTCACGGCGGCTACGGCCTCCTCCTGCGTGATGCCGTTGGGCAGCTCGAGGGTGAGTCGCATCTTGCCGTTGAACGAAACGGGATAGGTGAAGGTGTCCTGCACCAGCATGGCGGGGTCATATTCGGGCCATGCCGCATCGCACACACTGCCCTCATGCCCTAACACATGGTACAGCTCCTCGGCAATGTGGGGGGCGAAAGGTGCCAACAACACCACCAGTTTGTCCAGCACCTCGTTGCTCACGGTCTTCATTCCGCCCAGGTCGTTGGTGCATATCATAAAGTTGGAGACCGAGGTGTTGAACGAGAATCGCTCGATGTCGTCACTTATCTTCTTGATGGTTTGGTGGAGTATCTTCAGTTGCGCCTTGTCGGCCGGGGCATCGGTGCGGCTGTCAAAGAGCTTGCAGAATTTCTTCAGGAAGCGGTGCACACCTTCAATGCCGTTGGTGTCCCAAGGTTTGGCCTGCTCCACAGGGCCGAGGAACATCTCGTAGAGCCTCAGCGTGTCGGCTCCGTAGCGTGCCACCAGGTCGTCGGGATTCTGCACGTTATACATCGATTTCGACATCTTCTCAATCTCCCAGCCGCAGATGTATTTGCCCTCCTCCAACTCAAAGCGGGCGTTGGCAAATTCGGGCCGCCATTGGCGGAAACGCTCTATGTCAAGGATATCGTTGTTCACGATGTTGATGTCGACATGGATGGGTACCGTCCGTTCCTCACGTCCGGGGATATTCTTTGAGACAAACAGGTTGTTGTCTTCCTTGCTGCGATACACAAAGTTGCTCCTTCCCTGTATCATGCCTTGGTTGACCAGCTTCTGGAATGGCTCCTGTTTTACGCTCATGCCTATGTCGTAGAGGAACTTGTTCCAGAAACGGGCATAGATAAGGTGTCCTGTGCCATGCTCCGCGCCGCCCACGTAGAGGTCTACGTTCTGCCAATACTCCACAGCCTCTTTGCCGAAATAGGCTTCGTCGTTGTGGGGGTCCATGTAGCGCAGGTAGTATCCGCTCGAACCTGCAAAGCCCGGCATGGTACTTAGTTCTAAGGGGAAGATGGTCTTGTTGTCTATTTTCGAGGTCTCCACCACGCGGCGGTTTGCCTCGTCCCATGCCCACACGGCGGCATGTCCCAGCGGGGGTTCGCCTGTGGCGGTAGGTTTGAAGTCTTTTACCTCGGGCAGCAGCAGGGGCAGACACTCCTCGGGTATGGTATAGGGTCGGTTGTTCTTATAGTAGATGGGGAAGGGCTCGCCCCAGTAGCGTTGGCGGCTGAATATGGCGTCGCGCAGACGGTAGTTCACCGTGCGGCTGCCAATACCCATCTCCTCTATCTTGTCGATGACGGCGGCCATGGCGTCCTTCACCTTCATGCCAGTCACAAAACCGCTGTTCACGCTGTAGCCGGTCTTGGCGTCCATGCTCTCCTCCCATGTGGCGGGGTCGCTGAGCTGGTTGGGGTCGAGGGCTACCACCTGTCGGATGGGCAGGTCGAAATGGCGTGCAAAGGCAAAGTCGCGGCTGTCGTGGGCTGGCACTGCCATGATGGCACCCGTGCCGTAGCCGGCCAACACATAGTCGCTCACCCAGATGGGTATGCGCTCGCCCGTCAAGGGGTTCACGGCAAAGGCTCCGGTGAATACACCGCTCACCTTCTTCACCTCTGCCTGGCGTTCGCGCTCCGAGCGGTTCTTCGCCCAAGTCACGTAGGCCTCCACCTCGGCACGCTGCTCCGGAGTGGTAATCTGCTCTATCATCTCGTGTTCGGGACACAGCACCATAAACGTCACGCCGAAGATGGTGTCGGGCCGTGTGGTGAATATCTCGAACGAGGTCTCCTCATGGGTCTCTATCTGCCCCATCAGTATCTCCTCGGGACGTGTAGCCTCGCTCTTGGCAAGCGGAAACCACACCGCCGCGCCCTCGCTGCGTCCTATCCAGTTGCGCTGTATCTCTTTCAAGCTGTCGGTCCACTCCACTTCGTTTAGTCCGTCCACCAGCCGTTGGGCGTAGGCGGTGATGCGGAGGCTCCATTGGCGCATCAGTTTGCGCTCCACGGGGTAGCCGCCGCGCACGCTTAGGCCGTTCACCACCTCGTCGTTGGCCAACACCGTCCCCAGTTCGGGACACCAGTTCACCGGTATGTCGGCGAGGTAGGCGAGGCGGAAGTTCATCAGGTAGTCCTGTCGCTCCTCGTCGCTCATCTCTTTCCACGGCTTGTCGCCAATGGTGCTGATTTCGCCCTTCTCCAACTTCTCCACCAAATGGCTGATAGGCATCGCCTTGTCAAGCTCGGTGTCGTAGTAGTGGTTAAACAGTTGGATAAACGTCCATTGAGTCCACTTGTAATACTGTGGGTCGCAGGTGCGCACTTCGCGCTCCCAGTCAAAACTGAAGCCTATCTTGTCCAGCTGCTCGCGGTAGCGGGCTATATTCTTTTCGGTCGTGATGGCAGGATGCTGACCAGTCTGAATGGCATACTGCTCGGCAGGCAGGCCGTAGGCGTCGTAGCCCATCGGGTGCAGCACGTTGAAGCCTCTCAGCCGCTTATAGCGGGCAAAAATATCGCTGGCTATATATCCCAGCGGATGTCCCACATGCAATCCTGCGCCCGAAGGGTAGGGGAACATGTCAAGGACATAAAAATGGGGCTTGTCGGAGTTGTTCAAGCAGCGATAAGTATGCTGCTCGCGCCAATACTTTTGCCACTTGGGCTCAATTTCTGAAAAGTTATAATCCATAGTTCTCTCAGTTATCCTTTGTGCAATAACAGATTAGGCTGCCATCACTTTATATTGGAAAACTGCAAAGATACGAAAAAAAAATGACAATTGAGAATTGAATAAATAAAATTATCGCTCTTATGCTGTATCTGACTGATTTTTTACAGCCTCGGAGATACTATATAAACCACCAAATTTTTTTTAAAATTGTTTTTCATTACATTTAGAAACAAGATGTTATATCCATGACTATTGTTATAAATCATGGTAAAAATAGTCTCAACACAGTCGGATTTCA
>JAEEGL017324062.1_pt1 | contig 21796 bp, 20 predicted proteins | sample 9134231 | NCBI WGS metagenome assembly JAEEGL01 (sample SAMN16246548, study PRJNA631951) | gut metagenome | biome: gut microbiome; feature: rumen; material: fiber-attached | host: Bos | place: Iran: Karaj | collected 2018-10
CGACATGGAGCCGCACATGCCCTGTCCGCGCGCCAGATTGCTTGAGACTTTGTCGATGTTCATGAGAATGTCCCGGCCGTTGCCGATGAGGGACGCGCCCTTGACCGGATAACTGATCTTGCCGTTTTCGATGAGATAGCCCTCTTCGACCGCGAAGTTGAATTCGCCGGTCTGCGGGTTCACGGAGCCGCCGCCCATCTTCTTCGCGTAGAGGCCGCGCTCGATGCCCTCAAAGAGGCTCTCGAAGCTGTCCGTACCGGCGCAGATGAAGGTGTTGGACATCCGCGACGTGGGCTCGTATTTGTAGCTTTCACGCCTGCCGGAGCCGGTGGAGGGTTCTCCCATCCTGCGGCCGTTCAGCCGGTCGACCATGTAGCTTGTGAGGATGCCGTCCTTGATGAGGACGCGCTTCTCCTGGAAATTGCCTTCATCGTCCACGTTCTGCGAGCCCCAGGCGTTCGGGATCGTGCCGTCGTCCACCGCGCTCACGCAGGGCGCCGCGATCTGCTGGCCTTTCTTCCCGGCGAAAATGCTCTGGTTCTTGGCGACGCCGGTCGCTTCAAGCGCATGTCCGCAGGATTCATGGAAAATGACGCCGCCGAACTCATTGTCAATGATGACCGGCATTTTCCCGGAGGGGCAGTCCCTGGCGGACAGCATCACGATGGCCTGCCGCGCGGCTTCCTTTCCGATCTCTTCCGGGGTCTTCTCTTCGAAGAATTCCAGGCCCTTGCCGGCGCCCGGACGGTCTCCGCCATGCATGAAGACCTCATTTTCCTTCGCGTAGGCATCCAGCATCATGCGGGTGCGCACGCGGACGTCGGACACAAGGCGGCCTTCGGAATTGGAGATCTGCACTTCCTCACGGACGTTCAGGAGCTTGCCCTGCGTTTTCACGATCCGCTCGTCCGCAGCTTTCGCGGCGCGCTCGGCCCGGAAAATGAGCTCGGCCTTGTCTTCCAGCGAAACTGCGCGGTAATCGACCTTCACGGGGTTCCGGTTCTCATATTCCACACGGGTCAGTTCGACTGCCTTCTTTTCCGCTCCGTCTTCCGCTTCTCCGATCGCGGCCCGCAGGTCGTCGACAAGCACAAGTATCGCTTCTTCCGCGGTGTCGTTCGTGTAGCCGTACACCGACTGGACGTCACGGTATAGACGGACGCCGAGTCCCGCAGTCACTTTGCGGCTGGCTTTCTCGACCTTGAGATCCAAAGTCTCCAGCATCTCGTATTCCTCAAACTGTTCAAAGATCTCTGCGAAATCCGCTGCGCTTTCCATGCAGCGGGAGAGATACGCCTCGAGTTTCTGTTTGGTAAGCATCCGGCAGAATCTCCTTTCCTGGTGCTGTGATTGCTTCCTTATGCGGGAAGATGTTTCTGAATTCAGGCGAGGATCACGCCCGTAAGGCCGGGCAGATCCAGGAAAAAGTGTGTGCCCTCACGGCTGAGTTTCTCCATGGCCTTCTGTCTGAGACCTGTGTTGGATGATAGCACGATACGGCCATCTTTGAGAAGCCCCTCAGGCAGTTCATAATGGATGAGCGGCCGGTCCGAAAGGTTCAGGACCGTGAGCACGCGGTTTCCGTCCCTTGAAAAGCGCGCGAAGGCGTACAGCGCGGGCCGCGACTGCTCCACCTCGGTCCAGCGGAAACCTTCTTCTTCGTAATCCAGCTCCCACAAAGCCGGCGTCTCCCTGTAGAAAGCGCAGAGCTTTACAAAGAAGCGGTGGAAGGAAGCATTTTCGCGGTTTTGGAGATGGTCCCAGTGGAGGTCACGCTTCTCGTCCCACTCCCAGTCCGTGGCGAGCTCATTTCCCATGAAATTGAGCTTCTTGCCGGGATGCGTGAACATGTAGACGTAGAGCGCGCGGAGTTCGCGGAAACGGTTCAGGCGGAGGATCTTCCAGTGCCGTGCGTGGGGTTTCGAATCCTCGTTCATGCGCGTGAAGATCGTGCCTTTCATGTGCACGACTTCGTCGTGGGAGAACGGAAGCAGGAAATTCTCACTGTGGAAATACCACATGGAGAAGCTGAGTTTGTTGTAGAACTGCGGCCGGTCGTAGGGATGGATGCTGAAGAAGTCCAGCGTGTCGTGCATCCAGCCGAGGTCCCATTTATAGTCGAAACCGAGACCGCCCTGGTGGACCGGACGGGTCACGTAGGGGTAGGTCGTGGAGTCTTCAGCGATGAGCATCGCACCGGGAACGCGCTCCCTGAGACCCTGGTTCAGGACATGGAGGAAACGGACGCCGGGGACGTTTTCACCGCGGGAAGAGTCGCCGCGCGGATAGACGAGGTTCGAGACCGCATCGAGCCTGAGGCCGTCAAAATGGAACTCCCGGAGCCAGTAATGCGCGGAAGAATTCAGGAAGGAGCGGACCGAAGGGCGCGCAAGATCGAAGTTCATGCTGCCCCACTCGGAGAAGGAATGCCCGTCCCTGGACTCCTCATAGAGCGGTGTGCCGTCGAAGTTCGCGAGCGCGTAGCGGTCCAGTGCGAAATGCACGCTCACGAAGTCCAGAATGGCGCCGATGCCGGCCCGGTGCAGGCTGTCGATGAGATAACGGAGGCCGTCCGGATCGCCGTAGCGCGCTGTGGGTGCGAAGAAGCCGGTGGTCTGATAACCCCAGGACTCATCGCTCGGGTACTCGGTGAGCGGCGTGAATTCCACGTGCGTAAAATGGTGTTTTTTCAGATAGGGAATGAGAATGGGCGCAAGTTCCCGGTAACTGTACCAGTCGGTCAGTCCGCTCCCTTTCTTCTGCCAGGAGCCGGGATGCATCTCATAGATGTTGACCGGCCGGTCGAGGTTCGTCGTGCGTTCCCGGATCCACTGCTCATCGTGCCATCTGAAACCCCGAAGCGGCCGCAGCACAGACGCCGCGTCAGGCCTCAGGTCCATGCCGAAGGCAAACGGATCGGTGTGGTCGACGCTCTCTCCGCCTTTGCCGAGAATGCGGTACATGTAGCGGTCGCCTGCGCGGGCGCCCTTCACCCTGAGCCAGAAGCTGCAGTGGTCCCTGGCGCGTTTCATGGGAAGCGGCTGCCAGTCCGAAAAACTCCCCAGCACGGCAACGCGCTTCGCATTGGGCGCAAAGACCCGGAAGACCGCCCCCTCTCTTGTGAGGTGTCCGCCGAAACTTTCATATGCAGAGAATTCTTCTCCGTTCAGGAATGCGCTCAGATCCATGCTATCCTGCCTGATGCTCTCCTTCTGAAGCCCTTCTGATCAGCCTAATGCGCCGCGTCAGTGCATTTCAGAAAATGTGTATTTTGCACTGACATTTTTTCCAATCGAGTCAGTGCATTTCGCGGAATACGTGTTTTGCACTGACATTTTGCCCGATCGAGTCAGTGCATTTCAGGAAATGTGTGTTTTACACTGACTCAGATGGGAAAATCCCCCATATCTTCACGAATAGCCGCAGCCGATGAGATCTCTCACCACCGCGCCGGCAAGCACCAGTCCTGCCGCGTTGGGCACGAAGGAAATGCTGGCGGGAGTGTCCTTTCGTCTGACGCCTTCCCCTCCGCTCTCCTGAGCGGGATCCGGCGTAAGGGGTTCCTCCGTGGAATAAACGACTTTCAGAGAATCGATGCCGCGCTTCCGGCACTCCCGCCGCATGACTTTCGCGAGCGGATCCACGGACGTCTCATAAAGATCCGCTGCCCGGAAAGCCGAAGGATCCAGCTTGTTCCCAGCGCCCATGGCGGAAATGACCGGCACGCCGGCTTTCTTCGCCGCTTCGATGAGCGAGAGCTTCGCGGTGACGGTATCCACCGCGTCGATGACGTAATCATAGACGGAAAGGTCGAAGTCCGCCGCATTCTCCGGCAGATAGAAGCACTGCAGCGTCCGGACTTCGCAGTCCGGGTTCACGGAAAGGATGCGTTCTTTCATGACCTCCGTCTTCGGCCTCCCGACTGTCTCGACGGTCGCGATGATCTGGCGGTTCAGGTTGGTCACGTCCACCACGTCTTTGTCGACGAGGAGAAAATGCCCTATGCCTGCGCGGGCGAGTGCTTCCGTGGCCGCGCCGCCGACGCCGCCGATCCCGAAGACCGCGACGCGCGCATTTTTCAGTTTTTCAAGCGCCGCCCGGCCGATCAGGCGTTCCGTGCGGGAGAACGGGCCTTCACTCATGGTTTTCCGCCTCTTCTGTATTCTCAGGGGGAGTGTTCTCCCCGGGATTCTCAAATCTCTCGAGGAAGGAATGCGCCTTGCCTCCGGTCTTCCATGCGCGCACCGTGTCCAGCGCCACGTTTTCCATGCTCCGGAAAATATTCCCCTCGACGTGCGGATTGTTCTTCTTCATCTCGCGGATGAGCATTTTCGTCGCGAGGCGTGCGGATTCCTTCTCGGGCTCTTCCGCCGCCGCGACGCGCTCCGTGAAGCGGCAGGCGCAGTTCAGGAAGCGAAGGCCATAGGTATCGCGCCAGTCCTTGATGTCGTCCTCTCTGACGAGGTACATCGGGCGGATGAGCTCCATGCCTTCGTAATTCGTGCTCCTGAGTCTGGGCAGCATGCCCTGCACCTGCGCGCCGTAAAGCATCCCCATGAGGGTCGTCTCAATGACGTCGTCGTAGTGGTGCCCGAGGGCGATCTTATTGCAGCCGTGCTCCTTCGCGCGGCTGTAGAGCCAGCCGCGGCGCATCCTGGCGCAGAGATAGCAGGGAGACTGTCTGACGTCCGCGACGTCGTCAAAGATGGAGGACTCAAAGAGCGTCAGAGGCACCCCCAGAGCCGCCGCATTTTCCTCGATCAGCGTGCGGTTTTCAGGAAGATATCCAGGGTCCATGACGAGAAAGACCAGTTCAAATTCAGAGACGCGGTGTCTCTGAAGCTCCTGGAAGAGCTTCGCCATCAGCATGGAATCCTTGCCGCCCGAGATACAGACCGCGATCCGGTCGCCGTCCGAAATGAGCCGGTACTGCTTCACCGCCTTTGCAAATGGCGAGAAGAGGCGCTCATGAAAGCGCCCCTTCTGAAGCCCCGATTCCACTAAATTCTGAAGCGTTCCTTCCTGAGCGGACATTGATCCCTCCTGAGCTCAGAAAAACAGGCTGTAAGCGATCAGAAGCTGACCGATGAAGTAGATCACAAGATGTGTGACGCGCGTCGCTAAGACGTGTTTTCGGGGCTTTAGCAGCATCATGAAGTCCGATGCCGCGAAAAGCGCTGCGCCGATCACGAACAGCAGGGCTTTCCAGCCCGGATTCCGCGCAAAGTTCCAGACGGCGGACGACAGCATCATGGAAAGTACTGTCACGTAAATAGCAGACGCGTACTTGAGGATCTTCTGCGTACCGAAGCGCTTACCGATGAAGATCAGCATGGTGATCGCGAAAGCAATGCCTGTGCCGATAGGGAGCCAGAGACTCCCGAGGGTTTTCGACAGCGCGCCGAAATACATGAGGTGTCCCGCGAGGAAAGCCATCATCCCCGTGAGGTACAGGGGAACGGCCGCCTTCGTGTATACGCGCCGGAGCGCGAGGAAGACGTCACCGGTAAGCCCTGCGGCCAGGCCGAGCGCCACCTGAAGAGCAGCCTGATCTTCAGGCTTTCCCAGCCATCCGATAAAGCCTACCGCGACAAATGCCGCCGCGGACAGCCCTTTCAGCAGCGCTGCCGGTTTGTATTTTCTCCGCCAGTCGGCAAAAATGAAGCCGCTTTGAAGCCCCATGCCGGCAAGCGAGATGAGAAGGACCGAAACTGGAATCATTTTCTGAACGAAAATGCTCAGGCCTTACTTCTTCTCTTCTCCATTGCTGCCAACCGTGTAAAGATCGGCGTCTTTCGTTTCGGAAGTCCTGAACAGCAGGAAGATCGAAGCAATGATGAAGGCTGCGGTAATGCCCATCGCGAAATAAATGAGGCTTTCGCCCGGGAACAGGTTGATGGCGACCATGTAGATGCCTGTGGAGATCACCATGCCGAGGCCGATCAGAAGACTCGTGGTGCCCATGACAGAAGCGCGCATGGCCGTCGGACTGGACTCAGCTGGCATCACAAGGCACAGCGTGTCGGAGACCGACCACAGCGTGCCGACGAAAAGACCGTATCCGCCCGCGATCATCCAGACCGGCCAGCCTTTGATGATGCCGAGGCCGAAGACCGCCACGCCGATGACGGCGATGACGTTGAAGAGGATCGAGGAAGACTTACGGCCCATAAGGTCTGAAAGGAAGCCGCAGATGAAGGTGATGACGCCCCAGACGAAGGGATAGATGATCATAACGGTGTCGATCGATTCCTTCGTGAGCTGGCCGAGGTCCTTGCCGCGCTCCAGAAGCGTTGAATACTGACCGGTGATGCCGGTCGCGATCATGAACACAAAGCCGGCCAGGCAGAGACGCCTGAGCTGCGGGGTCTTAAAGATGTAGCGGAGAGCTGCTATGACGCCGCCCTGCGCGTTACCGTTCTTCTGCTTCTCTTCGAGGGCTTTCTGGATCCTCTGCTCATCGGTCATGCCGAGGTATTCCAGACGGCTCTTCACGAAGACCGGGGTCTCATGGATGAGGAAAATGCAGGCGAGACCGACAACGATGCCGACGATGGCCGGGATCAGGAACACCATATGCCAGGAGCTCGGGACTGCCGGATCGTAGAACACGTTGCGGAGAACGCCGATCAGTGCGACCGAAATCAGCGCGATCGCCTTGGTCAGATTGCATAGAAGCGCTCTGTGCTTTTCGGGAGCCACCTCCATGATGTAGATGACCTGAACGTCATTGGTCTGAACAAACTGGACGATTAGGATACCCAGCACATAGACTGCCCAGTGAGGCGCCAGGAAACAGATCAGAAGGCCAAGGCCCATCGTTGCGGTGTTGACGATCAGGAAGACTTTTCTGCCGAGTTTGTCCGCGAGCGCCTTGTAGAAGGGCGTCAGCAGCATAAACAGCAGGGACGAGAAGGTCAGCGCCATCATCAGCGTGGCGCCGCTCTTGTACTCCGGCGTATCCGTATTGTTGCCGGGGACTTTGAAGAAGTCAAAGATCATCAGCGGCTGCATGCTGCCGTTCATGGCAGATGCGATCTCATCGACGATGTAAATGACCGTGAGAACGATGATCAGATAGACCATGTAGAGAATAGCGTTCTTCCAGGGTTTGCGGTTCTGTTCTTTCAGAAGCCTTGCCTGCTGTCTCTGTTCGCGCTCAATGCGCTTCATTCTTTTTTCAGCTGTTTCCGCTGCCACAATAATTCCTCCTGTGCCTCTCCGGGCAAATGTTTTCGATATTACGAACGCTGTTCTGAACCCGGTGTAGCATGGGTCTTCATCTTTTCTATCATACGGGTTTCAAGGGAGAATTTCAAGAAGGAAATAGTTCTGTAAGGGGTCTGCGTCATGGCATCAGAGGCTCATCGCCATCGGATAAAACGATCTTTCGTCTTGTCCAAAGCATCCTGTCGCATTCCAAGAGTGGTTTTTCAAAAATATGTTGGTTTCCGCCCAGATTCTTTGTCCCAACCGAGAGCGGTTTTTCTGATTTCTATAACTTTACGCCCACGCCTAAAAAAAGCGTGGGCGGTCTCTGTTCAATCTTGTGAATTACGCTCTCAAAACTGGCCAAATCTTTGCGAGAGAGTGGGCGGGTTTTGCCTTTCATTGAGATTTCCGCTCTCGCGTCACGTTTTGAGAGAGCAGGATTTCTAAAGCAAGTCATTTTCCGCCCACGATTTTGCGGGCATCCGAGAGCGTCTTCTTGCCAAAAACAAGCTTTCCGCCCACGTTAAAAAAGGCGTGGGCGTATCTCAGGCAAAAACCCGAAATACGCCCATAAAACTGAGCTTTCATAAGCTCTAAAGAAAGAGCGCACGGATCATGGCCTCAACGTCCGCTGTATTGAGGTGTGAGTTTTCGCTTTCCTCACTGAAAAGAAGCTTCTGGCCGGGGAAGATCCCTGCAAGGGCATAAAGGTGCTCTTTCCAAAGGTTTCTTTCCACATAATCCGGCCTGTCCAGCCTGCCTCGATGCTCCCAGTAATAAGTCTCTCTGGTTGAGATGTTCAGGATCGTAAAATCCGGGTAGATCGTCCCGCCGGGAGTGTCCAGCGGGCATTCATACACATACGGGATGCCCAGCATAAACAGCAGATCGGCGATGATCTTTTCGCTCTTTGACCGCACAATCTCTCCGTAATTTGTGACTAATTCCTCTGTCTTCGGATATGGATTGGGCCGCTCGGCCGCCATTCTCCGATGCTCCTCGAGCCATTTCTGAACGAAAATGTCATCTGGCTCAACCAGGGGTTCTACCAGATTCTGCCGTTGGGGGTGCAATTGCCCATAAACACGTGCCTCCGCGTCAGGTTCGTAATGCTTGATAAACTCTTCCATCGCGCGCTGATTTTCTTTGACTTTCACAAGCAATTGCCTGTAATAGCTCTTTTCCAGGAGTTTTTGGATCAGCCAGGATTCCTCCCGCCGGTATGATTCGGTCAAGGATACAACAATCCTCCGAGGAGCACCAGCGACAAAACGCGCTGGTTTTTGTCGCACAAATGCCGTAAGGCGCTTGTTTACAGGACTCTCGGAGGATATGAACTTTTTATGAATTTTCGCAGGGATTGACGAAAGAACTCTCTGGTGATCCTTCTTTGAAATGAACTCTCTTTTACTCGAGCGTGGAAACGGTCCCGTCGGTCTTTAAAAGGCAGAAGCGGATGAATTCGTGCACTTCTTCTTCGGTCCTGAGACGCGCCATGTACATCTGCTGTCCCATCGCGCCGGAAAGCGCCTCAGGCATGCGTTCACACATGCAGAGTGCGCTGCCGTAGCGGTCCAGAATCTCCTGATGCGAGTGTACGTATTCGTGAAAATCTCGGCGCGCGGCATAAGCGCAGTAATACTGGTCCGCGCTTTCGGGAAGCCAGCGGCAGCCGTCGGTGACCATGTCCGCCCAGATCCGGTAGACGTCGATGGAATGCGCGAAGTCCATCATGTCGGGGGTATAGCCGCCGGCGGGACGCATGTTGGCTTCAAGGCCCACGAAATCGCCCTTCGCCCCAAGGCCCGGACGGTCACGGTCCAGACGGAAGAATTCCAGATGGCAGAAACGGCTCGTGACGCCGAACGCCTTGATGGTGGCGCGGCCGCGCTCCCGAAGCTGCTCAGGTACTTCCTTGAGTACCCAGTAGTCCATGTCCAGTCCCTGGTTCACGATATCCGCAACGGAGGGCTGGAAGATCGCCGAACTTTCAAAAAGGATCTCTCCTTCAGGACCCACGATGACATCATAAGAGAAAATGTTTCCGGTGATGAATTCTTCGGAAACATAATGCACGTCCGGCTTTTCCGAGAAGAAACGGTCCACGTCCGAAACATTTTCCAGTTTCCATGTAGCCGCGGCGCCGACGCCCGTGTCCGGCTTCACGATGACCGGGAAACCGACGGTTTCGATGAACTGAAGAAGTTCTTCCCGGGTGCTCACGTGATGAAGTCTCGCGGTCGGAACGCCCGCTGCCTTGTAGAACTTCTTCATGGCGGACTTGGCCTGCCACTCCTGAAGTCCGGCAGGGTGGACGCCCGTCGTCACATTGAATTCCTCACGGAGACGCGCGTCTTCTGCGAGCCAGTACTCATTGTTGGACTCGATCCAGTCCGGTTTGCCGTACTTGAAAGCGAAAAACGCCACCGCGCGGTACAGTTTCTCGTGATCGACCGGTGGATCGATTTTGTAGTATTCCGTGAGCGCATTCTTAAGCCGCCAGTCCAGTTCGTCGTACGGTGCGTCGCCGATACCGAGGACGTTCACGCCGTTATGACGCAGCCTGTCGCAGAAATTCCAGTAAGTATGCGGAAAATGAGGAGATATAAAAATAAAGTTCATAAGCATTTCCTTTCATGTTTTCCGGCCGGACGGCCAGAATAACAGGCGCCATCATAGCACATCTGTGGGAAAAGATAAAGCCCGGCTATCTTTTTCGCGGGCAGCGTGGTAGGATGGGCGCTGAAGTGAGGAAAGGAAAACCGTCATGAGTCTTTCGGGAAAAACCACTCGCTGGCTTCAGAAAAACTGCAGGATCTCCCTTGAAGGAAAGACCGTCCTTGTCACGGGCGCGAACAGCGGCATCGGCTTTAAGACAGCCGAGATCGCGGTGTATCTTGGGGCGCGCGTCATCCTGGCCTGCCGGAACGAAGAGCGGGCAGCGAAAGCGGCTTCCGGGCTCCTTCGTGATCATCCGGGCGCCGAGGTGCAGTGTATGAAACTGGATCTTGCCTCTTTGGCTTCAGTAAAGGATTTTGCAGAAACACTCAGAGCCAAAGGGACGGACATTGATGTGTTTGTCAACAATGCCGGCGTTTTCCGTCATCCGGGCGAGAAGACCGCGGATGGTTTCGACCTGGTGCTTGGAACAAACTATCTGGGCGTGTATGCGCTGACAGAGAAGGTGCTGCCCTATCTCGCTTCTTTAGGCCACGACGTTGTGCTTGTGAATACCATTTCCCTGGTCCACCGCTATGCCCGGACGCCGGATTATTCGGATTTCTGGTGCGAGAAGCATTACAGCGACCTCAGGGTCTACGCGCAGTCCAAACTGTGCGTAGCGCGCTATACCTGGGCGCTGGCGAACAAGAATGTGTCCGGTAATGTGCGGATCTATATGACCCACCCCGGGATCGCCCTCACTCCGCTGGGGCTCGGTGCTTTCGGCAAATGGGTCACGCAGCTGTCGAAGGTTTTCGGCGGACTCTTCAATTCGCCTGAAAAATCCGCAACGCCGCTTGCGTGGCTCCTCTCTAACGATCTGCCTCAGGGTTCCATCGTCGGTCCGACAAAACTATTCGGCGGCTGGGGCTATCCCAGAAATAACCGGATCTCCAGGAAGGTTCAGACCGGTGCGGAGGAACTCATTTGCTTTACGGAGAAGACCCTTCGGGAGGCCGGCGAAACGCACTGAACAGTTCTTCGAAAATGAAAACCCGCAGGGGTCAACGGCCTCTGCGGGTTCTTTCTGTTCAGGCTATGCCTTTTACCTGATGGCTGCATTCAGCCAGGTCTCGATCTGCGAGGAAACTGTGCCGGTGCCGCCGAAGATGTAGCCTTTCGTCATACTGTCAGCATTCGGCGTGATGAGCTCATCGATGTTCGCCTTCGTTGCAGCGCGGTTGGCCTTTGAGTTGTCCGCGACAAGAAGCAGCGGGCTGTGGGTCTTGCCGAGGAGGCTGACCGGATCCGGCATGTTCCGCACAAAGCATTTCGCTTAGTTAATTATGAAAAAAATAGCATTTTCACAGGACTTTGTCCATCTTTTTATGCGCTTCAAAGTGCCGCGCAGACATAAAAAACGGCCTGCGCCGCAGAATGCGGCACAGGCCGGTGATGCTTTCAGTTTTTCCATCTTTTAGATGTTATTTCTGCCTCAGGCCCACGCTTAAGCCGTCAGCTTCCCGCGTAAGGCGTGCGGAAAGCAGTTTGCCTTTCTTGTATCTGTACGTGCCTTCGCCGGTCTTGAAACCATTCTTTCCAAAATGGAAAACCGCACGGTCGATGGAGTTCACCTGGAGTTCCGTTCCATCTCCCTCGGGCATTAACGGATCGACACCCAGGAGCTTCGCGATGGAATCTTTCGTGATCTTCGTGATCTCTGAAGAACTGCCTTCAGCGATGAGGTCCTTCGGGGTGAGCCAGCTGCCGCCGACCGCATGGACAAAAGGCTTGTCCGCGAAGTCCTGCAGATTTGAGAGACTCACGCCGCCGGTCGGGACAAATTTAAGACCGGTCTGCTGGAAGGCCGCATAGAGCGCTTTGATGCCGTTAATGCCACCGTACACATTGGCAGGGAAGAATTTCAGGACTTTGAGGCCGTAGGACAGGGCGGTCGTGATCTCGGTCGGTGTGACGCAGCCGGGCAGCACGTCCACTTTGTTCTTAAGACACCACTCCACGATCTCTTTGTTGAAGCCCGGGGAAACGATGTAGCTTGCTCCGGCTTCCACAGAGGCCTTGCACTGGTCCAGCGTGAGGACCGTGCCGGCGCCGAGGAGGTATTCCGGCTTCGCCGCGCGGATGCGGCGGATGGACTCCAGACCGGCTTCCGTGCGGAGCGTGATCTCCATGATGGGCAGTCCGCCCTCTTCCAGAGCTTCTCCAAGAGGAAGCGCGTCATCTGCGCGATCCAGAACGACGACCGGCACCAGGCCGTATTTTCCTAACAGTTCGATCATTTTCTGCTCCTTTCAAACGTTCTCTGAGGCTTCTCTCAGTCTTCTCTCTCTGCGGTCAGATAGCGAAGGTGCTTGCCGATGTGCGCTTTGAGATTCGCATAATAGTCTTCTTCATGCTCGTCCATGAGTTTGAAGAAAGGACCGCGGAACCAGTCTTCCGCAAGGAGAAGGCCATAGGTGATGTGAAGCGTCTGCCTCGAAGAGGGGCTCACGAGATACTCCGGAAGGTAGGCGTCATTTTCGAGATCCGGATTCGGGATCTTCTTCGGGTCAGTCGAGACGTGATAATACTTCTCGGCTTCCGGACGCATTTCCATCGCAAACTTCAGGGTCTTCCGGAAAAGTGCGGGATCGCAGGCCGCGACGGTCTTCAGCGCTTCCAGCCAGTTCGTGCCGGCGGTCTTCACGTGGGCGTGGCATTTGGTCATGCGGCCCCAGGTTGAGAAAACGGTGAACTTGTCAGAGCCGGAATGCAGCGACAGCTTGTAGCCGAACAGATCGGCGATCTTCTGATGAACGGTGAGGTCTGCGGCGAACTGGTTCAGGTCGCCGGCGTAATCGATGCCTTTCTCGAATTCGCCGTTGAAATGCGGGGCGACCGAGATCACGTGAAGCCCTCTCGCATACAGCTCATTGGCAATGACGAAGTGCTCTGCAGGAGTCGTGATGGACAGGGTCTCGTCGATGGAAAGCTCGACGTCGATCTCTTTCGTCTTGATCTCATCGATGAAGCGGATGCATTTCTCCGCATGTTCGATGGCATCCCAGAACTCCACGACGACGCGGCGGAGCTCGGCGGGCTCCAGGCGGCCGATGATGGGCTGGTCGTTCTGAAGATAAACTTCTTCATAATGGTCCCGGATGGCGTCCGGAAGGAGGATGTACTGAACCAGGATCTCTTCGTCGCTCTGCGTGGCTGCCTTCGAGACGATGTGCTCGGAGCAGTCCAGCGTGACCATGGAGCAGCCGCTTTCCAGCGCATAACGGATCTCTTCGATGGTCTTCAGATGGTCGCCGTCGGCACCGTAGCCGTCCTTGTAGCCTTCCTGGAAGACGCCAAAGGCCGCGGAGGCGATGACGTCCTTGAAAGTGCGGTTCGTGAGGTTCAGTTCACGGATCGACTGCTGCGCGAAGATCGGGAAGACGTTATAGTCTCTGACCACGCGCACGTGGCCGGGCGTTGCGATGCCAAGCCGGTCGCCGAGGCCGAAGGTGAACGGATGGTCCTTGTGGCTTCTGGGCGCCGTATAAGGGAACAGTTCCTGAAGAGGTTCTGCGTTTTCCGTGGTAAGCGGCGCAAAAACCACGCCGTTCTCTTCTGTTCCGTTGAATCTGCCGGCTTCCGGGCCCGTGACCGCGAGCATTTTCACGCCGTTCTTACGGACGACGGCAGCGGCTGTATCGCCGGAGACGTCCACGGACTTTTCATAGACTTTCACGTCCGCAAATCCTGCCAGTTTCTCTCTGAAATCTTCTGCCATGTTATCCTCCCTGTGTCTTTTGCTTTACTGAGGTCCTGCGGATGCTGCTGTCAGGACTGTTTTCTCTGTTTCCTGTCTGATCATCCGAGCTTTTCAGCCCTCTTTTGATTGCTTTTTCACCTGATCATGGTTTTACAATCAACTCACGTCTCGCCCGTTGATTGCAGATTCATTTTTCATAAGTTTTCCAATCAATGATTATATCTTATCTTGATTGGAAATGTACTGATACCAGCTTTTGCAATCAGTTTTTTTGAAAGCAATTGATTGGATCGTCGATTATTTGTGGAAAGCCAATCAGTCTGCTTTCATTTCGTTGATTGCAAACCGCGAGAAACAGGTAAAACCAATCAGTCTGCTTCCGATTCATTGATTGGAACGCTCCGAAAAGAAGCAATGGCAATCAATTAACGGCTTCTGAACGATCCTTTGCCGCTCTTCTTCTTCTCAGGAGTGAATCCTTGAGTGTTTCGGCGATCCCTTAGCTGATGTGGTTCACCAGAGTGCCGATGCCTTCGATCGTGCAGCGCACTTCGTCGCCGGGCCTGAGCCACTTTGGCTCCGCCATGCCCATCGCGACGCCCGAAGGTGTTCCCGTTGCGATGATGTCGCCCGGCTCCAGGGTAATGCCTGCGGACAGATCCTCGATCACTTTCGGGACGCCGGTCAGCATGAGCCGTGTGTTTGAGTGCTGACGTTCCTCCCCGTTCACTTCGCCCAGGAGCGTGAGCTCCAGCGGGAAGGGCAGCTCGTCACGGGTCACGATCACGGGGCCCATCGCCGCGTAGCCGTCCAGACTCTTGCCCACAAGCCACTGCTTATGCTTTCTCTGAAGGATCCTGGAACTGAAGTCATTGAAGACCGAATAGCCGAAAATGACGTCTTCGGCTTCTTCTCTCCGGACGCCCCGGCAGGTCTTTCCGATGACGACAGCCAGCTCTGTCTCATAGTCCATATGCGGATCGAGCGCAAAGAAACCTTTCACCTCTTCGCCGGGGCCTGTGACGCGGGACGCCCGTTTCGAAAAATAGATCGGATCTACGAGAGCGGCTAGTTCCTTGTCGCTCAGGCCGTGATCCGCCTCATCCTTGTGGCTCTTGTAATTCACGCCCACACAGAGAATGTCGTGTCCGGGATGCGGGATCGGCGCTGTGAGCCGTACTTCGGAGAGCCGGAAGGGTGTGAAGGGCGCGGGGTCTTTCGCGGCCTGCCGGAGCATTTCCATGTCCTCATCCGTGTAATTTCGGATGAATGCGGCCAGATCCCCGTAAGCGTCAGTACGCAGAACGGCGGCAAGTGACATCACTTGCCGTCCGTCTTCTGCGAGAATGCCGGGAATCTCCCGCCCTTCGGTTATAAACGTTACGAATCTCATCCGTTCTCCCGGGTCACGGCTGCTTGCCGATGTAAGCCAGAATGCCGCCGTCCACGTAAAGGATGTGGCCGTTCACGAAGTCGGAAGCATCGGATGCCAGGAACAGTGCCGGCCCCTGAAGATCTTCCGTGGTGCCCCAGCGGCCCGCAGGCGTCTTCGCGACGATGAATGCGTCGAAGGGGTGACGGCTGCCGTCCGCCTGGCGCTCTCTGAGCGGAGCGGTCTGCGGAGTGGCGATGTAGCCGGGCCCGATGCCGTTGCACTGGATATTCGCGTAGCCGTATTCGGAGCAGATGTTTCTGGTGAGCATCTTGAGACCGCCCTTGGCCGCCGCATAGGCGGACACGGTCTCGCGGCCGAGCTCGCTCATCATCGAGCAGATGTTGATGATCTTGCCACGACCCTTCTCGATCATGTGCGGGATGACCGCCTTGGCCATGATGAAGGGCGCGTTCAGGTCCACGTCGATGACCTTGCGGAAATCCTCGGCGGACATTTCCGTCATCGGGATCCGCTTAATGATGCCCGCGTTGTTCACGAGGATGTCAACGACGCCGACTTCCTCTTCGATCTTCGCGATCATTTCGACCACTTCGTCTTCCTTCGTGCAGTCCGCGACGTAGCCGTGCGCATCGATGCCCTTCGCTTTATAGTCCTCAAGCGCCTTATCCCTCTGCTCTTCGGAGAGGCAGTTGAAGCAGATCTTTGCGCCCGCCGCCGCGTATGCTTCTGCGATTGCAAAACCGATGCCGTAGACCGCGCCTGTGATCAGCGCAACTCTGCCTTCCAGTGAAAATGCCTTCTTGACGTCCATTTGTCTTCTCCTTTGACTCTCAGGATCCGTGAAAATGCTTCCATTCAGCTTACTTCAGATCGGTTGCGGCCAGATTGTCCATGTCGTCGAACGCCTGGTTCTCGCCGCCCATCGCCCAGATGAAGGTGTAGTTCGAGGTGCCGCATCCGGAGTGGATGGACCAGGACGGGGAAATGACCGCGTCGAAGTTCTTCATGACGATGTGCCGTGTTTCCTCAGGCTGTCCCATAAAATGCATGACGACGTTGCCTTCGGGAATGTTGAAATAGGTGTAGATCTCCATGCGGCGCTCATGCGTGTGGCAGGGCATCGTGTTCCAGACCGAGCCGGGCGCAAGCTGCGTGAGGCCCATGGAAAGCTGGCAGGTCTCCAGAACGTCCGGATGGATAAACTGGTTGATGACACGCTTGTTGGCCTCTTCCACCGAGCCTAAGGGACGCTTGTTCGCATCCGCGAAGGACAGGAAGGTCGTCTTGCAGGCCTTGTGCGCCGGCGCGCTGACCAGGTAGAAACGGGCGGGCTCTTCCGGGTCCAGGGATCCGAAGAACACCTTCTCCGTGCCTTTCGTAATGTAGAGGCAGTCCTCAAAGCCCAGCTCGTAGCGCGTGCCGTCCGCTTCGATGAAGCCCTTGCCGCCCAGGTTGAAGACGCCTGCTTCGCGGCGCTCCAGGAAATACGACGTGCCGAAATTGTGCCAGACGTCGATGCCTTTGTCGACCGGAAGGACTTCTTTCACAGGCATGATGCCCAGGACGACCATGCGGTCAACGTGCGAATAGACGGCCTGTACGGTGTCGGCCTGGTAAAGGTCCGTGATGAGGAACTCATTTCTCAGTTCCTCTGTGGTGTAAAACTTGACGTCCTCCGGATTGCCGGAATATCTGATATCCATAAATGCCTCCGTACGAAATACTGCTGAAACGGGTCACCTGATGACTTCTTCCGTCTCTCCGTCGAAGAGATAGACCGACTCATAAGGCACCGAGAAGGTGACCGGCGCATCGGTCTCGGGGGTGTCGTGCGGATCGATCTTGAGGATCGCTCTCTCCTCGCCCATGTTCACGTACACGTTGGTGTTGTCGCCCAGCATTTCCGTCAGCTCCACGTCCGCATGGATCACGACGGAATTCTTCTGCTCGCCGAGGATGGCATTCTCCGGACGGAATCCGAAGACGATCTTCCGGCCTTCATACTCGCTCAGGCGTGAACCGAGCTTCGGATCGAGAGCGATCTTGTTCCCGCCGATCATGATGCAGCCGTTCTCAACGGTCTTCCGCACGAAGTTCATGGGCGGCTCTCCGATGAAGCCTGCCACAAAGACGTTGACCGGATCGAAATACAGTTCGCGCGGGCTGCCGACCTGCTGCACGATGCCTTCTTTCATGACGACGATGCGGTCCGCCATGGTCATGGCTTCCGTCTGGTCGTGCGTGACGTAGATCGTGGTGGCGCCGGTCTGCCGGTGGATCTGCGTGATCTCGGAACGCATGGTAACACGCTGCTTGGCGTCCAGGTTCGAAAGCGGCTCGTCCATCAGGAAGATGCCGACCTTGCGGATAATGGCCCGGCCGACGGCGACACGCTGTCTCTGTCCGCCCGAAAGGGCACGCGGCAGACGGTCCAGATAATCCGTAAGACCCAGGATCTTCGCCGCCCAGTGCACGCGCTCGTCGATAAAGTCGGCGTCGGCGCCCTGAAGCGTCAGACCGTAGGCCAGGTTATCGTAGACGGTCATTTGCGGATACAGTGCATAGCTCTGGAACACCATGGCGATCCCGCGCTGGCGGGGTCCCCATTCGTTCGCGCGCTTCCCGTCGATCAGAAACTCACCGTCCGAGATCTCTTCAAGTCCGGCGATCATTCTGAGCGTCGTGGACTTGCCGCAGCCTGACGGACCGACAAAGACGATGAATTCGCCCTTCTCGATCTCCAGATTGAAATCGTGGACCGCGTGGAAGCCGTTCGGGTAGATCTTATTGATATCCCTGAGCGTCAAATAAGCCATGGAAAACCTCCTTGCTTCTCGTACAACTATCTTCACAATATATGAAACAGGCCGCTTTTTCTATCGCAAAAACAGACCCTTTCATAGACAAAATGGCTCACGGACGGCTTATGCCTGTCCGGCGCTTTGCATGCACTTTTCATCTTTTTTATGGACAAAACGGACATGCAGTGTTATGATACAGACAAATGAACGGGCGTTCAGGCCCTGCCTTTCAGAGGTATAAACCGTGAACGATATCTCCTACGCAGGCAAACATACGGTTACTTATTCCGTTCCCAGGCACATGCACAACAGCTGGGAATTAATTTTCTGCACCTCAGGAACCGGGCATCTCGTTTTCGACGGTTTTTCGCTGGCCTACGAGGCCGGTACGATGGTCGCCATCCCTCCGGGAACGCCGCATATCAACGAAAGCCATGCGGGGTTCACGAATATTTTCGCCAACGTCGAAGATTGTTCCCTGAACCTGAAGCAGCCGGTCCTAGTCCATGACGATGCCAACGGATCTCTGGCTGCTGCCTTCAAGGCGCTCTTCTATCACTACTCCAAAGACGTCCGGGACAACGCACTGCTGTCCGCCTACGGCAGTCTGATCGCTGCTTACCTGATGGCTTATCAGGAAAGCGAGATCCGGACCGGCCTCGTTTCCGAGATCGAAAACACCATCATCCAGAACTTCCCGAGCCCGGCCTTCGAGCTGGAAGAATATCTGCGTTCCCTGCCTTTCAGCTATGAGTACCTCCGCAAGCGCTTCAAGAAAGAAGTCGGCATCACACCGCATCAGTATCTTTCGGACAAGAGGCTTCAGACCGCTGCAGACTGGCTGGCCAGAAGTCAGGAGGATTCCACCAACATCACCGAGATTGCACACCTTTCGGGCTTCAGCGAGCCCCTCTACTTCTCCCGCATGTTCAAGAAGCGTTACGGGGTGGCCCCCAGTTTCTATGCGGAAATGAAGCAGGCTCAGGCGAATCATGTTCTGGACGAAGACGCGCTCAAAGTGCATCTCGATCCCTGAGTGTCTTCCTTCCCTGAAAGGGCCGCGCTGCGGCCCTTTTTTGTGCTCTTCAGCCCTCCGAACGCAGAAGTTCCGCGAAGCTTAAAAGCACAGGAGCGACGCCCTTGGCATCGTTCTGGACCACCGGTTCCGAAATGTAGTATTCATAGCTGCCGTCGCGGCGGCGGTCCTTTTCGGGGCCAAGGCCGGCGACCAGGCAGATGCCGCCCAGTTCCATTTTCCCGTCCTTTAAGGAAGCGTAACGGCTGAGGATGCCTGAAACAGTCTTCTGCCCGAGCTCTGTGTAAGAGGCCGGCAGGATGCCGAGGCGGGCCGCTTTCAGCATGGCGTAGGCCACCATCGCGCTGCCGCTCGTTTCAAGGTAGTTGCCTTCGCGGCCCGGCTGGTCCACGACCTGCCAGTACATACCGCTCTCCTCATCCCTGAAGAAGGAAATGTCCGTCATCAGGCGGGCAAGGATCTCACGGATCTCCGTCCTTGCCCCCCCCTCCGGGAGGATCTCCGAAAGGTCCGCGAGCGCCGCCGAGAACCAGCCGATCGCGCGGAGCCAGAAACTCCGGGAAAGCCCGGTCTCGGGATCTGCCCAGAACGCTTTCCGCGAAGCGTCGTAGCCGTGGTAATAGAGTCCGGTCTTCTCATCGCGCATGTGATTCCGCACGGTGCGGATCTGCCGGAGCACGTCGCTCACGTCGCCGTTTCCGAAATTCAGGGCATAGAGCGCCGCAAAGACCTGCGCCATGTAGATGCCGTCCAGCCATACCTGGTGCGGGTAGATTTCCTTGTGCCAGAAGCTGTACTCAAATGTCCGCGGCTGGTGCAGAAGCTGATCCCGAAGCCGGTCCGCGGCAAGGTGGTATTTTTCCTTGCCGGTCTTCTCGAAAAGTGTGAAGAGCACGCGTCCCTCGTTGACATCGTCCAGACGGTATTTCAGGGGTTCGTAGCCCGCGATCGTTCCGTCTTCCGCGATCTGGCGCGAGATGAAACTCTCGGCAAAATCGAAGAATTCCCGGTTTCCGGTCACCTCGGAAAGCTCCAGAAGAGAAATGATCATGCATCCGTCGATATAGTTCCACGAAGCCTTCTCTCCGCTCCTCAGTTTCTCCACGTTCCAGACCGGACGATCCGGTTCTGATTCGCGGATCAGCCGGAGCGCGTAGGCTGTCAGGTCTTTTTTCATCTCTGGCGTCATTTTCTTACTCTCTTACGATCTCTTCACAGTTTTTCAGCACGACAGGGGTGCCGACCGCGCCCTCTATCTCAACGTTCTGAAGCACGGCGCGGCGGACATTCTCCAGATAGAGGCCAAGTCTCAGGCATTTCCTGGCGAAGTTTTCCATGGCTGCGAAGCCCGGCTGAGCATCCCTCTTGAAGCCGACTTTCACGTTCTTAAACGTCACCTCTCCGACAGGCGCTTCAGGCAGTCCGTCGATGTAGCAGGCAGCCCACTCTGCGTCCACGCACTCGACGTCCCGGAAAGTGAACCGCCCGAAGTGCGGTGTACGGTCGTCGACCGGCAGTTTTTCACGGCTCCAGACATACTCGGCGTAACGGTCCGGATCCACGCAGTTGTACCACATGTTGATGACGAAGGGCGCTTTGACGCCTTCCATCCGGATGTTGTCGAAGGAGACGCTCTCGATCACGCAGTCCTTCCCGCGGCCGCGCCGGCTTTTGATCCGGAGGCCACGATCTGTTTCTTTGAAGAGGCACTGGGTGACCCTGAGGTCCCGGACGCCCGCGCCGATCTCGCTTCCGAGGGTGACTGCGCCGTGGCCGAACTTCATGAGACAGTTCCGGATTTCGTGATTCGACGCCGGTTTTTTGTATTTTTTTCCGACCTCGATCTTGCCGGATTTGATGGCGATGCAGTCATCTCCGACACTGAAGGTACAGCCTGCTATCAGCACTCTGTCACAGCATTCCGGGTCCAGGGCATCGGTGTTCGGGCTGTTCTTCGGGGCCTCGATCAGGAGGTCGATAAAGTCCAGATTTTCCGAAAAGTACGGATGCAGGTGCCAGCTGGGGGAATTCCGTACGCAGAGCCCCTGCAGACGAATGTTCCTGCAGTGCGCGAAGAACATGGCCCGCGGACGCTTATAGGGGAAACGGTTGAAATCCTTCCAGAAATCGCTGTTCTGGGCATTGCCGTCCACCGCCCCGGGGCCGACGATCGTGATGTCCTCGGCGTATTCCGCAAAAATCAGCGACTGGTACATGGAAACTTCATTGCCCTCGAATGCGCCGAAGGCCCGTTCCTCTCCGGTCGCCTGGTCCGGTACGGTTCCGGGGATCCAGGGGTAGCGCTCCCGCTCTGTCCCTCCGAGCAGCACTGCGCCTTCCTGGAATTCCAGGGTGATATGGCTCTTCAGAGCGACCGGATAGCAGAGATAGTTTCCTTCCGGGAAGGTCAGCCTTCCGCCTTCCGGGAGACATGCGATCGCTGTACGGATCGCCTGGGTATCGTCGTGCACGCCGTCTCCGAACGCGCCGAAATCGCGGACCGAGACCGCCAGAGTCTCTGAGAGAGTCGCGAAAAAAATATCCTCTTCTGTTCCATCCTCATAAGCGATCCGGAGCGTGTGTTCCGATTCCGGGAGCAGCCCGAAGAGCGTGAAGACATTCCGTTCCTCACGCCGGATCATTTCCCCGTCCATATAAACGAGGAATGCAGCGGGCGCATAGAAAGGCGTCTGTGCATCTGTCTCAAAGCTGGCAGCGGTAGCAGTCACAAGAAGCGGACGAATCATTTGCTCTTCTCCTTTGCATCTTTCACGATTTTAAAGAACAAGCGCTTGAGTCCCAGGCACATCATGTCGAAGCCCAGGTAGAACAGGCCGAAGAGGATCGGTTCGACGCCGAGGAAAATGTGTTCCTGATCGCCTGTGATCTTCACCGCGGCCGCGTTGATCACCGTGTACAGTGTGTAC
>JAEEGL016621677.1_pt1 | contig 21794 bp, 15 predicted proteins | sample 9134231 | NCBI WGS metagenome assembly JAEEGL01 (sample SAMN16246548, study PRJNA631951) | gut metagenome | biome: gut microbiome; feature: rumen; material: fiber-attached | host: Bos | place: Iran: Karaj | collected 2018-10
GAAACTCCTGCAAAAGTTGTATGCCGACCAGGAAAACAACGAGCGGCTCATCAGCGACATGGCCAAACGCTACTCCGAACTGGACTATGACCAGTTGGATGACTTCTATCGGCAGGTGAACTACTGCATCGAAAATGGCGACCTGACGAAGGCCGACTCGCTCCTGCGCACCCGAGGCGACGTGCGTGCCCAGGTGTCAGAGCAACTTCAGAAGGGACAGGTGATTTCCATGAAGGAAGAGGAACTTGCCAAAGCCAAGGCGGTACATGCCGCTGACAACGAAGAACTTGCCAAACGCTGCTATAGTTTCTACGAAGAATTCTTGGCTCAGCACCAGAACGACTCCGCCGCCTATTATCTGGAGTTGCGGGCGAAGTTGGACACCACAAATATAGAATGGCAGAATGAAGCGGGACGTTTTATCGACGATTATCTCGCCGACTATTCCAAAGCCCTCAATTATTACCAATTGGTTCTTCGTCAGTCTTTAGCACAAGAGGGAGAAGAAAGTAAATGGGTGGCTACCGCCTACAACAACATCGGTTATGTCTACCACAACCAAGGTGACTACCCGAAGGCTCTGGAATACCTTTCCAAGGCACTTGCCATCTTGGAAAAGGTGTTGGGAACGGAACATCCCGATGTCGCCACATCTTACAACAACATCGGTGCTGCCTACGACAGCCAAGGTGACTACCCGAAGGCACTGGAATACCATTTCAAGGCACTCGCCATCGAGGAAAAGGTGTTGGGCACGGACCATCCCGATGTCGCCTTGTCTTACAACAGCATCGGTTCTGTCTACCAAAGCCAAGGTGACTACCCGAAGGCACTGGAATACTATTCCAAGTCAATCGCCATCCAGGAAAAGGTGCTGGGGACGGACCATCCCGATGTTGCCACATCCTACAACAACATCGGTACTGTCTATGATGACCAAGGTGACTACCCAAAGGCACTGGAATACCATTTCAAGGATCTCGCCATCTTAGAAAAGGTGCTGGGCACGGAACATCCCAATGTTGCCACATCTTACAGCAACATCGGTTATGTCTACGACAACCAAGGTGACTACCCAAAGGCACTGGAATACCATTCCAAGGCACTCTCCATCAGGGAAAAGGTGTTGGGCACGGAACATCCCGATGTCGCTGGATCCTACAACAACATCGGTACTGTCTACTACAATCAAGGTGACTACCCGAAGGCATTGGAATACTATATCAAGTCACTCGCCATCAGGGAAAAGGTGCTGGGCACGGAGCATCTCGCTGTCGCTGGATCCTACAACAACATCGGCCTTGTCTACCACAGCCAAGGTGACTACCCAAAGGCACTGGAATACCATTCCAAGGCACTCTCCATCAGGGAAAAGGTGCTGGGCACTGAACATCCCGATGTCGCCACATCTTACAACAACATCGGTAATGTCTACGCCAATCAAGGTGACTACCCAAAGGCACTGGAATACCTTTCCAAGTCACTCGCCATCCGGGAAAGGATATTGGGCACGGAACATCCCGATGTCGCCACATCTTACAACAACATCGGTGGTGTCTACGACAGCCAAGGTGACTACCCGAAGGCACTGGAATGCTATTCCAAGGCACTCGCCATCAGAGAAAAGGTGCTGGGGCCAAATCATCCAAACACCATCAATATAAAACAAAGCATTTTGAACACAAAATATCAGATGGCCATCGCTAACAAAAACGCACGTGCATTCTGCGAAGAGCATTGTTTCACTGCCACCATCGTGGAAGGAAACACCCCTGCCAAGCAGCAAGGAATGTCGGGAGAATATGTTCTGTTAGAATTTGCTGACTGGAACCAAGATAGCGATACGTCGTTATTTGATAAGAGTGAAGAACTTAAGGGGAAGCCTAAAAATATTCTTGTGATGAAAGATGGCATCATCTCACAACATCATTTCGAAAATGTCATCGGTGCACAATCCGGCCTGAAATATGTGGGAAGAGAGGAGAAACAACGCATTAACAAGGCATACGAGGAGTGGAAGAAGAAACGGAAAATGAACAGCCAATAACCCCACATAACGTATGTAATTGCAAGAGAATTTTCGATTCCGTCTTCAACCAACAAAATAGGGGAGTGAGCATTTTGTTCACTCCCCTTTGCTTGCAACCACGGGGTTGCTCTATTTGAGGTTGTTTTAGAATTTGATGACGTCGCTCACACCCTGCATGTTGGAGAACGTGGCGGTGGCGTCTGTCACGTAGTACATCTGCATGCCTTCCTCGCCCAGACTTTCGCCCAGTGCCGGAATCTTCTTGATGAGCGCTTTCTTCACTTCCGGACGGTCGTCGAGAACGAGTTTGCCACTCATGCGGAGCATGTTGTGCTTGAAGGCGCAAATCTCAAACTTGGGATTCAGGGCCAACTGCTTGGGGGCATTCGAGCCCTTGATGGCCATGAAGTATATCTTGCCCTCATAGAGAAGGCTTGCGCCATACACTCTCACGCGGGGTTGGTCACCATCGATTGTAGCCAGATAGAAATTCTGCACTTTGTCGATAAAATCGTAGACTTTCTGAATATCTTCCATCATACAATAGGTTTTAGGGTTGTTTAATCAATAATATTTGTATTCTGGTTGCAAAATTATGATTTCTCTTTCAATCGACAAAATTTATACGGAACAAAAAAACGGATTGCGGTGAAATAATGGGGCATGCTTTTGTTCGGAGCACGTTGCAAAGAGGATGTGTTTCTTGATGTGTCAAAGGAAAAACATCATGCAAATCACAAATTTGTGTGAGGGTGAGAGGCTGTTGTGCATGGTTTTTGAAGAAAAAGTACAAAAAATTTTGGTGCTTTGACAATAACACCGTATCTTTGGAGTTCGAAAAATATTTGAATCTAACAAATCTAACGTAATTCTATTTAATCAACTTATTTTGAAGTGATGAAAAACGTACCTGAAATGAAAATCGGAATCGTTGCGGTGAGCCGTGACTGTTTCCCTGAGTCGCTTGCGGTGAATCGTCGCAAGGCTGTGATTGCCAAGTATGTAGAGAAGTTCGGCGCTGCCGATATCTACGAGTGTCCCATCTGCATCGTGGAGAGTGAGATTCATGCTCAGCAGGCGCTGGAGGATGTGAAGAAGGCTGGCTGCAATGCGCTGGTTGTGTATCTGGGCAACTTCGGTCCTGAGATTTCGGAGACGATGATTGCTGACTGGTTCCAGGGCCCGACCATGTTCTGCGCTGCTGCCGAGGAGACTCAGCAAGACCTGATTGACGGTCGTGGCGACGCTTACTGCGGCATGCTGAATGCCAGCCATGCTCTGGCACTTCGCAAGACCCGTGCTTATATCCCCGAGAATCCTGTGGGCGACGCTGCTCACTGCGCTGAACTGATTCATGAGTTCCTGCCTATCGCACGTGCCATCGTGGGTTTGCAGAACCTGAAAATCATCTCTTTCGGCCCACGTCCAAACAACTTCCTGGCCTGCAACGCGCCTATCCGTGCGCTCTATGACCTCGACGTGGAGATTGAGGAGAACTCTGAACTTGACCTGCTCGAGGCTTTCCAGAAGCATGCGGGCGATCCACGCATCGACGACGTGGTGAAGGATATGGCTGCCGAACTGGGAACTGGCAACAAGATTCCTCAGGTGCTGCCGAAGTTGGCTCAGTATGAGTTGACGCTGCTCGACTGGATTGAGGCTCACAAGGGCTCTCGCAAGTATGTGGCTATGGCCAACAAGTGCTGGCCCGCATTCCAGACGATGTTCGGCTTCGTGCCTTGCTATGTGAACAGCCGTCTGACGGGTCGTGGCATCCCAGTGGCTTGCGAGGTGGACATCTACGGTGCACTCTCTGAGTTCATCGGCACCTGCATCACACAGGACGCTGTGACGCTGCTCGACATCAACAACTCGGTTCCTCAGGACATGTACGAGGAGAGCATCAAGGGCAAGAAGTTCGAGTGCGACTCCTACACCGACAAGGAAATCTTCATGGGCTTCCACTGCGGCAACACGGCCTCCAGCAAGGTGTGCAGTTGCCAGATGTGCTTCCAGCGCATCATGGCCCGCGCATTGCCAGTAGAGGTGACCAACGGCACACTTGAGGGCGACCTGAAGCCAGGCAAGGCTACGGTTTACCGTCTGCAATCGACCAGCGACACCAAACTCCGCGCCTACATCGCTCAGGGCGAGATTCTGCCAGTGCCAACCCGCTCGTTCGGTTCTATCGGTACCTTCGGCATCAAGAACATGAGCCGCTTCTACCGTCACGTCCTCATCGAGAAGCACTATCCTCACCATGCAGCCGTGATGTTCGAGCATGCCGGCAAGTATCTCTGGGAGGTGCTCAAGTACATGGGCATCCCTGTGGAGGAAATCGACTACAACTTCCCGAAGGGCAACTTCTATCCAACGGAGAATCCATTCGAGAATTAACCCGTCCGTTCCGACGGAACATGACAACGGCCTTGCTGTCCCCCGATGGATGGCAAGGCCGTTTTGTTGTCTTTCTCTCCGAGCGTCATTGTATCGCTCAAAATACCGAACTTTTGCCAACTTTTTTTGTAGATTTGGAAGAAATAGTGTACCTTTGCCCGCAAAACATGAAAATAATGAAAAAGAGTTTGTTGGTTGTGGTGGCCTTGCTGGGGCTTGTGTCGCTACGGGTGAACGCCCAGGAGGGTGTGACACGCACATTGTTGATGGACAAGGCGGTGAAGGGGACACTTCCTCTCACGGTGAAGCATGGGGGTGACATTGAGTTTTTCATCCGCCTGGAGTTGCCCGATGTGGAGAAGGTGCCCAGTGCTTACAAGTCGGCGTTGACGGCTGTGCGCGACACGGTGTTGAGCAAGTCGATGCGGATGAAGTATGTGCAGGGGGATGCTGACTTTAAGCAACTGAAAGCGCAGTTTGAGACGCGGCAGTTCAAGAACTTGGAGGGATTCATCGGAAGCATGGATGCTGCTGACCGCGACCGTCGGAAGGCGCTGTTCCGCTGGTATTTCGAGTATTCAGGACAGTTGGACGAGGACTCGCTCATGAATCCGATGATGAGCGGTGCGCCGTTCTTCCAGTTCTATCTGCAGAAGGTGGAACAGATTGGCAACACCTTCTTTTCTGCCGAGAATCTGGTGTTCGACAGTCGCACGGGGCAGTTGCTGACTCTGGCTGATTTGCTGAACATGACGCCACCCAACGATGTCTTTGTGGAAAACCTGATGATGGACGAGTTTCGCAAGCATCATCCCGAGGAGACCGATTATGATTTCAATGTCGATACGTCGGCCAGTTTCGAAATCACGAAGACGGGTCTCAATTTCTATATTCCCACAGGCAATGTTCAGGAGGACAGGCTGGATTACATCATGCTGGACAAGTCTGTTCTGAAGCCTTACATGAAGAAGGGTGGTCTGCTGGAGCAGTTCTGGAAGTAAAAGAGGCTTCCTGGCTCAATAGACGTAGGCCTCTTTCTCGATGTTGATGAAGAGTTCCCTCATCTGCCGCGCTTTGGCCTGATATTGCTTGAACACGTCGGCATAGATGGGCTTGATGTTTTTGTCGTTCAACACTTCTTTGTATTCCGCATCGTCGGCGCCCTTGCGCTTGATGATGGCCTTCAGCAATTTGCCCTTGTTGAAGTAGAAGCGGAATTCGTATTGCTTGTCGTGCCGGTCGCCGTCGAACTCTGTCATGGGGTCGTAGGCATAGATGAATGCCACGTGGCCGTCCTGGTCGTAGAGGTATTCCTCGTAGAATTCGCGGGCGGCATAGTTGTATTTTGTGGTGACGAACTTGACGTAGTGCGGTGCGTAAATCACATCTTCGTCGGTTTCCACCTCGCCATAATACAGGTAGGTGTTCTCGATGTGACCGCCCGTGGCAGGCAGCCACTGACGACTTTCGAGGTGGTAGAACTCGCCAAAATCAGCCCCGTCATAGTTGTTGCTGCCCTGATGGCTGGCCACATATTCTTTCATCGCCTGATAGCGTTCGCGGATGCTCTCCACGGTGTTTTGCGCCACAGCGACCTGCCAGCAAGCCGCGAGGAGCAGGAATGCAAAAAGATTCTTTTTCATGTTTCGCTTTTTTTATCGTTACAACTTTGCGGATGGTGCCTTGATGTCCTCTTCCAGATGCTTGTGGATGAGGCCTCGTCACTCTCTCTTCAGCCCCAGATAGTCGAAAAACCTGTCGGGCCAGAAGTTCATGATGAGGTCGTCGGGGAAGTCTGTCTCGGCCAACAGCGGCAGAAGACGGTCGTAGTCGGCAATCTGGAATGAGATGTGTGCGTCGCTGCCGAGGATGGTGGGCACCTCATACTTCTTGCAGAGCCGCAGGAGTTCCAGATTATTGGCACGTGCCATGGGCTTCTTGCGCTGAGGAGCCAGCGAGTGGTTGTTGATTTCCAGCAGCGTGTGCGACTCCTTGGCCGCCAGCACGAGCGGTTCGAAATCCAGTTCGGCCGTGCCGTCGCCCGGGTGGCTGATGATGTGGATTTTCGGGTTGCGAATCACGTTCAGCATGCCCGCCGTGTTTTCCTCCTTCGTGCCTCCCTGCCAGCACTTGACGTGAATGCCTGCAATGGCGAGGTCGAGCATGTCGAGGTGCTCGTCGTCGAGGTCGAGGCCACCCTTGGTGTCGCGGATGTTCACCTCGCATCCCATCAGAATCTTGACCCCGTACAGCCGTCGGGGCACGACAAACATGTTCCTGAAATACACCAGTGGGCAGGTGCCGACGATGCTGGGCCCGTGTTCCGTGATGCCCAGCACTTCCAGCCCCTTCTCGGCTGCTGCCAGTGCCATTTCCTGAAGACTGCTGTAGGCGTGTCCCGATGCCACCGTGTGTGTATGTGCGTCAATCAATACTTTTCTCATGATAATCTGTGTGGAGTTCTGTTCCCCCACAAAGCTCACGAGGGTAGTGGAGTAAAGCTCGTGAGCCTTGCGGGTGTATGCTCGCGGAGGCACTGTCGGTGCTATTTCTTCGCTTTCTTGATGCGGACGATGGAGACTGAGTAGGCTGGCACGTCGAGTGTGAACTCGCTGCCGATGCTGAGGGTGCGCTTCTCGTTCACATCCCATTCGCGCTGGCGGTCAGGCTCGTTCTCTTTCGCGAGGATGCTGAGTTCGGCACTGGTGCTGTAGCCCTTCAGCGCCTCGTCGCCAAGGTTGATTTGCAGGGTTGAGGCTTTGGGCAGCAGGCTGATGACCTTGACGATGAGGTCGCCTGTCTGGCTGTCCTTCACCACCGAATGGTCAAGACGCTCCCTGATGTTGCTGCCGCCATTCACCTGCAGGTCGGAGTAGATGTACTCGTCTCCGCTGTTCTGGCCGAATGCACGCTGCACGAAATAGTTGGCCGTGGGCTTCACCTCCTGGTTGTTGAAGTAGATGAGGTCGGGATTCCAACTGGTGTGCCCTTCCTTCGCCAACAGCGGTGCATAGGACGACATGACCACCACATCGGCGTTGCGCTCCACGTTGGCAAGATAGGCCGCCTCGATGAGCGCGTTGGCCACGTTGTTGCCGCGCGATGCCCATTCGCCGAGATAGACTTTCGTGCCGTTGCGGTCGTAGTTGTCGTAGAAGTCGCGGTGGTGGAAATACCAGCCGATGCCGTTGTAGTAGTGCTCGTCCACAATGGGGATGTTCTTCTCCTTCGCCTCGCGCCAGCCGTATTCGTAGTCGCTGCCTTCCCAGAAAGGCCCCACCGTGCCGACAATCGTGATTTCGGGGTGTGCCTTCCTGATGCCTTCGATGAGGAAACGGTAACGCTTCAGGAACACATCGCCGATGAGGTCTTCGTTGCCGATGCCAAGATACTTCAGGTTGAAAGGCTTCGGATGTCCGGCCTTGGCACGAATCTTGGCCAGTTCAGACGTCTTGGCGTCGCCGTTGGCCCATTCGATGAGGTCGAGGAGTTCCTGCAGGTAACTCTCCATTGTGAGCGGCTTGCCCCTGTAGGTGTAGGGTGAAGGCTTTCCGTTGAGGTCTTTCTCAAACGGGATGCCGCCTTGCTGACCGGCACCGCCTTTCCACGAGTTCTGACACGGCACACCTGCCGCCAGCACGGGAAGAGGTTCTGCACCGATGTCCTCGCAGAACTGGAAATACTCATGGAAACCCAATCCGCGTGTCTGGTGATAACTCCAGATGTTCATGGCGGGCTCACGTTCCCAGAGGTCGCCCACAGTGGCCTGCCAGTGGTAGATGTTGTCGATGCCCTGACCGTGAGAAGCACATCCTCCGGGGAATCGGACGAAGCGTGGTTTCAGGTCGGCAATCACCTCTGCCAAGTCTTTGCGGAGACCGTTGGCATGGCCTTTGAAAGTCTCCTGCGGGAAGAGTGAAATGAAGTCAATGCAGATGTTGCATGCTTCAAGTGGTTCTATAACAAGTTTTGCTTTATCGGCTGATGCAGAAGGTGTTAAGACTGCTTTCTGTTGCCGCCATTCCTTGGTAGCCTTGAAGGTCTTGGACGCGATGGTGGCACCGTCGCTCACGAGCGAGATGCGGAGAGTGCCGGCACCCTTGGTGAAGAGGCTGAGGTTGTATTTCTTGCCCTTCTGGAGAGTGATGCCGTCCCATCCTTCGTTGATGAGTTTGGCACCGGGTGTGGTGGTCTTGAGGGTGGAGTAGTGGGCATTGTTCTTGTGGATGGGAGCCTGGGTCTCGATGCTCCAGGTGGTGCCATCGCCTTCCAATTTCCATGCCGTCTGCGCGTTCCATCCCCGATGGTCGTCGGCTGTGTATTCGAAGTCGCGGTTCTCTATGAGTTCGGCATACAGACCTCCGTCGGCCGCATAACTGATGTCCTCGAAGAAGATGCCCATGAGGTCGGGCGAGATGGCCTTGCGGTCGTTCCAGTCGATGGTGAGTGTGGCACTGATGGGGTCGGCATTGTTGGCGATGGATGCGCCCGATGCCACAAAATTGTCACGTTCCCATGCGCCGTTCCGGTCAGCCCGTATCTTCTTGGCCATGAGGTTCTCGATGGCAGAGTAGGGCACACGGATGACGTTCTGCTTCGACACTCGCTCCTGTGTTTCCACGATGCTCTGGAACTCGCCTTCGGCCACATAAGGATAATCCTGTGGCTTCCAGAGGGCGAAATCCTCCGACTCCGTGATGGCTATCTGCCCGTTCTTGAGGCTGGGGATGAAGACGGCAACATACTTCTTCCCGTCGTATGACAGCACGGGATGGTAGAGTTTCTTCTCGCTGCCCCAGGTGCCGTAGTCGCTTTCGAAGAGGTTGATGGGCATGTGTGTCCAGTGCTTCCCGTCGATGGAGTAGGCAATCCGAAAATCGCGTGTGCCGTTCTGCACATCGGGACGCACATACACAGAATCAGGATGGTTGGCAAAAGCCGTCCATGCGGTGGATGCCAACAAAATGGATACAATGGTTTTCTTCATGGGTTAGTAAGTCGTTGGTTACTCTCCTTCGGTTACAAAAAAAGTGGTTGTGATTGTACCGATGTCGCTCATGTTGCCCATGTAGTAGAGGCTTCCCACGTAGGTGTCCACCTTGGTGCATACGATTTTGATGCTGTAGGTGCCAGGTTCGATGGGTGCGTTGAATGTGAACGAGTAGGAATCTGTCGGCGTGGTTTGGAATGAACCCGTCCCGAATGACCCCGACCCGGGGTAAATTTTAAGGATGGTGTATTGATAATGCCCCTGAATGTTTTCGCCCTTCCGGTCGAACGTGACGGTTGCCGTACGTTCAGCGCCCGGTTCGCTTGTGGCGGGAGAGATGGAAACGCTTCCCAGATGGGGAATGATGGCCTTGGGGTCGTCGTCCTTGCAACTGGTGAATACGGAGAGTGCGGTAATGGCCATGATGGCCATGAAAATGAAGTTCTTTTTCATCGTTTAAGTGATGTTTTTAATGAGTTTAATTCACAAATTTCGGCAAAGTTATCTATTTTTATTCAAATTTCAGTATCTTTGCACACATATTTTGTAAATATTAAGATTATGTTCAGTGGAATTGTAGAAGAGTTTGCAACAGTCGTTGCTATCGAGAAAGAATTGGAGAATGTGCACTTCACCCTCACCTGCTCATTCGTGGACGAGTTGAAAATTGACCAAAGTGTGGCGCACAACGGCGTGTGCCTGACCGTGGTGAAAATCTTCGACGGCAAGTATGTGGTCACCGCCATGAAAGAGACGCTCGACAGGAGCAACCTGGGCTTGCTCAAAGTGGGCGACAAAGTGAACGTGGAACGCTCCATGATGATGAACGGTCGCCTCGACGGTCACATCGTGCAGGGACACGTTGACCAGGCCGCCGAGTGTGTGGCAAAAATCGACCAGCAAGGCAGTTACACCTTCCGCTTCCAATATGCCTTCGACCGCGAAATGGCGACGAAGGGCTACATGACGGTGGATAAAGGAAGTGTGACCGTCAACGGCGTCAGCCTCACCGTGTGCAACTCGCAAGACGACTCGTTCGAGGTGAACATCATCCCCTACACCTACGACAACACTAATTTCCACACGATTGAAGTGGGCACGAAGGTGAACCTCGAGTTCGACATCATCGGAAAGTACATCGCGCGTCTCCAGGCTTACCAACTGTAATCCCCTTGACTTAAGCATTGCAACAACCTCTCAACCGACATTGGCGACACCGCATAACCGACATCGGAGACGTCGGTTTAGAGGTTGTGGAAGAACCTCAAATGGAGTTGTGGAAGGATGTCGGGTGAGGAAGTGCCAGTGCTTCTGTACCATCCTTTCATTTGGCTGTTCATTTGATTCATTTTCACTTCTCATCTCATTTTTTTCATCACTTTTTTCTCCGAATCGCTTGGCGGTTTCGGAATCTTTGCACATCTTTGCAACGTCACTCTGATGCAACGTCACTCTGACAATGCGGCGTGTTTTTCATGCCATAATCAGAAGAGCGATAAACACATAGAGGAGAGCTATAAAGCTTTGACCCGTCTGTGAATCTGCAAAATTCTCGTGAATGGGCGAAAAGTTTGAAGGCTGCTTCTCCGGTAGTGTATATTCGTGTGTCTTTCCAAGAAAGACAGTTCACATATACCTACAGGTGTGAGTATAAAACAGTATTTTTTTTGAGAGAAAATTACAAAAAATGTTGTTTACTGTCAAAAAAATTACTACCTTTGTGCCGAAAGTAATAAAGGAATCGTTATGAACGAATTGGCCGTATTAAAGAACATCCCGGTTAATACCGCTGCTGTCGCTTCGTTGTATCCAGATGTGAAGTCGGCAAACAGAAAGGTGGCAAACCTTGAGAAGGCAGGCAGAATCATACGTCTAAAGCGCGGACTTTATGTCGTGTCTCCAAAGGAGAGCGGCCTTTTGTTGTCGCTCAACCTTATAGGCAATGTGCTTTATGGGCCGTCATATGTGTCAATGCTGACGGCTCTAAGAGAATATGGGTTGATACCAGAACGAATAGAGGTGGTGGAGTCGATGACGACGCATCTGACAGTTTCTTTTCAGAATGATGCCGGAAGGTTTGAATATCATCATTGTGCCAGAGACTATTATCCCATTGGTATTACCCAACGCGAGGAAGAAGGAGTTTCCTACTTGATTGCCACACCCGAAAAGGCTTTGTGTGACTATATCATCACCACTCCAAGACTTCCACTTCGTTTCCTGAAGGATACGTATGTTTTCTTGGAAGAGGACCTGAGACTGGATATGGATGCCTTTATGGAAATGGACGTAGACATATTCCGACAGTGTGCCGCTGTGAGTAAAAAGCAACAAGCCATTAATAACCTGATAAAGATTTTGGAAAGATGATATCCAACGATTTTTTTGAGAGGGCGTTACAACGCTATCAGATAAACAATACAAAGGATAAGCAGAATGCCGTCTGTGAAATCACTCAGCAGGTGGTGTTAGCAGGATTGCATCGTGGAGGATTTTTCGATAAAGCAGCGTTTTATGGAGGTACATGCCTGCGATTGTTCCATCAACTTCCTCGTTTTTCTGAGGACATGGACTTCTCGCTGTTGACTCCAGACGACAGGTTTGTGTTTGAGAACTATTTCCAACCGATTATTGACGAGTTTGACGCCTTGGGGCGTAAAGTTGAAATCAAAAAGAAGGATAAGAAAGTGTTCGGAAGAGTTGACTCTGCTTTCTTGAAGGACAATACAAGTATCTACAATGTAGCATTCCAGACAGAGAAAACGGTGAAAGTGAAGATTGAGGTAGACACGCAACCGCCACTGATGTTCCAAACAGAACAAAAGGCGTTGACTCTGCCTTATACCTTTATGGTGCGTTGTTTCCAACTTCCCGACCTTTATGCAGGAAAGATGCACGCGCTGGTGTTCCGTAACTGGAAGACACGAGTGAAAGGGCGCGACTGGTACGACTTTGAGTGGTATGTGCGATGGCAGGTGCCTCTTGATTTCAAACATCTCCAAGAGAGAATTCGTGAGTTCAATGGGAAGAATATGTCTGTTGAGGAATTCAAAGCGGCCCTGAAAGAGCGTCTTGCCACCACAAACATGGAGGATGTCAAGAACGATGTGCGGCCTTTCCTGAAGAATGACCCTCATGAGCTGGATGTATGGTCAAACGACTATTTTATGCAACTTGCGGACAGAATTGTGTTCAAGGAATAGTTTCTCTTTTTTTAATTAATTCTCGGAACTTTTTTCCATTATGGAAACATGAATAGCATATCTTGTTCTGACATAAATCAGCGGGAAAAACCTTTCCCTTTAAATAAACCTGTGGAAATAGTTGGTGGGGGAGAAATAACGTCGTACCTTTGCACACGAAATGTTTTTGAACAAGCGAACTTATGAAGCGGATTCTGTTTTTATTTTTGCTGGCAGGGATGGTGCTGATACCTGGGTCGGCGCAGGCACAGAAAGTGCTGAATGTGATAGGCGACAGTTATGTGGCGAACCATCGTCGCCCTGCCGAGGAGGCTTGGCATTATAAGATGGCGGCTGAACTGGGCTTGACCTACAATAACTATGGCCGCAATGGCTCTTGTGTGGCTTTCGACCGCTCGCACGACGGCCAGTGGAACTTCGGCCCTGCGCTTTGGGTGCGCTACACGGCCATGTCGCCCGATGCCGACTATGTGCTGATTGTGGCTGGTCACAACGATGCTGACAAGGTGAAGCAGAATGCCGATTCGCTGCAGATGTTTGCCGACTCTCTGGAGGTGCTGCTGAGCGGCATCGAGCGATTGTGTCCGAAGGCACGGATTGGCTATGTCACACCTTGGTATGTGGACAGGCCAGGGTTTGCCCCCGTGTGCAAAGTCATCGAGAAGGTGTGCAAGCGGCATCATGTGCCTGTGCTGATGAACTATGACGAGAAGTGCGTTATCAAGGTGCGCGATGCAGCGTTCCGCAAGAAATATTTCCAAGGTGCCGACGACACGGCTCACCTGAATGCCGCTGGACATGACCTCTTCTTGCCGGTGGGTAAGGAGTGGTTCCTGAAGAAAGTGGCGAAGCCTTGATGCCTGAAAGAGAATGAAATCATACGACAATAATAACTAACTAACGGTATTTATTAATGAAAAAACTTTTACTGACAATCTCCGCAGTCATGGTGGGGATGCTGGCTTTTGGCCAAAGTGTCACTGCCAAGTGGGAACTGAGCGACAAGGATAATTTGTCGGCAGTCACTTTGAGCGGTGATGAGGAATACACCAGTCTCCTTTCCACCAAATTTACGTTGGGAGCCAACATCGGCACTACAGCAACAATGACGGGCTCGAATGCTGATACTGGTTATACGAATGTGGCTTACGACCCCTTTTTCACGACATTCACACCGAAAACACGGGTGACAAGCAAGACCTCTGGACATTGTATCACGTTGAGCGTCATCAGTAGTGTGGGCAACACGTTCAAGCCCACCAGCATCTCGTTCGATGCCGCGAAAGTGGGTACTGATGGCGGCAAATTCGATGTGTACTACCAGATAGGCATTGACAGCGAAAAGAAAATCGCCACGGGGGTTTCACCCTTGCGCAACAAGATAAGCCAAAGTAATTCGACGGGTTACAGCCATTATGAATACACTTTGGGTGACGTGATCGCCAAGGGAAAGGCATTCCACATATATTTATATATATACGACCTGAACGGCATGGACAACGAGAATCCCAAGGCCTTGGCATTCCGCAATGTGGAGGTGAAAGGTGCGGTGAATGAGCCCATCTTCACCGCAGGATATTTCGTGAACTCGTTCACTTGTGTCGGCACGGAATCGCGCGACAATGCCGATGCCACCCTCGACATGACCTCGCTGGTGAAGGACTTGAAGAATGGCGGTTTGGCCACCTATTCCAAGAAGTTGTATGGCGACCCTCATGATTTTGCGCTGAACCTTATCGACGGCTACACCTACGAGGTGGACTATAGTGGCCATATGGCGATGGTGAAAATCTTCAAAGAGGGGCAGCAAGTGTTCTATTTTGAGGTGCTGTTCACCGTTTCGAACCTGCAGCCGAAACCCGCCGCAAAGCCGCTGAATAGAGGACTAATGTCGCTGAGTCTCAGTGGTGCAGGCATGGGTTCGGGCAACTTGGTTTCGTGGCGTCATCGTGAGGCCGACGGAACGGGTGTGAAGTACAAACTCTATCGTGGCAGCAACGCAACCACTCAGAATACGAAACTGAACAGTGGCAAGTATATCATCAACAAGACAAACTTCAACGATACGGAAGGATCGTCATCCTCTTATTACAAACTGGAAGTGTATGACAAGTACGGCCATCTGCTTGAAACGGAAGTGAGCAAGAAGACCTGGTCCAACCAGACACTGACCGTCAAGACCTCCACTCCCATCGATGCGGTGAATGGCGCGACCTACACGCCGAACGATGCCTCCTATTGCGACATGGACGGCGATGGCGAGTATGAGATTATCTTGAAGTGGGCACCATCGAACGAGAAGGATGCCGCCAGCGATGGCACAACTTCTCAGGCGGTGTATGACTGCTACAAATTGGACGGCACTCAGTTGTGGCGCATCCAGACAGGCTACAATATGTTCAACAGCGCCCATACCACTCCGTTCATTGCGTGGGATTTTGACGGCGACGGCTATGGCGAGTTCATGGTGAAGACGGCTCCCGGCGCGATTGATGGCGAGGGCAACTATGTGCTGTTGGGCAATGACGACCCGGCGGAGAATCTGTTGAGCGGACGTGGCAAGCAAGACCATGGTTCAGAATACATTACCGTGTTTGATGGTATGACAGGTGCAGAACTCGCCACGATTCCTTACCACACGGATTATGCGGCAGGACAAAGTTACTGGGGCGACGACAAGCAGAACCGTTCCGAGCGTTATCTGGCTGCCATCGCGTGGCTGGATGGTGCCGATGCAAATCCGTGCCCCATCTTCGCCCGTGGCTATTACAGAGGCGCATTTGTGGCAGCTTACGACTGGGACGGTGTGACACTGAAGGAGCGTTGGGTGAGCCGAAATACACAGTCGGGCCAAGGACTCTGGGGTGAAGGCGCACACTGGATTTCGGTGGGTGACTGCGACGATGACGGCAAGCAGGAAATCGTCTATGGCTCTGCTGCCCTCGACCATGATGGCTCTCTTCTCTATCGCACAGGATTACGTCATGGCGATGCGCTCCATTTGGGCGATTTCTTGCCCGAACGTGAGGGCATGGAGGTCTTTATGGTGCATGAGGAGAAAGTCTCTGAAACGAACAAATATGGGTACGATTTGCGCGATGCTGCAACAGGTGAACTCCTGTTGCGCCAGAATGCAGGCAGTGACACGGGACGTGGACTTGCCGCTCACTTTGATTCTTCGTCTCAGCATTCGCAGTTCATGTATAGTGCGGCATCTGGTCTGTTTGATTGTGAGACAGGCTCAGAGATTGCATCATCGTGGACTATCGGTACTTCTGGTGCCGGCATCAATTGCCGTGTTTATTGGGATGGCGACCTCTATGATGAGTTTTTCGACAAGAGCATCCTTGCCCATTGGAATCCGTCAGGCAAGTATTTCGACCGCATCAAGTTCAACAACGGCTCCTATCTGTGGGGTAAACTGAACAACGGCACGAAGTACAATCCTTGTGTGTTGGGCGATTTGTTGGGCGACTGGCGTGAGGAAATCGTGACATGGAACGATGCCGACAACTCGCTCTATATCTGTGCCACCAGTTACGAATCCACTTACCGCATCCCGCACTTGATGGACGACCTGAACTATCGTGCTCAGGTCATCAACCAGAACTGCGCCTACAACCAGCCGCCTCATCTTTCTTACGACCCGGCCGTCAAGTACAAGGGCAACCCGAACAAGGCACAGCAGGCTGACGAAGAGGATCCCGCCACGCTCATCGAGCATGTGGAGGTGGGCACGGAAGTGGAACAGAATGGAGACATTTACACCCTCCAGGGCGTGAAGGTGAAGCAGGTGACCGCTCCTGGCATCTATCTCAAAAATGGCAAGAAAGTGCTGCTCAAGTGAGCGCGAAGCGAACCCTTTATGTGAATTGAGTGATTGATAGCACATAGCAGGTGTTCTCAAATCAATTTCATTTGTGCACAAAAGTTGACAAAAAGAGTGGAATCCCAGTCAAATATGGGGCTCCACTTTTTTTTTATTGGAAAAGATGTGCCAAATGTCAGCGAAAAGTTGTACATTTGCAACGTTTTCACCCCTTTCCCATGCTGTGGGAGAGGCGTTTTGTCGTAAACGGGAATGGATGAGACTCCCTTCCGTAAGCGTAAAAAGATTAAAAAAAAGAATCTAACATAATGAAACATCAGTTACGTAGTGCTGTCTGCACTGAAGGTCGCCGCATGGCCGGAGCACGTGCTCTATGGGTTGCCAACGGCATGAAGCGTGAACAGTTTGGCAAGCCAATCATTGCCATTGTCAATTCGTTTACCCAGTTTGTTCCAGGACACACCCATCTGCATGAGGCAGGACAGATTGTGAAAGAGGAGATTGCGAAGATGGGTTGCTATGCAGCCGAGTTCAACACCATCGCCATCGACGACGGTATCGCCATGGGACATGATGGCATGCTCTACTCGTTGCCTTCACGCGACATCATTGCAGACTCTGTGGAGTATATGTGCAATGCGCACAAGGCAGATGCGATGATTTGCATTTCCAACTGCGACAAAATTACACCGGGCATGCTGATGGCAGCGATGCGTCTGAACATCCCTGCTGTGTTTGTCAGCGGTGGCCCGATGGAGGCAGGTAAGTACAAGGGTGAGAACCTCGACCTGATTGCTGCGATGGTGAAGGGTGCAGACCCTACAGTGAATGATGAGGAACTGGCTGAGGTGGAGAACCGTGCCTGCCCAGGTTGCGGATGCTGCTCTGGCATGTTCACGGCCAACTCGATGAACAACTTGACTGAGGCCATCGGTCTTTCTCTCCCTGGCAACGGCACCATCCTTGCCACTCACGTGAACCGCAAGGAACTGATGAAGGCGGCTGCCCGTCAGATTGTGAAGAACGCTTTTGCCTACTATGAGAATGGTGACGAGAGTGTGCTTCCACGTTCCATCGCCACTCGTCAGGCTTTCCTCAATGCCATGACACTCGACATTGCCATGGGTGCATCGACCAACACGGTGCTGCACTTGCTGGCTGTGGCACAGGAGGCTGGGGTGGACTTCACGATGGCTGACATCGACGCACTTTCACGCAAGACTCCTTTCCTCTGCAAACTGGCTCCCAACTCTCAGAAGTATAGTGTGCAGGAGTGTGGCCGTGCAGGCGGTATGCTGAACCTGCTGGGCGAACTGGCAAAGGGAGGACTGATTGACACGAATGTGAAGCGTGTGAACGGTGCCACGCTGGCAGAAGACATTGAGAAGTATTCGATTCTGAAAGACAATATTGACCCAGAGGCAAAGCGCATCTACTCAAGCGCACCTGCTGGCGTGTTCTGCAATCAACTCGGTGTGCAGAACACCAACTATGAGACGCTGGACACTGACCGCGAGAACGGTTGTATCCGCGACATCGAACACGCCTATACGAAGGATGGCGGTATGGCAATCCTCTTCGGCAACATCGCACAGGATGGTTGCGTGGTGAAGACTGCAGGTGTGGATGAGAGCATCTGGAAGTTCTCGGGTCCTGCTGTGGTGTTCGACTCACAGGAAGACGCTTGCGAGGGCATCCTCGGTGGCAAGGTGAAGAAGGGCGACGTGGTGGTCATCACACACGAAGGCCCGAAGGGTGGTCCTGGTATGCAGGAGATGCTTTACCCAACTTCCTACATCAAGAGCATGCACATGGGTAAGGAATGTGCCCTCATCACCGACGGCCGTTTCTCTGGTGGTACATCAGGCCTTTCCATCGGTCACATCTCTCCAGAGGCTGCATCGGGCGGCAACATCGGCAAGATTGTGGATGGCGACATCATCGAAATCGACATTCCGAACCGCAGCATCAACGTGCGTCTCAGCGATGAGGAACTGGCAGCACGTCCACAGCAGCCACTCAAGCGCAATCGAGTTGTATCAAAAGCCCTCCGTGCATACGCTCAGAGTGTAGCGTCGGCAGATAAGGGAGGCGTGAGAATTATTGATTAACTAGATAGGCTAGTACAAATAGTGGGACTAGTAAAACTAGAAAGATAAGAAGAAAATGACAGAAAAGATAACAGGTGCAGAGGCTTTGATGCGTGCCCTTGAGCATGAAGGGGTGGATGTCCTCTTTGGCTATCCGGGCGGTTCCATCATGCCAACCTACGATGCACTTTATGATCATAAGAAAACACTGAATCACATCCTTGTTCGCCATGAGCAGGGTGCTGTTCATGCGGCGCAAGGTTATGCCCGTGTGAGCGGAAAAGTGGGATGCGCCATTGTGACTTCTGGCCCTGGTGCCACGAATACGGTGACGGGTATCGCCGATGCCATGATTGACTCCACACCGATGGTGGTCGTCTGTGGTCAGGTGGGCGTTGCCATGTTGGGTACGGATGCTTTTCAAGAGGTGGATGTGGTTGGTGTGACTTCGCCTATTAGCAAATGGAGCTATCAGATACGTCGTGCGGAGGATGTGGCTTGGGCTGTTGCCCGTGCATTCTACATCGCCAAGAGTGGACGTCCAGGTCCTGTGGTGCTTGATTTTGCAAAGAATGCGCAGACAGGCATGGTGGAGTTTGAACCCGCAGAAGTGGACTTCATCCGCAGTTACGACCCAGATCCAGATGTGAACATGGCAGACATCGAACGTGCTGCCAAGATGATAAACAACAGTGTGAAGCCTTTTGTGCTGGTGGGTCAAGGAGTGGAACTGGGTAATGCACAGAAAGAACTCCGAGCTTTCTTGGAGAAAGCAGACCTTCCATGTGGAACCACCTTCCTCGGACTTTCTGCGATACCATCTGATCATCCTCTGAACATGGGTATCTTAGGCATGCACGGCAATCTTGGTCCCAATGTGATGACGAACCAGTGTGACTTGCTCATTGCTATCGGCATGCGTTTCGATGATCGTGTTACAGGTAATCTTGCCACTTATGCCAAGCAGGCAAAGATTATCCACTTTGACATTGACCGTGCCGAGTTCAACAAGAATGTACCAGTTGATTTGACGGTTTGGGGCAACTGCAAAAAAACGCTTGCTGCTGTGACAATGTTGGTGGATGAAGCTAAGCATACCTCATGGATTGAAGGATTCAAACCATACGAAGAGAAAGAATACACGAAGGTGATCGATAAGGCGCTCCACCCGACAGAAGGACCACTTTTGATGGGTGAGGTCATTCGTAAGGTGAGTGAGGCTGCTAACAATGAGGGCATCATGGTGACTGACGTGGGCCAGAACCAATTGATGGCATGCCGCTATTTCAAGTTCACTCAGCCACTATCAGTAGTCACCTCTGGTGGTTTGGGCACAATGGGCTTTGGTCTTCCAGCTGCGATTGGTGCCACCTTTGGCGCACCAGACAGAACCGTTTGCCTCTTTGTAGGCGATGGTGGTTTACAGATGACCATTCAGGAGTTTGGCACCATCATGGAGCAAGGTGCACCTGTGAAGATTATCTTGCTGAACAACAATTTCCTTGGTAATGTGCGTCAGTGGCAAGAGATGTTCTTTGCTCATCGCTATTCGTTCACGCCAATGCTCAATCCTAATTATGAGCTCATTGCTAAGGGATATGGCATCCCTGCCAAGACTGTCATTGAGAGAAAAGACCTAGATGCAGCCATTGCAGAAATGTTGGCAACACCTGGTCCATACCTCTTGCAGTGTGCTATCAAAGAGGAAGACAATGTGCTTCCGATGACTCCTCCTGGAGCAAACATAGACGAGATGCTGCTTGAAATATAATGCAAACGACAAAGAAAACTTTTGGCGGTCAGTGTGGTGAGTGTTCTTCGTGTGGCAAATGTGAGCGTTTGCTCGAACAACATCAACAGCCAAAGAAGGAAATAAAAGTACAACCTCCAACAATGGAACAAGATACATCAAAACTCTATACCTTCCTGATTTACTCAGAGAACGTGCCTGGTCTGCTTTCACAGATTACGGCAGTATTCACTCGTCGTCAGGTTAACATCGAGTCGCTTAACGTGTGCGCATCCAGCACACCTGGGGCACATAAGTACACGGTCACAGCAAATTGTGACGAGCGTATGGCACGCATCCTCACCTCGCAGATAGAGAAGCGCATCGAGGTGCTTCAGGCACACTTCTACACCGACGACGAACTCTTCATCAATGAGACGGCGCTGTTCAAACTCAGCACACCCGTCATGCTGAAGAATCCTGATGTCGGACGTATGGTCCGTTTCCACAATGCCCGCATCATCGAGGTGAACAACACTTATACGGTAGTGGAGATAACAGGCATTACCAACGACATTCTCTCACTCTTCGACACTTTGAAGATGATGGACTGCGTGTTGCAGTTCGTGCGTTCTGGCCGCATCTGTATCACCAAGAGTCGTGTGGAGCATTTGGATGAATATTTGGCTGTTCGCGAGGCAAAGCGAATTGCTCAACAAGAAAAATAAACACTTCATTTTATAAACCAGCAAGGATCATCCTTGCACAATTAAAACAAAAGCAAAATGGCAAAAATGAATTTTGGTGGCGTTATCGAAGAGGTAATGACACGTGAAGAATTCCCACTCGAGAAGGCTCGTGAGATTCTCAAGGACGAGACCATCGCAGTGATTGGTTATGGTGTACAGGGTCCTGGTCAGGCTTGCAACCTGCGCGACAACGGTTTCAACGTGATCGTGGGTCAGCGTCAGGGCAAGACTTTCGAGAAGGCAATCAAGGATGGTTGGGTACCAGGTGAGACACTCTTCTCTATCGAAGAGGCTGCCGAGAAGGGTACTATCGTGATGTGTCTGTTGTCAGACGCAGCCGTGATGTCTGTATGGCCAACTCTGAAGCAGTACCTCACTCCTGGTAAGGCACTTTACTTCTCTCACGGTTTCGCCATCACTTGGAACGACCGCACAGGTTGTGTTCCTGCTAAGGATATCGACGTGATTATGGTGGCTCCTAAGGGTTCTGGTACATCACTCCGCACCATGTTCCTCGAGGGTCGTGGTCTGAACTCTTCTTACGCTGTATATCAGGACGCTACAGGCAAGGCTCTTGACCGCACACTCGCTCTTGGTATCGGTATCGGTTCTGGTTACCTGTTCGAGACCACTTTCCAGCGTGAGGCTACTTCTGACCTCACTGGTGAGCGTGGTTCACTCATGGGTGCTATCCAGGGTCTTCTCCTCGCTCAGTACGAGGTGCTCCGTGAGAACGGTCACACTCCATCTGAGGCATTCAACGAGACTGTTGAGGAGC
>JAEEGL010506937.1_pt1 | contig 21793 bp, 18 predicted proteins | sample 9134231 | NCBI WGS metagenome assembly JAEEGL01 (sample SAMN16246548, study PRJNA631951) | gut metagenome | biome: gut microbiome; feature: rumen; material: fiber-attached | host: Bos | place: Iran: Karaj | collected 2018-10
GACTGCTGCTGCGAGGATGCAGATGATTGCGATGACGCAGATAAGTTCAACGAGATTGAAACCCTTCTTAGAGCTCTTAGACTTCATAACCTTTTTCATTTTTAGTTCCTCCTGTAGTGTTTGATTTGTAGTTTTGTGTTTGTGTTTGTGTTTTTGTTTGATGGCTTCATTATTGCAGGCGTAAAGCTCCCTACCAATCACTAATGCAGGGCACATCTGATGCTTAATCAACACAAAAAGTCCTTGGTGTTGATTAATGCGAAAAAACTTTGTAAAAGTACACGCAATAATCCGCCGAAAATCCAAAAATGATACAATTAGACAAACGAAAGGAGACTGCTTATGAATTCATTCTCAGAGAAACTGATAGGTAACGTTAATAAAGTCATCGTAGGAAAAGATAAGCAGATCGAACTCCTTCTGGTGTCACTTCTTGTCGGCGGACATGTTCTCTTAGAGGACGTTCCGGGCACGGGCAAGACCAAGACCGCCAAGGCTCTCGCAAGTTCGCTCGACTTGGACTTTAAACGAATCCAATTCACTATTGACCTTCTGCCTTCTGACCTGACGGGCATCAATTTCTTCGACCGTGAGGCCAACAAATTCGTTTTCAGACAGGGTCCGATCTTTACCAACATTCTTCTTGCAGATGAGATCAACCGCGCGACCGCAAGGACGCAGTCGAGCCTTCTCGAGTGCATGGAAGAAAAGCAGGTGACGGTTGACGGCGACACCAAAAAGCTGGATCTTCCGTTCCTCGTAATCGCGACGCAGAACCCGGTCGAATCGCAGGGCACGTTCCCGCTTCCCGAAGCGCAGCTCGACCGTTTCCTCATGATGCTCAAGATGGACTATCCCACGCACGACGAGAGCATCGAGATCTTAAAGAGATTCGCGACTGAAGACCCGCTCGATAAGCTCACTCCGGTAACGACAAAAGAAGAGCTCGCTTCGATGCAGGAACAGTCCAAAAAAGTTTTCGTGTCAGACCTTCTCTACGACTACGCGACAAGGATCGTAGAGGCAACGAGAGACTCTTCCGAGACAGCGGTCGGCGCGAGCCCACGTGCACTTCTTGCGTTTGTGGCATCCGCCAAAGCCCTGGCATTCGTCAGGGGAAGAGATCACTGCATCCCGGATGATTTCAAGGAACTCGCGGTTCCCGTCTTAGCGCACAGACTAACGATCCGCCTGCAAAGGGCAGTCTCCAAGGACTCCAAATTCTTATCCAAGCGCGACATGGCCGAAGAGATAATCGGCAGGATATTGGACGACGTAACCTGCCCGACGGAAGACTTCACAAGATAATTAACTCAAATGGAGATCCTGGTCCTTGTCGGCATCCTTCTCGCGGTTTTCCTGGTAGAGATACTCTACTACCGTTTGCATGCCCTGGAGAACTTAAGTCTCAAAGTCGACTTCTCGAAAAACATTGCAGACTACGGTGAAGACATAGAACTCATCGAAGTGGCAGAGAACAAGAAGCGCATGCCGCTTCCGTTCATAATCCTCAAGTTCGAGACGCCCAGAGAATTCAAGTTCTACGATACCGACATAGTAACGATGTCAGACTTCGTGTACCGCGAAGACATGCTTACCATGAAGGCTTTCTCCAAGCACACGCGCCGCATCAAGGTCAAGTGCAGCAAGCGCGGCTACTATGTTTTCCCGAGAGTCGGAATCACAACATCGGACATGTTCTTGGTCGAGAGATTCACGAAGGATTTCGAGAATGACGCGCAGCTCGTGGTGCTTCCCGAAGTGCTGAATACGGGCATCACCGAGATCTTGATGTCAGTCACCATGAGTGAGATGCAGTGCAGAAGGACTCTTCTTACAGATCCGTTCTCTCTTGCGGGCATCCGCGAATACGGACCTTCCGATCCGATGAAGAGCATCAACTGGAAAGCGAGCGCCAAGGCCGGCGACCTCATGGTCAACCAGAATGCTTCGACATGCGCACAGAAGGTGCACATTTTCGTTAACCTTGATAAATACAATCCCAAGAATTCGACTTCGCTTCTTGAGAAGTCTATAAGCCTCACTTACACGTATCTTATTGAGCTCGCAAAGCTCGGAATACCCGCATCGGTCTATACGAACGGAAGGGACATCCTGACTGATCTTCCCGCCGTATCCGAAGCCGATCCTAGTTCGGGTTCAGTCGACAAGCGCGCGGTAATGCTCGCGGGGATCGATCTTAAAAAGCCCGTGATCCCGTTCGAGAGCATAGTTGAGAAGTACATCTATTCGACTGACCAGAGCGATTTCATACTGATAATATCGCCCCAGTTCGGCGATCACTTCCGCGGGTTTGTAGCTGACATCAAAGAATTGAGGCCGTCGCTTTTGTGGCTCATGCCAAGCTATAAGACAACGCCCGAAGTGACGTTGGAACCTTCAATTGCGGATTCGTACATGAGATGGGAGATCGCAGGCTATGACTAAAGAGAACAGCGTCATCCGTGAAAGCTTGTTCACCGAGATGCTCATGTCGGTCATATTCTGCATGGCTTTCCAGTCTTGCCTGATGATAATCAGGGGCTTCATCATCCACATAGACATCAACGTATACCAGTCGTTTATCCCGTTGATCCTCGCAGCCTTCCATACGTTTGTCAGAAGGAAGTGGACTGATATTATGCCGTGCTTGATCATCCACATTCTGTCAGCAGCAATCTTCTTCTGCGTGGTGATCTGCATTCCGCAAACCGGGTTCGGTCACAGCAGATACAACATGGCATACCTCGCAATTAACCTGCTCGTAGTCACGTTCTTCTCATTCAACTACAGGCTCAATCCGAAGGTGCATCCGACGGATTCGCAGGTCATTGCTTTCCCGGCATGCCTTTTCCCGATCTGCGGCATCTTCTATGTCATGATGAACCGCGATGACCTCATCGCAAACCTCGTCATCAACACCATCTTATCAGCCGCCCTCTATCTCGTATTGCGCCAGGTCGCGATCTTCGACGACAAGTACTACCATGCGATCAGAAGCTCGTCTCGCCCCGCATCACACCTCAAGAGGCAAAACTACAAGACCGCAGCCTGCCTTGTCGGAATATTCGCGCTGTCGCTGATAGTCATCAGGCTCGTTCCGCTTGACCTCCTTACGAACATCGTGATGTACGGCATCAAGGCGGTCCTCCGCGTCGTTGTTTTAATCATTTTCGCGATAATCGATTTCTTTGCCAAGTTCCTCTCGGAAACGAGATACGATCAACCCGAAGAGGAAGATAATGCTATCGAAGAACTGTTAACTAATGATTCCCCTGTGTTCCGCGTGATCTCGATCATCCTCGCGATCCTGATCCTGATAGGATTTGCACTTCTCGTGCTCAACTCCATCAGGCTGCTCATAATGAACGCGCCGAGGTTAACCAAGGAGAAAGAGTCAGTTAACGACGGCGTCGTAACCGATACCATTGAGATGCTCAAGCCCGACAGGAAGCCTCTCTTCAGGAGAAGACCCGACTTCGGCAAAGGCTACGAACGCCGCATACGAAAACAGTTCTACGACAAGACCATGAGCGCTATGCATAAGGACCTGCCCGTAGGCCCGTCATCAACGCCGGGTCAGATCGAGAAGGTCCTGACCGCCAACGGTGACAAGGAGTTCGCTTCACTCAGGCAGGAATACGAGAAGATACGCTACGGAAACTAGAAAGGCGGATCTATGCATGAATAAACAAAAAGGTCAGATGAACATTTTGTGTTTGACGGGATTTATCCTGTCGCTCCTGGCGGCGCATGTCGTGCTTTTCTTTGGCGTTGCTTTTTCAAATTATCGTGTCCGCCGTTCGATGGGACTCATGGTATCTCACCATACTGAAGTAACAATACTGAATTGCTTGATCGGTCTGGGAATTGTAGCGGCAATCTTAGGTCTCATATTCTCGATCAAGGGACTTGCCTCATGCAGGAACAGGAACGAAAAGGGTAAAGGCCTTAGCATAACAGGAATAATTTTCTCGGGAATTCTCTTGATTACTGTATCTTTGTTTCAGCTTGCCGTATGTGCCATTCCGCGCGAATCGCCTCCTACGGGCACAACTCCTGCGGTCAATGAATTGATCAGGGAAGAGGACTAAGAAAGCTGTTAACCTTTTTGCTTTCTGAAATCGTATTTGTCAAATGCATATCTCTTTTTTGAAGGCGTGATATCGCCGTATTCGATCGCTTCAACAGGGCAGTTCTGAATGCATGACATGCAGTGGGCGCACATAGATGCGTCCCATACCGGTCTGCCTTTCTCATCCGGTTTGATGACATTGAGAGGGCAGAGATTTGCGCACTTTTTGCATCCGATGCACTTGTCGCCGGCACTGAATTTTTTAACGCCCTGCTTGATTCTCGTCCATACCGGTGTAAACGGCAGAGTGATTAACAGTTCGAACAGCCAGACGTGCTTTGAACGCTTGACAAGCTTTTTGTTTGCCGAGATATCGTCAGCGATCTCAGGTATGAGCTTATATGAATCTTCGATCCTTTTGTTTATCTCATCAACGGAGAGTTCCGGATAAGTGTCGTTTGCTATGTAATTCCTGGGCATCTTGAAATCAGCAGAACCCATGTAGTTAAGGCCTTTCTTTCTGGCAAGGCGCCTTGCCAGATGACTGCTGATGCCTGAATAACCGCCGCTCGTAAAGATGAAATAGATGTCCTTGCTGCCTTCGAAAGGAGTATTACGGATAAGCTCGTTGATAAACGAAGGCATCTCACAGACATACACAGGAACGCAGATTACAAAAGGCTTTTCAGACTTGATAGGTGAATAATCCCTGGTCTTGATCCTCTTTAGCAGATTAAGGGATTCGTCACCCGTTCTTGATGCCAATTCCTCGGCAATGAACTTGGAATTTCCCGTGGCGCTGAAATAAAGGATCATAAACAACCTGCTTCTTTTTGGATAACTTGTATCTAGAGTACGGATAAAACGCAAATGTTTCAACGGTTAACCTCTGCTATAATACTTTTATTAAAAGTTTTTGAGGACGGGAGAATGACAGTGCGCCAGTGTAAAAAGATAAGGACCGGTTTGTTATCGGCCATTCTTAGTCTTGTGATATTGATTTCAGCATTTCCTGTGATAGTTGTATCTGCCGGCAGTCAGTCTGGTGAACGCGTCCGCATCGGTTACTATGAACAGGAAGTATTCCAGGAAGGCGCCAAGGACGGTTCCGTAAAGACCGGATACGCGTACGAATACTATCAGAAGCTTTCCGAATACACCGGCTGGCGTTATGAATACGTTTACGGATCGTTCGGAGATCTGTATCAGATGCTCTTGGACGGCAAGATAGATTTCCTTGCGGGACTTGCATACAGAGAAGACCGTAAAGACATCATCGGTTACCCCGATGCAGCGATGGGCAATGAGACCTACAGTCTTGTAAAGCACGATGCAGATACTGACATCACTCTCGATTATTCAACATTGAACGGCAAGAAGATCGGCGTTTTGGACAGCGCGATGGTCCAGGTCCTGCAGAACTTTTTGCAGGAACATTCCATTCAGGCCGAAGTCGTTAAGTACAACGATTACGAGCCTCTGTTCGAAGCATTTGACAAGCATGATATAGACATACTTGCCGCTGAAGGCGATGGTGCATACGGAAGAGAACACGCGGAACTCCTCTGTCCGTTTGGAACGTCAGAGTACTTTCTTTGCGTAAGCAAATCCCGAAAAGACCTTCTGACCGAGCTCAATGCCGCACAGACTGAGCTTGCGGTAAATGAGCCCAACTACATCAATTCCTTAAGGAACAAGTTCTATCCTGTCAGCATATCTAGCCGCGCTTTCTCGGAGGCTGAGAAGAAGTGGCTTTCAGAACACAGCAAGTTAAGAGTCGGATACCTCAACAACTATCTTCCGTACAGTGATACCGACAAATCAGGCATGGTAACGGGACTAGTCAAAGACCTCGTTCCAAAGATGGTCGAAGAACTCGGATTAACCAATATAGAGGTATCTTATCAGGGTTATGACAGCTACGATGCCATGATCGCCGATCTCGAAAAGGGCAGCATCGACACAGCGTTCCCCGTAGGCGGAGGACTTTACTACTCAGAAGCGAACGGTATCTTCCAGTCGACGTCGGTAATATCGGCTTCGACCGAGCTTGTCTATTCCGGAGACTACACGGATGACACGACAAAGCATTTTGCAGTCAACGAGAACAACCGCATGCAGTATTACTTCGTTCTCACGTACTATCCCAATGCAAAGGTAACGTTCTATCCTTCGACGGATGCATGCCTCAAGGCGGTAAGAGACGGCGACGTCGGATGCACCACATTGAACGGTCTTCGTGCAAACGACATCCTGAAGAACAAGCGCTACAAGAAGCTGTCCATGCTCCAAACCGCATATGAAGACGACAGGTGCTTTGGTGTTCAGATCGGAGACGAAGGTCTTTTGAGGCTGATCAACAGAGGCGTGAGCCTGCTTGGAACCGAGTATGCCCAGAACCTCGCGTTCAGATACACGGATGCACTTTACTCCTATACGATAATTGACGTTCTCCGTGACAACATGGCGTTCTTCGGATCATTGATCCTCATCGTGGCGGCAGTCGTTATCGCTCTGCTCGTCCGCGACCAGAAGAGATCCAAGCGTGAGATTTCCAACAAGGAGAGTGCGCGCCAGGAACTTGAGAAAGCAAACAAAGCTCTCGTGGAACAGTATAACCACAGGGAACAGCAGGATAAGATGATCACCGCTCTCGCATCGGATTACAGATGCGTTTACCACATCGACCTGGATAAAGATGAAGCCATCTGCTACAGAGCGGATCCGACAGATGTTGACCAGCCCGCAGAAGGCGAGCACTTCAAGTACTACGAGTACTTCTCCCGCTATGCCGCAACCTGCGTAACGGAGAGCTACCGCGAGGATTTCCTCAATTTCATCGAGCCTGAAAACATCCGTAATGCTCTGGCTAAGAACCTCATAATCGTCTACCGCTATCTCGCGCAGAGAAACGGAAAAGAATACTACGAGATGATCCGCATGGCAGGCGAACGTCATCCCGAAGACCGCGACGACCACATCGTTCACGCGGTCGGTCTGGGTCTTACTGTCATTGATGAGGAAATGCGTGATACGATGGAGAAGAACCAGGCATTGGCTGAGGCTCTTGAAGCTGCAGAGCAGGCGAACAAAGCCAAGACCGCTTTCCTTTCCAGCATGAGCCACGAGATCCGTACACCGATGAACGCCATAATAGGACTTAACAGTCTGGCACTTCGTGACGAGAAGCTTGAGGGCGACACAAAAGAATACCTTGAGAAGATTGGCGGAAGCGCAAGGCATCTGCTAGGTCTCATCAACGACATCTTGGACATGAGCAGGATCGAATCCGGCCGCCTCATAATCCGCAAGGAAGAGTTCTCTTTCAGCAACATGCTCGAGCAGATAAACACGATGGTTATGTCGCAGTGCAAGGAGAAGGGCTTAAGCTACGAGTGCCGTGTTCTTGGCGGAGTCAGCGATTACTATATCGGCGACGACATGAAGCTCAAGCAGATAATTATCAATATCCTTTCAAATGCGATCAAGTTCACCGAAGCTCCGGGAAGCATTCAGTTTACGGTCGAAAGGACCGCGGTCTATGAAGACCACTCAACTCTTAAACTGACCATAAAGGATACCGGCATCGGCATGGAAAAGGAGTTCCTGCCTAAGATCTTCGATACCTTTGCCCAGGAAGACAGCAGCCGCAACAATAAGTACGGCAGTACCGGTCTCGGTCTTGCGATCACCAAAAACATCGTTGAGCTGATGAACGGAACGATCTCCGTCGAGTCAGAAAAAGGCGTTGGCACGGAGTTCCAGGTCGTTATCACTCTGAACAACTGTGAGCACCAGTACTCATCTACCAATTACGTGAATCCTAAGGATATGCAGATCCTCGTCGTTGACGATGAGGAAGTCGCAGCCGAGCATGCGCGCATCGTTCTCGATGAGGCTGGCATCAAGGCAGATACATGTTACAGCGGCAAAGAAGCCCTCAACATGCTCGAGGTGCGTCACGCTAAACATGAACCTTACAATCTTGTTCTCCTTGACTGGAAGATGCCCGAGATGGACGGCATAGATGTCGCAAGACAGATCCGCCGGCGTTATGCAAAGGAGACGACGGTCATAATCCTCACATCGTTTAACTGGGACGAGATCATGGACGAGGCGCTTCACGCAGGCGTTGACAGCTTTCTTGCAAAGCCTTTGTTCGCATCAAACGTAATCGATGAGTTTGAACGTATCGCGAGAAAGAACAGCATGAGTCTGTTTAAAGAGAAGAGCCGCGCTGAGCTTAAGGGAAGACGCATACTGATGGCTGAAGACGTTGAGATCAATGCGGAGATCATGGAACAGATAATCATGCTCAAGGGAGCAGAGATCGATCACGCGGTAAACGGAAAAGTGGCTCTGGAGATGTTCGAGAAGAGTGAAGAGGGCTGCTACGACGCTATCTTAATGGATGTCAGAATGCCCGAGATGGACGGACTTGCCGCAACTGAAGCTATCCGTGCTTTGAGCAGGCCTGATGCCAAGCTGATCCCCATCATCGCCATGACGGCAAACGCTTTTGACGAAGACGTTCAGAGGTCTCTGCAGGTAGGCATGAATGCCCATCTGTCCAAGCCTGTTGAACCTGACCGTTTGTATCAGACATTAGAGGAACTGATCTGGGAATACGATAACAGGGAAAAGTAATTTTTCCTTTTCTGTGATATCCTACGGGGAGTTTTGATTCATATACCGGAGGCATTGATATGAAGAAAACAATACTGGTTGCAGGTCTTTGCGCAGCTCTCCTGCTGTCTGCATGCACCTCAGGCCGGACATCGGAATCATCTGCGTCTAAAGGATCTGCGGCCGCTGCTTCAAACGAAGAAGAAACGACCACTGTAATTACACCTACTCTTCCCAAGCCGCAGGACATTGCTTATATCAGGCTCTTTAACTCGAACGGTACTGACGAGCCCGTCGCGACGGATTTTTACTTCGGCAATCCCGAGGTTGCTTTTGACGAGGGCGGTTCGGCAAAGCTCCTTAACTATCCCGCAGGACAGGATATAGTCATCACGTTCAAGAGCGACAGGAAATTCGATTGGGGTGAGATCGTCAGAAGTGAATCAGATACCTCAAACCCTCTTTATATCGCTCAGGTAAAAGGGAAAGACAAGAAGTACAGCAGCAACATCAGGCAGTTCCTTACAAACAAAGACGGCGTATATACGCTTACCATCCCTGCAAAATACGTGGAACTTGGTTATGTTTTCAGCATCCGCCTTTCAACGAAGCGCTGGATCGACACAAATGAACAAGGTGATGAGATAAGCTTCCAGGTCCGCTGCGAGAAATCTTAAGAAATTTAATAATCTATCTGCATGAGAAAGCCCGGCAACTGATTGCCGGGCTTCTTGTGTGGAGGGGAACTATATGTAAGGCGGAAAGATTATTTCTTGAATGTGATGCCCTTTGCGACATTCTCCTTGCTGTCATGCCAGGTAAGCGAATTACCGTTGAATGTGATCGATCCTTTTCCGTTTGAATACTGTGTTCTGACAGTGTGAACGGGGTTTGTTCTCAGGATAAGCTTCTTGGTGCAGTCGTCGTAAGTAACTGTGTTTGTCTTTGTATCGAGTTTGCCGCTGGCATTCCATGTGATCTCATATTTGACCTCAGTCGCATTGTAGTGAGTCTCGGTTGCAGTGATATCAACCTTATTGTTCGCGTAGACGTATACGGTGACCGTAAGATTCTTATAACTGTATGAGCTATGGCCGTAAGTAAACTTAGCTTTGGGTGCATTCTTGGCAGTCTTTTTAGCGGCCTTTCTGATCCTGACGGTTTTCTTTGTCGTCTTCTTGGAAAGCTTTGTATTCTCGGCAAGAGAAACTGTTTTTTCGGGTGTACCGGCTTTGAAGGTCATGTTTGAGATCTTCTCGGTGTGGTCGTTCCAGCTTGCGCTGCCCTTTTCGAAAATGAAACTTCCGGTTCCGTTAGCGTATACCTGCTTTTCGGATACAGCCTTGCCGTTCTTGTTGAGTGTAACTAATGTCTTGGTTCCGTTTACGTAAGTAACTGTATTTGTATAGTAATTAAACTTTGCATCTGCTGTAAGAATGGTCTGTGTCTTCGCACTGTTGGGAATGACAACTGTAAGAGTTACATTCTCGGGACCGTTGGCTTCTACCAGGAGAGTAGCTCTGTTGCTGTAGTAATCACCGCTGAAAACGATTGCGGGGTTGGTAAAAGTCGAAGGCTTGATGGCGAGATTGGAATCTGTTGCCAAAACAGCGGGTTCTGCGATAACAGCCTGTGCTTCGACTGCGGGAACTGTCTCTGTGGGATAGGGCTTATTTGCGGCGCAACCAACGATGGTAGTAACGAGCATTGCGCCTGTTGCGAGAAGTACGGTAAATTTCTTATGCATGTTTTTGTTCCTCACTTTTGTTGTTGCGAGTGTGTTTTGCTTGATGGCTGTATTTAAACATGCGAAAACGGCCCAAACTATGCTCAATTACAGGCTTTAGTGTCGGTTAAGCAACACCCGTGAGGGTATGTGTTGATTAAAGCGAAAAAGCTTCTACGGAACTTAAAGTGGATAATGAAATCTTTAGGACAGGGGTATATAATATTTTTGATATTTTTATTTTTAAAGGGGGATCGAACATGAAAGCACTGAAGAAACTCGGCGTTATCATCATGTCATTGGCGTTGACCGTAAGCCTGATGCCTTTAAGCGGGATGGCGGTATTGGCTGATGAGGCAGATAACGAGACTCCCGCTGCGACGACCGAAGCGGAGACCGAGAAGCCTACTGAAAAAGAAAAGCCCACTGAGCCTAAAAAGACTGAACCTGAAACTAAGAAGGAACCGGCTAAAGAAGAGCCTGAGCAGCCGAAGGAGACTGAAGCTGCAGAGACTACTGAAGCTCCGGCGGTTACTGAAGAGACAAAGGAGCAGGAAGGATCAAAGGCTACTGAAGCACCTGCTGAAACCGAAAAGAGCGATGCCGGTCAGCCCAAAGAAACGGAAGCCGACAAGGCACCTGCGGAAACAGAGACAGGCGAAGCCGGTCAGCCAAAAGAAACGGAAGCTGACAAGGCACCTGCTGAAGCAGATAAGGGTGACGCTGAAGAGCCTAAGGCAAAGGATCCCGACGAAACAATTAAACAGGGAGCCAAGAGTGAATTTGCATATGCAGAGATCTTAGGCAACAATCTGACGTGGAGCGCCGTAGAAAATGCGGAATCTTACACGGTATTTGTTACAGACTATGAGCATCCCATTGATGTTGATGATTTAGAAGATGAAGAATATTATGGCTACGTAGATTTTGATGAGGATGATGAAAGAGAGATCAGTCTGGACAGACTCATCAACCGCAGCATTAAAGAAGGTGCGATCAGAAAATCGAAAAAGAATAAGTACAAAGTTTATCTGGTAGCCTATCTGGAATATGACAACCCGCTAGAAGAAGTTGAATTTACCTACAATTTCAAGACAAATGCTACGAAGATCAAGGTCGGAAAGATAACTCCGACTTTTTCGGGCGGAATGATGAAATGGAAAGCGGTCAAAGGAGCCGTACATTACGATATCGAGCTTAATGATGGCGGTATGGGTCATGATTTTTATAAGGATTATGTAACCGGTACTGCTTATTATCTGGATTCGAAAATCGATGAGCTGATTCAAGATCACAAGATATTCAAACACAGGTTTTACAGGGTTGTCATTACGGCAATCGATGATGACGGCACCGAGATCGCTACAGGCATGAAAGATTACACGTACGATTCGCCTGCTACGCCATATGGCTTTGTCAGAACCATTAGTTGCAGCTTTTCTGGTGATAATCTGAATTTAACATGGGCATCGTGGGCTAAAGGGTATAAGCTCAGAGTCATAGCAGACAATCAGGATTATATGTTCGATTGGTTAGCAAAAAACGCAACCCAGCCTTACAATCTCAGAGAGATTGTAAAACAGTTGGTTGAGTATTACGAGTTAACCGAGTCTTGTAACTACAATTTTGAGTTGTATGCATACGATTCCGGTGACAACTATGTTGCGATGACTAAGTATAGTTCATGGCATTACAAGGATGCGAATACTTTATCCGTTTCAGGCAAGACCGCCAAGGTCAAGTATAAGAAGGCCAAGAAAAAGAATCAGAATCTCTCTATCTTCAAAGTAGTTTCTTTTGCGAACGGAGGCATTGGTACCCGCAGCTATTCAAAGGTATCCGGCAATAAGAAGATCACGATCAACAAATCGACCGGAAAAGTGACCGTTAAGAAAAAGATTAAGAAGGGCACTTACAAGGTCACGATCTGGGTTAAGTCATCAGGTGACAATACGCACATTCGCACTCAAAAGAAAGTCACCTTCAAGATCAAGGTCAAATAAAGACTGACTGAACCAAACAGCAACATACCCGCGGCACCTTGCCGCGGGTATTTAATTGTCCTCATATAAAAGCTAAGATCCGTATGCAATAACCCTCGTATGTTAAAATGACCTTGAAATGACTTAAATCTGAAGGAACGGAGAATAATGCGATGAGTATTGCAAGACAGTATTTCGAGGATATAGGCTATAAGCCGTTTTTGTTCTATTTTGTTTTCGGCGTGTCGGGAGACGAGCTGGAAGTGTCCGCTTCAAAACACCATGTTGACGGAATGCCGGAGGGACTGGACATCATTACCTTCGAGCGCCCCGGGCACTCGGAATACTTGGACAGCATTATCGGCGGCGAGATCGGCAAAGTCTTGAAAAGAGCCGACAGCGATCTTTATGAGACATGCAAAGCTACCCAGAAAGTAGTTATCATCAAGGGACAGATAGAGAAAGACAGCACGCTCGATTACATGAGAAATACGATAGGCATCATCCAGGCCTTTATGGACAAGGGCGCAAAAGGCGTCCTGGATCTCCAGACGTTCACGCTCTATTCTCCGAAAGAATGGGCTGACAGGTTCTTCGGCAAGGACGTTAATGCCCAGAATCACGTGGTCATCATGTTCTCAAAGGAAGCAAACGGATACTGGATCCACACCAGGGGAATGGCGGAATTCGGCAGACCTGATTACGGCATAAGCAAAGTCCCCGAGAGTAAGCTCGAAGACTATAAGCAGGTCATTGACCAGATGGTCTTCTACGGCGGCCAGGGGATCCTTTTCAAGGGCAAGGCAAAGCTTCATACCTTCAACGGCAAGACTTTCGAAGTCGCCACCGAATTCGTCAACGATTTCGAAAACGACGACTACAACAACGCCTACTACAATGTGACGGTATTGAGCTAGGATTTATCACTCAGGAACAGTTTGATGAGATAGTCAGGAAGACTATTTGAGATTCACATAATTGCTAACGCCAATAAAGGCGAACACCAAATGACAGCTATATGTTTTTCCGTGTATAATTATTCAAACTTTTGATGATTTGCTGAAGGGAGGACGGGTATGAAGTTTAAGCGTTTATTGGCTATGTTTCTTAGCTGCGCCATGATCATAAGCATGATGCCGGCACTGGTTTTCGCAGGGGAGAATGGCAGCGAGCCTGCTGAGACGGAGACTGAGGAGACTGCCGGATCTGAGGAAGATAAAGCTGAAGAAAAGGAATCCGAGGATAAAGTTTCTGAAGCTGATGATGCGGAAGACGAAGATGCTGACGATGCCGATGAGACAGATGTAAGCTATTCCTGCAAAGGCAAGATGCCCGCCGAGTCTGACAAAGTGGCTCCGAAGATGGCTTCCGGAAAGATCGGCAAGAAGCTTAAATGGAAATTTAACGGAACGACCCTTACTATCAGCGGCAAGGGCAAGATGCCGAACTGGTCGTCTGCGGAAAAGGTACCGTGGCACAAATACAGATCATCTATCAGGAAATACGTCATCAAGAAAGGCGTTAAATCTATCGGTCCATATGCCTTCTACGATTGCACTCTTACATCGGGAAAGATATATGGCAATACCATAAAATCGATAGGCGCTTACGCTTATTGCAGCACTAACGTCGGTTCATTCCAATTCCCCAAGAGCGTCAGATCGATCGGTGAGGGCGCTTTCGAAGGATCCCTGCTCAATAGCGTGAAGATTCCCAAAGGCGTTAAGAAGATCGCGGATTGGACATTTGCCGACTGTTTGTATCTTAAGAGCGCATCGATCCCGAGCACAGTGAAATGGATCGGTTATTCAGCTTTTTCCAATTGTGCGAAACTCGAGAAAATAACACTGCCAAGCGGTTTAAAGTCGATAGGCGGAAGTGCTTTCTACCATACCCACATAACGAGCTTCAAGCTGCCCGCAGGTGTAACGAAGATCGAGGACAATGCTTTTGAGTTTTGCGTAGGACTTAAGGAACTTACAATTCCTTACGGAGTCACATCGATCGGCGAAAAGGCATTTGCCTCCTGTTACAACATCGAGAAATTGACGATCGCGAGCAGTGTAACTTCCATCGATAAGTCCGCTTTCTTTAAGTGCAGTATGTTGGAAGAGGTGAACATCAAAGAGGGACTGAAAAAGAGTCTGGATGAATCTGTTTTCGAGAAATGCACCAAACTGACTGAAGACAGCTTCCATTATCTTGCCGAGAATCCAATGGCGGTCACGGCAAAGGATGCAAACGTCAAATACAAGAAGGCTAAGAAAAAGAACCAGACCATAGCTGCATCTAAAATATTCACCTTTGAACCTCTGGGCAATGGTCCCTTGATCTTCAGCAAGATTTCAGGCAATAAGAAGATCACGATCGCCAGGTCGACCGGAAAGATTACAGTTAAAAAGAAGATCAAGAAGGGAACCTATACCATAAATGTCAAGGTAGTGGCAGCCGGTGACAGCACCTACAAAGCATCTGACGAGAACATAGTGACGTTCAAGATCAAGGTCAGGTAATATGAAAAAATCGCAATTCTATATTGTTCAGATTTTTTGGTCGCTCATATTGACGACCGTAGTTTGGTACCAGGTGTTTAGCACGGCCAATGCGGGTCAGGGGCGCATAGGCGATTATAACCCTACGCTTACTGCGCTCATCATTGGACTTATTCTTTATGCTGTGGTGACAACTATTTATATAGCGATAGGTTCCCGTTCAATTGATGATTGGCGGGTTAGAAATGCTTTATTTGCAGTATTGATCAGCGTTCTAATGATACCGGCGGGAAACATAGCAGCTTGGATTTCAGGTATTGTACGAGCGTAAACGACTTAATGAAATAACGCCTCTCGAAGTACTCTTCGAAAGGCGTTTGTTTTTGAATGGGTTTGCTGCCGATGTGTAAAAGATTTTTAAGGACAGTGTATTTATGCTAAAATCTCTTATGTGATAAGCCTTCCGGTTATCACGTTAAGAATCAAAAGATAAGGGAGGTCTTTATGGGCTTATTTGATAAGAAATTCTGCGACTTTTGCGGAAACAAGATCGGACTTTTGGGCAATAAGAAACTCGAAGACGCGAACATGTGCAAGGACTGCGCAAGCAAGCTTTCTCCATGGTTTTCCGAACGCCGTCACAGCACGAAGGCTGACATCCAGAAGCAGCTTGAGTACCGTGAACAGAATAAGACGGCAGTCGCTTCTTTCTCAGCGACAAGAACGCTGGGAACAGGGCTCAATAAGCTCATGATCGACGATAACGCCGGAAAGTTTCTGGTTACTACCGCAAAGAACATCGTTGAGGCCAACCCGGATGTTCTGGATTTCTCGCAGGCACTCGGCTGTGACCTTGACGTAAAGGAGAGCAGAAACGAGATCAGAACCACGGACAGCACCGGAAAGTCTGTCAGCTATAATCCGCCCCGCTACAAGTATTCATATGAGTTCTATGCGGTCATCCGCGTCAACCATCCTTATTTCGATGAGATGAAATTTGCGCTTTCGAATGGCTACATCGATGTAGGCGAGCAGCCGATGAACCCCGGACAGAGCGGTGGCTGGAGTGTCTCGCGTTCAGGCTTTAACCTCCTGGGAAATAAGATCGATGAATACTACAGGTGTGTTGACTGCGGCAACGAGATCAAAGCTGCAGTCGATGCTATGAGGATGCAGCAGGCTCCTCAGGCAACGATGCACGCCAATATGGGTGCAGCCCTCATAGGAGCCTTACGTCCTCAGGCGAGCCCGACAGACTCTACCGGCGGCGCTGTGCCTATCGGATTGCAGGTCATATGCCCGGCATGCCATGCTGCCACAGTACTCGGCAAAGCAGGAATATGCACATTCTGCGGCACGAAGATCGTCTGATATTTTCTGAATAAAACAGACTAATGCCCGGTGTTCCGGTATGTATTTATTCTGAGGCGCGGTATGAAACATTCAATTAAACGAATAAAGATCGCAGCTGTTATTCTTGCAGCTGTAGTTGTCATGAGCGGATGCACATTTATCCCCGGCGGGAACTCTTCCGGCGGATTTTTGTCCAGAGACAGGGATCACTCTGATAAATACGGGAGTGCAGAAGAATATTGCGAGTATTGGTATGGACCTTGTGAAGAAATCGACGCCTATGTAAAAGAAGGTGTGGATTATGACAGCACGATACACGTAATGAAAGATAAGGAATTCGGATTCGAATATACCGTCTCTGAATCAAAAGAAGGATATTTTCTGGGCACCGCCAATTTTCCTTATTACTATATAAATGAATTTCTCAAGAGTGACGATCTCAAAGATATCGCTGAAGAGTACGATCTTAAGTTCGAGAACTTCGGAACTGTAGGAAATCATGGCAGTCCGACAATCAGGATCCATTGTGAGCGCGAGCTTTCATTAGAAGAAAACAAGAAGATTCTGAGTACTGTCATGGGAGAGCTTGGTAATTTTGACTCCGAAAGAAATGTTTTTAACAAGGCACATGACAATGTAAGCGTATTCATCCAAGTATGGTCAGCTCCCTGGGAGAAGGATAAGGAACTCAAAGCCCGTTATCATGTTGTGAACGATACTTTTGGCGATAACTATAAAGAACAATAATGCAAGGATAACGTTAAACGATCCAAGCCCGGGGAGACCAGGTGGCAATTGTCATAAATACATTTTTACCAATGTCAGAAAAATCACCAAAAATACAGCCAAAGAAACCGCGCAGCTGTAAAAACCTAATCTCCAGTAAACGATATGACTAAAACGGTCTTTTAAGTTTCCAAGCGAAATAACAAGTCCCCTGAATGCAAAAAAAGGAACAATAAAAATGACGATCCGGTCGTTCGGATTTCTGCCGGTTAAAATGAAAAAATAAAGAATTATCACAAGTACCGCAAAACCGCCGCATATAAGCGGCTCAAGCAAGGCACGGTTCGTTACGACCGGAGCGATCTCCTCGTCATCGAAGTAATTATCTATATAGTTATCGTTTTTCTTATTACTCATATCCCAACAAAGGTTTCCTTCGCCCCTAAGAAGTCTTAAGGTGATTCTATCATAAGTCGTTATACAAATAATAAAGCCTTCCGTATGCGCGGAAGGCTTTTGGTAGCTTGGATATGTAACTGACAGACTGTTAGTCCAGAGGGCGCATTGTGGGGACATGGTGCTCTCCGTTAACGCTTGATTTTGTATTAGTTTATGTCAAAACGGCCCATAGTTTTACATGTAAATTAATTTTGCGAAAAAACGGCTTTTTTCTTACTTTATCTGATTAAACTAACATCAGTTTATTTTATTTTACGGAGGGAGATCATGAAGCATTCAAAAGTATTGTCAGCTTTGTTATCTGCAGCCATGTGCGTGTCAATGGTAATGGCACCTGTCACTGTGTTTGCAGATGAAACCGTACCCGAAGAAACAAAGGCTGCTGAGACTTCCGAAGAGACCACCACGGCCGCTCCTGAAGAGAAGAAGCCCGAAGCAACCGAAGAGAGCAAACCGGCTGAGACTTCTGAGGAGAAGAAACCGGAAGCAACTGAGGAAAGCAAGCCTGCTGAAACTTCAGAAGAGACCAAGCCCGAGGCAACGGAAGAGTCCAAGCCTTCGGAAACTGTTCCCGAAGAATCAAAGCCTGAAGAAACAAAACCTTCTGAGACAACTCCCGAAGAAACAAAGCCGGAGACTGTTGAAGGCCAGGGCCCGAAAACAGAAACAAAGACCAAGGCTTCTAAGAACAAGTATGAAACACCCGGCCCCAATCTTAAGTATTCGTTATCAAACGGTGTCCTGAACATTTCAGGTACCGGCCCAATGTATAATTTCAATACGTACGATAAGGACGAGGGAGATCAGCCCGGACAGTGGTATGTCCCGTGGCTCGATGTCAGAGATAAGATCAAGAAAGTCGTTATACAAAGCGGAGTTACCTCAGTTGGTGATTATGCTTTTGAAGAATGCGAGAATCTTACCAGCGTCACTATTCCTGAAGGCGTAACATATATCGGAATGTATGCTTTCGGTTACAACATTAATCTCCCGTCAATTAAGCTTCCGAACACTGTATCAGTTATACGCGAAGGTGCTTTCTGCAGTTCGGCAATTAAGAGCATCAATATTCCGGCCAACGTCATATATATCGAGGACTGGACTTTCAATATGTGTCCTAACCTTACAAGCATGACGCTCCCCGAAAAACTTACATCCATCGGCGGACATGCCTTTGAATGCACCGGCATCAAGAGCATTTCGATACCCGACAGTGTAACGGAAATCGGCGAATACGCTTTCAGCGGATGCGATTTGCTTAAGAGCATCAAACTGCCTGAAGGATTAACAAAGATAAACAGAAGCTGTTTCCGCGCAACCGGTTTTACCACCATCAGGCTTCCCAAGACCTTAACGACAATTGGAGAATTAGCATTCGAAGAGAGCGCTCTTACGAGCATTATCCTTCCGGAATCGGTAACTACGATCGAAATGGGCGGATTTCATATGTGCGCCAATCTTACCAGCGTCATTTTGTCCGACAATCTCATCACGATTGACCTCGCTGCCTTCCAAGGATGCAAAAAGCTGAAGAGCATTGTTATTCCGAAATCGGTGGAACATATTTATCAATCTGCGTTTACTGCTTGCTCAAGTCTTGAGGTCGTGACGATAAGCAAGGCTCTTTATAATAGCTTGCACAATTCTGTTTTCTCAAATTGCCCGAATGTCAGTTTTAGGTTTTATTCGGATTCTTTCCCGGTACTGAACGAGAGGGTTAACAGAGGCGGTTTACAGTACATGGTAACGAATGCCAGCCTCGACGATGACGGAACGGTAATGGTTTACGGTGTCTATGACGTATCAACCAATATTGTCATTCCGAATACCATAGCGGTTGGCAGCCATGACTATAAGGTCACCAGAATACATTCTGAAGCGTTCAGAAATATTAAAGGGATCATATCGGTCGGCATTGGTGACAACGTTTCTGTTATTGACAACAATGCGTTTAACGGCTGCTCGGATCTGACCAAGATCACAGGCGGCAAGGGCCTCAAATCGATAGGCGCCACGGCATTTGCAAACTGCCCGGCCCTCAGCTCATTCAATTTGACCTCCACCGTCCTTAACAAGATCGGCCCCGAGGCTTTCAAGAACGACAAGGCCCTGAAGACCCTGATCATAAACAAGACAGCAAAGCTTACAAAGGGCGGCGTAAAGAATTCGCTCAAGAGCTCTTCTGTCACCAAGGTCAAAGTAAAGAGCACGAAGGTCAAAACGTATAAGAAGTACTTTACGAAGAGTAACTGCGGCAAGAGTGTCACGGTTACCAAGTAACGGAGGATAACAGAGCTTTTCCTACATTCGCGGTTTTGTCTGTAGGAAAAGCATCAAAAAGACCCGACATTAGTGATTGGGTTACTGCCCTTAATCTTTGATAATGCTTACATTATGGAGATTAAACCGCAGAAACTTAAGATCGTCATAGCCGTGATCATGCTGGCCGTCATCCTGATGGCAGGCTGCTCTGCAGCGAGGCCTGATAAAAGGCTTCCCGTAAAAGTCCTTATTCTTCCCAAGTTTGAACAGGGAGAGATGACAGGGGATTTTCCGGGAGAAGCACAGCACTTTTATGAGGAATACCTTGCGGGAGGAGAAGAGTATGAGATTGACGGCGGCCGGGGAACAAACAAGATTTACTACAAGAACGGCGTGGTGATGTGCACCGTTGGCCAGGGTAAGGTCAATGCTGCACTTAACACCACAGCCGTTCTTTCTGATAAGAGGTTCGATTTTTCCAACGCATACATATTGTCTGTCGGCTGTGGCGGTGCCGCGAAAGATTACGGGAGATTCGGTGACGTCTTCGTGATCTCATCCGTTGCGGATTTTGATCTCGGACACTGGACGGACTCGCGTGAATTGGGCAGCAAGTCCGGAACGACATGGTTCCATGACGAGAGCTATGACGATCACGCCGTAATCAAGCTAAATAAAGATCTTACAGGGCGCGTTTTCGGGCATGTCGAAAAAGTCAAGCTTGAGACGACCGCGAAGACGGAAAGCTTTCTTAAGAAGGAATATCCCGGAGAAGAATGGGCAACCCGTCAGCCGAAAGTATTGAAGGGAACCGCCATGACCAGCGATCGCTACTGGAAAGGCATCCACGATCACCACAACGCGCTTTCGATGGCTAAAACATACAAATGCGAAGATCCCTACGCAATAACCGAAATGGAAGATATCGCCATTGCCCAGGCTGTTCAGCGCTTCGGGCTGCTCGACCGTCTCATAATCCTCAGGGTGGCTGTGAACTTGGATGTTTTCCCGGGCGACACCACTCCTGAGATGCTGTGGTCGCCTGAGACCGATGACCATGTCGCCTCGTCGGGAAGCCTTGAATCTGTTGATATTTTTGAGACGGGCATGAAAAACTGCTTTACCGCTGGCAAGACCGTGGTCGACTCCATTCTCGACGGTTCTTTGAGCTGATTGATACCCGAACTTCCGGTCAAATCAATGACATACGAAGGCATGAAAAGTATAATGTAAGGGTCAGTACAATGTGGGAGGTTGATGAGGTTGGCTTTTTGCAGAAAATGCGGCGCGGTGATGGAAGAAGACGATGCTTTTTGCCACATGTGCGGTGCCAGTGTAGTTTCAACGTTACCTTCGGCAGGAGCAGCTCCTGCGGCAAATACCCAGAACAACGCAACGAGACAACATGTCGTAAATCCGTATTCGGGCAGAGTTGGAACCGGTGTGGCGAAAAGACCGGCGGTCACACGTACGCGGGTAACCGATTCATCCCAGTATCAGCGCAAAATCGAAGCTCAGAATGAGTATCACAGCATGTCGCACAGTTCAATTCCGGATGTGCCCAATGGAGGCAAAGGACTGGCGATCTTCGGCATGATCCTTTCGATAATCGGTGTCTTAATTTCATTTTGGGGCTTACCGTCTTTTATCATTGGTGCCGTTTGTATTGTTTTAGCCGTTGCTTCAAGCATGAGGGGATATTTGGGCGCATTGAGAAGTGCCTGCCTGATTTTGGCTATATGCTCTTTTGTGCTCGGCGGATTGTCTCTTATCGGTTTTAGGGCTTGTATTTAAGTTTTCTTAAATACCAAAGCAATGTGAATGCAAATACTTGCGGATGGAGGAACAATAAATGCCGTTTTGCAAGAAATGTGGAAGCGAACTTGAGAGTTCAGATGCTTTTTGCCCCATGTGCGGCGAAAAGAATGATCTTACGGTAATCAGCAGTGCACCTGCCGTTAATGTCGTTAATCAGATACCCCGGCCTGTTCAGCCGGCACCTGCGAAGCAAGAGCCTTCAACTCAAGAACCTAAAACAGCGAAAAAGAACCGCACTCCGATAATTATCGGTCTGTGTGCAGTGGTTCTTGCC